>Ga0137306_103169_pt1 | contig 12557 bp, 16 predicted proteins | sample Inofroosms_March_FD_97187 | JGI IMG/M metagenome (GOLD analysis project Ga0137306, IMG submission 97187) | Mouse cecal microbial communities from Vienna, Austria - N-Acetylneuraminic and N-Acetylglucosamine D2O microcosms_March | ecosystem: Host-associated > Mammals > Digestive system > Large... | reverse complement strand
GTTTCGAAGCAGATAGGTCAAGATTTGTATAATAACTTCCCGGGGAACCCTCTGCCTCATGCAAGAAATTTACGGATTCAGGGATTTCAACATAAGAGGCACTCCCGGCAAAGGCCTGTACTGACAATCCCAAGACGCAAACTAACGCACAAAGAACGGTTATTACCCGTTTCCACTTTTTCATGAAAATCAACCTCCTTAATTCCAACCTTCCGCGATCTTTGGAATCCAAACGCTTCCGATTTCCGGCTGCATAGGGAAGTAGTCCGGAATACGTACATCTGATATATCAATACCAGCCATCGGGTCATAACTATAGTCACTGTCAGCAGGCGTAAAATCGTAGTCAAACGGGTCAAACACATGCCAATCATCGTAAATGCCGTTGTCGTCCTTGGGCGGAATCTCCCAGCTGCCGGAGGAACCGCCGCCGCCCCCACTGGGACCGCCGCCGCTCCCTCCCGGCTTCAGGTTGTCATCCGGCCAACCATCCCCATCGGTATCTACGTTGGTATCTGGTTTTCCATCCCCGTCTGCATCAACGTCAAGGTCGGGCTTTCCATCTCCATCCGCATCAATGTTCAGGTCGGGCTTTTTGTCGCCATTCGTGTCAATGTTCACATCTGGTTTCTTGTCGCCGTTGGTGTCGATGTTAATATCTGGTTTCCCGTCCCCGTTGGTATCAATGTTAATATCTGACTTACCATCCCCATTGGTGTCAATATTGATGTCCGGTTTTCCATCTCCATTGGTGTCAACATTCAGATCGGGTTTTCCGTCTCCGTCTGTGTCGATGTTTAGATCGGGCTTTCTGTCTCCATTCGTATCAATATTAATGTCCGGTTTCCCATCGCCATCTGTGTCAACATTCAAATCTGGCTTTCCGTCTCCGTCCGTATCAATATTTATATCAGGGTCAGGTTCTTCGGGGTCTGGGTCTGGGTCTGGTTTGTCTGGATCAGGGTTATCCGGGTCGGGTTCCTCCGGGTCTGGCTTTTGATCGGTTGGCGGCATTGTCCCTGTACGGACAGGTAGCCACCAATCATAATATCGGTTGATTGTCTGCCCGTTAATCTGCCATTCGTGATCTTCTGGGTAGACATAAAACCGGCCGGAACCGCCGGAAGATGTCAAAGTATCCCTGTGCGGATACTGCCCCAAAGACCCAGAAAGCGGTGATGCGTCAATCACATACGAAAAGCTCAACATAGTAAGATTCTCATAAATCTTGTTGTTGCAAAGCAGTTTGTTATTGGCAGCATCATATTGCAGGAAGATATACTTTGTGCCGTTGGGCATCGGCTGAAAGTGCATTGGATGTGCAGTCCTTGGGTCGCCATAGTTGAATTCGGCCAGCAGAGCTTCGGCAGACAGGCTTTTCGGGAATTTGTAGATATAGATATAGAATTTCTGATCGTAGGTGTTCTCCTGTCGAAGCAAAACCATGTAAGGGGAATCCGTTAAGTTGTCGATGAAAGTTTTCTGTATCTCCGCATTGGTAGTTTCAAAGGTTACCTTGGTGTTGCCTGTGAGATTCACAAAGGAGGGAACTTCCGGAACGAAAGGTTTCGCTGTAGATGTGCCCGCTTCCGCCGCAAAGGACGGGAGCGAGCAGGCAAACAGAACAGATAATGCAGCGAGGAATGCAAACGTCTTTTTCATGAAGCACCTCGTTAACCGGCCAGCCAATGAATAATTTTCAGCAGGATGAAAATACCGCTTAAAATTAAAAATATCCAGAGAGCAATATTGAATGCTGGCCCAATCCATTGTTTAACCAGATCAATCCCGCCCTCCAATACGCCCACATTCCAAGGAACATATCCTGATCTGTCGGCAACTCGAGGAGCGATTTTGGATTCAATGTGCATGGACATGAGCATGATAGACGGATTAAGCATCTTTAACACTCCTATCTGATTTTGATTTGAAATGAATATAAACGATCTCGAACAAGACCGCGCCATACTTGTAGCCAAAGGCGCAGATCAGGCCAAGCAGGAAAAACAAAGCTGCAAGCATCCCAAACTGGCCTGCGATACGCTCCAAGACCGCTTGTGATGCAGTAAGGCAACTACACATCCGGAAAACACCTCCTAAAAAATTGGCGGTGACCTGAAAGGCCACCGCCGCCGCAGCGCATCACAGGCGCATGAACCGGGAAACCAGACCCGGAATAATCCGGATACCGAGAAATACCGCCATAAGGGCAAGTCCAACAGGGAGTACGACCGATACATTGGCAATCACGCCCTGAACCAGCGGCTCAAGCATCTCCTCTGTAATGGCAATGGTCGGCAGATCCATAGTACAAACCTCCTTAAAATATTATTTGTCACCGCAGTGGCGGGAACAGTCAGAATCGGGAAAACCGGGAAATCAGGCTTGGGATAATCTTAATCCCGAAGAATATTGCTGCCAGCCCCAAAACAACCGGCAGCAAAACGCCGATATTAGCGACGATGCCATCCAGAAGCGGGGTCATGTCCTCCGGCGTGATGATCGCGGGAGGGACACCGGAATCTACAAAGACTTGTGTGTACTGCATAAAAATTCCTCCTTTCCATAATTTACAATCCCCCTTCAACGAAGGTATGATAGAACCAGCGCACAAACCAGATCAATAGAAGCAGGCTTGCAGTTACCGGGAATACCCCGTACAGAAAAATGTCCGAGTTGTGCCGCAGGGCGGAGAGATCGTCAGCCTGCTGATCGGTTAGTGCTGCGATCTGGGCATTCCCGGAATCTTTCAGCGTTTCATGCATCCATTCCCAGTCCGGCTCAGCTTCAATCGTTGCAGCAGGTTCAACCTTGATGAATTCCGCCGCCGAAGCGGGAACCGGGGAAACTTGCAGGAACAGTGCGAGGAATACCAGAAGAAATGCGCCGGTTAGAAATACCCTTTGTGGGGTCAGGTTGTTATGATTCATGCGGGAAGCCCTCTTCTTCATCGGCTGTCTCATCCCAATCCAGATTAAATGTCTTGTACTTGACCCGCATCCCTGCGGCGGGAATCTCGTATTCCTGCCCGTCGAAGGATGCATAGTCGATATTTAGAAATTCGGCTGGTACCTCTCGTTTCAGCGTCCTGCCGCCCGAAAGATAGAACTTGCCGAAAATTTTTGCGTTGCCTTTGGTGATGTACTTGGTTACATACTTGACGATTGCAGAGCGTCCGTCCAGCTTTATGACGGTACTAAAGCCGTACTTCCAGCCCAATAGGTTATAGATGGTTTGTCCGTTTTTGGTCTTTTTGCCGCTGTCCGAAAGTTTTAAACTATTCGCGTTAGCAAGCATGTGAAAGTGGATTGCGCGTTCGGTTTGTCCGGGTTCCGGCTTGTGGTATTCAGGGAACAGGATGTAATCCATCTGGTGCCGCTGTACCATGTTGGAGAGCCAGATCCGTAATTTTTTGTAAATCTTTTCGGGGTCGTACCGGTCGATTTTAGTTTTGTCCAGTGTCAGGGTGATGAAGTATTGGAACTCGTTGCAAAGCCCGATTTCAAACGCTTTGTCGATCGCCCGTTTCATGTTGTCGTAGCGTATCCGTTTTTCTTCGGGTTCTTTCATCATGGTAATCGGGACAAACTTGTTTTCAAACGGCGACCAGATGGTCTTTCCTTCCACAAATTTATATGCCATTTCGCCTGTCTCCGGGTCGTATTCTTTCAATGATTCCTGATGCTTTGGCTCGGTTCCCTGCTTTTCTGCTTTCAAAGGGTTGAAAATTGGTTTTGAAAAGCAGGTGATCTTGATTTGATTGTTAGGGAAGTACCGGACTTTGCAGTTGTATTTAACTTCATAGTCCAGAACGGGGGCTGCTATGCAATCACTGAAAAGTGATGACATTATGAGGTAACAATCAAGTAGCGCCCCCTACGGGGGCGGCCTCCCGGACAATGGAAGCCGCCCGCCGCAGGCAGGGGGGCTAATCCATAATCCTTGCGGTGAACCGACCGTCACGGTTCACCACGAGGTCGAGGTGGACAACTTCACCCGTGGTGCGTTCTTTGCTGGAGTAGATGCTTCCGACAGCACCGGTACTGTCAGCGCAGAATACCTTCCACATAGTTTTGTCGGGTTCGCCGTCTTTGCCTTTAAATACGGTTCTCTGGACGCTAAGAATGGTTGTTTCGATCATGCTGCAATTCCTCCTGTTTTCGTTTTGTTTGGGTTTTGTGATTTTTCTGGGCTTGTTTGGCAAACAGATCACCCGCTTTCACAAACCAGTTTCCGGGATGATAAGACCATTTCCCGGAATTGTCTTGGCAAAAGAAATATGGGGTACCGTCTCGATAAACGATCCGGCCATCATAAATTTCGCCTGCCGTAAGCCTGCCGCGTTTATTGCGTGAGCAGACATAACCAATCATGGTTTTACCACCTCCAGAACGGCTTGTTTGATAAAGCGCCCAGCGCGGACATCGGCTAAAATTTAAGACTATATGTAACATTCATGCGCTGGGCTGTATTCCAAATTCTTTTTCAGAAAGAGGAAGCGATTTAATAGGGGATGCCATCCATATCAACAGCAGGATCGTGCCTGTACTCGGGACAATTACAGCGACGCCGGAAGCAAGGCGCACATTCTTTGCGGCGAATACAGTCCTTACGTGCAAAGCCGAAGCGGTTATATGCTTTAGATAGGTTGGTTAAAATCAGGGTTTCCAAATCACAGTTGTTTTCAGTCACGAGATTGTCCAACTCAAACGCGACCGATTCCGTAAAGTTCAGGGTTCGTTTTACCATTTCTTTTACAACTCCTTTTCTATTGACGGTGGATAAAAAAAGATTGCGAAATAGGGACTTTTCGCTAAAAGCCTCTTTCGCAATTAATTTTACACTTTTCACGACAAGAAAAAAGAATAGGCACCTATTGCGTAACCGGCGGGAATTTTGTATAATAATAGATTATAGCAGATCGGAAAAATAGCTTGCGGAGGTGGGTTTGGATGGATGTACAAGTGGGGGATATCCTGCTGATGAAAAAGCCGCATCCCTGTGGGGAACGGCAGTTTTCAGTCGGGCGGGTCGGGATGGATTTCCGGATCCGCTGTACCGGGTGCGGACGGGAAGTGATGCTCCCGCGCGCCAAGGTAGAACGGAACATCAAAAAGATTTTCCGCAATGGGGAAGAGGTCGAGAAAAATCCGCCAAAGCCCTCGCAGGACAGCAGTATTTGATAAAGGAGCCGGAAGATGTTAGACAGACTGGAAGCGGTCGCAGCGCGGTATGACGAGATCAACCACAAGCTGATGGAGCCGAATGTGACCAACGATCAGGAGCTGTATACCTCCCTGATGAAAGAATATAAGCGTCTGACCCCGATCGTAGAAAAATACCAGGAATACCGTCAAGCGAAGCAGTCGTTTGAGGAAGCGCGGGAGATGCTGGGGGAGGGCGGATTGGACAAAGAACTGCGTGAACTGGCGCAGGAGCAGCTTGACGCCAGCCGTGACCAGATCGAAACCGCCTCGCAGGAGCTGCGGGTTCTCCTGCTGCCGCAGGACCCGAACGATGAAAAGAATGTCATTATTGAAATCCGCGGGGGCGCTGGCGGGGATGAAGCGGCACTCTTTGCGGGTTCGCTCTATCGGATGTACAGTATGTACGCCGAGAGCCGGGGCTGGACGAGCGAGATTTTGAGTGCGAATGAGACCGAGCTGGGCGGTTATAAGGAGGTTAGCTTCTCGCTTGACGGGGACGGGGTCTATTCCCGCTTGAAATTCGAAAGCGGGGTGCATCGGGTCCAGCGGGTGCCCGAGACCGAGGCACAGGGCCGCATCCACACTTCGACGGTGACTGTCGCGGTGCTGCCCGAGGCGGAGGAGGTTGAGCTGGAGATTGATCCCAAGGACCTCCAGATCGACGTATTCCGTTCGAGTGGAGCCGGCGGGCAGCATGTCAACAAGACTTCCTCCGCAATCCGGGTTACCCATCTGCCAACCGGCATGGTGGTCGAGTGTCAGGACGAGCGGAGCCAGTACAAGAACAAGGACAAGGCGCTCAAGGTGTTGAGGTCCCGTCTGCTGGACATCAAAGTGCGGGAACAGAATGACCGGATCGCAAGCGAACGGAAGTTACAGGTGGGGACCGGGGACCGCTCGGAGCGGATCCGCACCTATAACTTCCCGCAGGGACGGTGTACCGATCACCGGATAGGGCTGACCCTTTATAAACTGGACAGCATCATTGACGGGGACCTGGACGAGCTGCTTGACGCGCTGATGACCTTCGATCAGGCGGAAAAATTGCAGGCTTCGCAGGATGCCTGACCGGGTGGGGGATGGAAGATTGGAGACAAGCATATACAGGGTTTTTGACATCGAACAGGATGCAGCGGCGCTCGACCGGGCCGCTGCGTTGCTGCGTGCGGGCCGTCTGGTCGTGATCCCGACCGAGACAGTCTATGGGCTGGCGGCGGATGCGCTCAACCCGTCGGCAGCATCGGCGATCTATGCGGCCAAAGGGCGCCCGAGCGACAACCCGCTGATTGTACATATCGCGGACCCCGAACAGGCGCGCCCGTTGGTTAAACGCCTGCCGGATGCTTATTTTGCATTGGCAGAACGGTTCTGGCCCGGCCCTATGACGGTGATCCTTGAGAAGTCCGCGCGGGTGCCGTACGAGACGTCGGGCGGGCTGGAGACGGTCGCGCTGCGGATGCCTTCCCACCCGGTCGCGCGGGAGCTGATCCGACGCGCCGGGACACCGTTGGCCGCGCCGTCGGCCAACCTTTCCGGTTCGCCAAGCCCGACCTGTGCCGGACACTGTATCCAGGACCTGACCGGCCGGGTGGACGCGATCGTAGACGGAGGAAGCTGCACAGTCGGGGTGGAATCGACCGTCCTGACCCTCTGCACCGACCCGCCCGCCATCCTGCGCCCAGGTGCGGTCACGCTGGAGATGCTCAGGGAGGTGCTGCCGGACATCCGGCTCGACCCGGGGGTGTTTGCCCATCTGCCGGATGGGGCAAAGGCCGCGTCCCCCGGCATGAAATACCGCCACTACGCCCCCAAGGCGCGGGTGGTCCTGCTCTGGGGGACCCTTGTGCAGTTTGCCGCTTATCTCGAGGCGCAGCCGCCCGGGTGCGGGGTGCTCTGTTTTGAAGGGGAACAGGCGCGGTTCGGCGGACATCCCTGCGTCACCTATGGGAGGCGGGACGACCCCGTTTCGCAGGCGCAGGCACTGTTCGGGGCGCTCCGCCGGATCGATGAACTGGGGCTTACGTCGGTCTATGCCCGGGTGGACAGCCCGGATGGGGTTGGACAGGCGGTCTATAACCGGCTTCTGCGCGCCGCGGGCTTTAACGAAAGCGGAACGATGGTGGTCGGGCTGACCGGGCAGTCGGGAGCGGGGAAGTCCAGCCTGAGCAGGATGTTTGCCGCGCGTGGGGTCGAGGTGATCGACGCTGACAGGGTCGCCCGGGATGCGATCGAACAGTCGGCCAACTGCCTGATGGACCTCGTGCTGGAATTTTCTACCGAGGTGATCCATCCGGACGCGAGCCTGAACCGCGCCCGGCTCGCCGAACTCTGTTTCGGGGACAAAAACAAGCTGAAACGCCTCAATGATATTACTTTCCCGTACATCATTGAAGCGATTGTGCATAAACTAGAAAACGCGAAGGCCCGCCGCCTGCCGATGGTGGTGCTCGATGCACCCACCCTCTTTGAATCCGGGCTGAACCGCCGGTGTGACCGGATCATTGCAGTAATCGCCGACCGGGACACCCGTATCGAGCGGGTGATCGCCCGCGACCAGATCAGCCGGGAGGATGCGGAACTGCGGATCAATGCGCAGAACCCGGACGCTTTTTACACCGGGCGTTCCCATGAGGTTTTGCACAACGATACGGATTTTGCAGCGTTTGAAGCCGCGTTTCTGGCGCTCTACGACCGGTTGGAGCGGTCGTGGGAGGACGGGTCCTACCGTCTTCCGATGGAGCCGCCCGCACCGGCGCCTGTGGAAGAGGAACCGGAGACAGAACCACCTGTGACAGAGGAGCCGTCCGCGGATCAACCGCCGGACGAGAAACCGGAGGAGCCACCGGATAGCGGGGAGCTGGAAGAGCTTGCAGAACAGGAAGATTAGCCGGAAAAGGATGTTCTGGCAGAGGGCGGTTGCCTTTTTATGCGCGCTGGTGGGGCTGCTCGGGATTGCTGGCGGCGCGTCCCTGCTGCTGAAACGGGGCTTTGATGCGTACTACCGCCGGGCTTACCCGATCCGGTATGAAGAGCTGATCGGTCAGGCGTGCGAGGAGCGGTCACTCGACCCTGCGCTGGTTCTGGCTGTGGTGCATACCGAAAGCCGGTTCCGGCCGGATGCGGTTTCGTCGGTGGGGGCGCTGGGCCTGATGCAGATGATGCCCGATGCCTACAACTGGGTCCGGATGCGCCGCGGCGAACCCGAAACCGACGACTTTTCCCCGCTTTTTGATCCCCCGACCAGTATCGACTACGGCACCGAGATGCTTCGGATGCTGCTCGACGAGTTCCGCACAGTGGACAATGCGCTTGCGGCATACCATGGGGGCTGGGGGAGTGTCAAGCAGTGGCTGGACGACCCGGAGTACGCGCCCGATGGGGAGAATGTCACCAATATCCCGTTTGCGGACACACGCGCGTATGTCGAACGGGTGAACAAAACAATGGAAATCTACCGCCGCCTTTACGGGCTGTGAATCAGACAGATATGGGAGGTATTTCAGATGGAAAATGAGAAAAGCACAGGCGAACTTTTGCAGGAAAAACTGCTGCTGAACCGCAAGAATATGGGCATGACCAACGACGATGACGCAGAACAGGCAGCCCAGGCGTTCTGCGAGCCGTACAAGAGATTCCTCGACCGGTGCAAAACCGAGCGGGAAGCGGTTTCCGAGATCGTGCGCATGGCTTCGGACGCGGGATTCCGGGAGTTCAGCCGGCATACCGCCTACCGTCCGGGTGATCGGGTTTATTACAACAACCGCGGCAAGGCGCTCATCCTTGCAACGATCGGCACCCGCCCGATCGTCGACGGGGTGCGGATTATGGCGAGCCATATCGACTCCCCGCGGCTCGACCTCAAACCCAGCCCGCTCTATGAGGAGGGGCAGATTGCCCTGTTCAAAACCCACTATTACGGTGGGATCAAAAAGTACCAGTGGGGGGCGATCCCGCTTGCACTGCATGGGGTAATTGTGAAAAAGGATGGGGAGACGCTCACCGTTGCGATCGGCGAAGGGGAGGGCGACCCGGTCTTTACGGTGACAGACCTGCTCCCACATCTTGCACAGGAACAGATGAAACGCCCGCTCTCACAGGGGCTGAAGGGCGAAGAGCTGAATGTCCTGGTCGGGTGCCGCCCGTTTAAGGATGATAAGGCCAGCGAGAAGGTCAAGCTGAACATTATCCGCCTGCTCAACGAGAAATATGGGATTGTCGAGGCGGATTTCCTGTCGGCGGAGCTTTCGGTGGTGCCAGCCTTTAAGGCGCGGGACATCGGCTTCGACCGCTCTATGATCGGCGCTTACGGGCATGACGACCGGGTATGCGCCTACACGTCCCTGATGGCAGCGCTCGAGGTTTCCGCCCCCTCCTATACGACGGTCACCGTCTTCGCCGACAAGGAGGAGACCGGCTCGGACGGCAACACCGGCCTGCACTCCCATTATCTGAAATTCTTCATCAAGGATCTTGCATCCGCGCTGGGCGGGTTCGCGGGCCATGAGGTACTCAGCAACTCCACCTGTCTTTCGGCGGATGTCAATGCGGCATTCGACCCGACCTTTGGCGATACCCTTGAGAAACGCAACTGCGCCTACCTGAATTATGGCGTTGTCGTAACCCAGTACACCGGTTCGGGCGGTAAGTACAGCACCAGCCAGGCGTCTGCGGAATTCATGGCACAGGTGCGCCGGACGCTGGACGGGGCGCAGGTCTCGTGGCAGACCGGCGAGTTGGGCAAGGTCGATCTGGGCGGCGGCGGAACGGTGGCCAAGTTTATCGCGGCGCTCGATGTGGATGTGGTGGATGTTGGGGTCCCGGTCCTATCAATGCATTCGCCGTTTGAGGTGGTCTCTAAAAACGATGTTTATGCGACCTATCAGGCGTTTAAGGCGTACGCCTCGGAAGCCTGACGCTCCGTTTTTGGGCCTGTGGTGACAGGACAAAAACGCGGTATGGCATTGCAAACAGACAGGCAGAGAACAGGCCGTTCGAAAGGACAGCCTGCTCTCTGTTTTTGTATTGGGGCGTGGCTGCATCTTCCGACAAAATAGGAGGAGGCAGGTGTGTTATGCTGTGGATTCATGGGGTTGAATGAGTGATTTTCTTTCGGTATGGGCGAATAGCATAGGAATGTGTAAAGTTTGTATGCATAACGCACAAAATGAAATCTGGCAATCCGATTTTTTTATAGGAAATTTCACAAGAACCTATTGAAAACCGCACCAGAAAATGCTAAAATACATACGAGGGAGGTGAAGACAATGGCAAAGTCAACGTCAAAAACGCAGGACAACTTACCATTGTATCTTTTTCATCAGGGTACCAACTATAAATCCTATGAATTTCTTGGTGCGCATCCCTGTAAAAAAGGGAAAGTACAGGGTTATGTTTTTCGCGTATGGGCGCCGAACGCCGCAGAGGTGTCGGTCGTTGGAAATTTCAACGGTTGGGACCCCGATGCAAATCCAATGGAACTGCTGGAAAAGAGCGGCGTCTGGGAGCTGATGATCCCCGACCTTGCCCAGTATGACATTTATAAATACTGCATCAAAACCCGGGACGGGCGCACACTGATGAAGTCCGACCCTTATGCATTCCATGCCGAAACCGCTCCTGATAATGCCTCCAAGCTCTATGACATCGAGGGATATGAGTGGAAGGATAAGGACTGGTATGACAAACGCAAAGACTATAACCCTTATCGCAGCCCGATCAACATCTATGAACTGCACATGGGTTCCTGGCGCAGGCATGAGGATGGAAACCCCTACAGTTACCGTCAGGTTGCGGATGAACTGGTGAGCTATCTCAAAGAGATGGGCTACAACTATGTGGAGTTCCTGCCGCTGATGGAATATCCGTTTGATGGTTCCTGGGGATATCAGGTGACCGGTTATTATGCGCCTACCTCCCGTTATGGGACGCCGCATGATTTCATGTATCTGGTGGATACCCTGCACAAGGCAGGGATCGGTGTTATCATGGACTGGGTCCCGGCGCACTTCCCGAAGGACGCCCATGGGCTGTACGAGTTCGATGGACAACCCCTGTATGAATATCAGGATGTGCACAAGCGTGAGCACGCACATTGGGGAACCCGCATCTTTGATTTTGGGCGCAACGAGGTCGAATGTTTCCTCGTCTCGAACGCCATGTTCTGGATCGAGAAATACCATGTGGATGGTCTGCGCGTCGATGCGGTCGCTTCCATGCTCTACCTCGACTATGGCCGCGAGGACTGGGAGTGGATGCCCAATGTCAACGGCGGGCGGGAAAACCTTGAAGCGGGCGCGTTTTTCCAGAAGCTCAATACCGCGGTGCTGACCGAGCATCCGGGTGCGCTGATGATCGCTGAGGAATCCACCGCGTGGCCGCTGGTCACCAAACCGGCATCGGTCGGTGGCCTGGGTTTCAACTTCAAATGGAATATGGGCTGGATGAACGACATGCTTTCCTACAATTCGCTTGACCCGTATTTCCGCAGCTACAACCACGATAAGCTGACCTTCAGCCTGTTTTATGCGTTCAGCGAAAACTTCATCCTGCCGATCTCACACGATGAGGTTGTCCATGGGAAGTGCTCGCTCATCAACAAGATGCCCGGCGAGTATGAGACGAAATTCTCGGGGGTCCGCGCGTTCCTTGCGTATATGATGTCCCATCCAGGGAAAAAACTGCTCTTTATGGGCTGTGAATTTGCACAGTTCATCGAGTGGAATTATAAACAGCAGCTCGACTGGATGCTGCTCGGCTATGATGTGCATCGTCAGATGCAGTCGTTTGTCAAGGAGCTGAACCAGTTCTATCTGAACACACCGGCGTTCTGGCAGGTGGAGGATTCATGGGATGGCTTTAATTGGATTTCCCATGACGACAACACCCAGAATATCATCGCATTCCGCCGGATCGACGAAGAGGGCAACGACATTGTGGTGCTCTGCAACTTCGCGCCGGTCACCCGCGAAAACTATCGGATCGGTGTGCCGGATGCGACCTCCTATGACGAGATTTTCAATACCGACGATATCCGGTTCGGCGGCAGCGGTGTGGTCAACAAAGGCGCGATCCGGGTAAAAAATGTAGCGGAACACGGTTTTGACCACTCGATCAGCCTGACCGTTCCGCCGCTTGCAACCATCTATCTGAAAGGGCGGCCCCGCAAGGTCAAACAGGCGGTCAAGCCTGCGGCAAAGACAACCAGAAAAACCGCAGCCAAATCCAAGCCGGCCTCGAAGGCGCGGGCTGTCAAATCCAAAGCGTCCAAATAAGCAGTTTCTGACTGTATGATAATAGAGGGGGTAAATCAACCATGTTTTGCAAAAAGGAATGGATTGCCATGCTGTTGGC
>Ga0137306_103168_pt1 | contig 12561 bp, 13 predicted proteins | sample Inofroosms_March_FD_97187 | JGI IMG/M metagenome (GOLD analysis project Ga0137306, IMG submission 97187) | Mouse cecal microbial communities from Vienna, Austria - N-Acetylneuraminic and N-Acetylglucosamine D2O microcosms_March | ecosystem: Host-associated > Mammals > Digestive system > Large... | reverse complement strand
GATTTGCCCTGATCTGACATTTTTAATATTAGAAATCTTCAATGAAGATAATCTCACAATGCTTTCCATAATCTTTTACCTCCATGAAGTTTATTTTATCACAGACGCTGTTTTATCTCAATTATTTTCTCCTGTTTTATATTTTTTATTCCTTTTTTAAGATTTTATCACAATTCCACTGTACAATTATAACCACATATAACCCAGTAACTTTCAAAAGATTTATTTTTTTCTATCCATAATTTTACAGTAAATCACTGCTGCCATCGTACTCACCGCCGTAGCCGCAATCGCAGGCCCTACAATAGCCGCAGGGTTCACGCTCCCATACTGGCTTCTGTATGCAATCATATTCACCGGAATCAGCTGTAACGAAGAAATGTTAATAATCAAAAACGTACACATCTCATTACTCGCAATCCCCTGCCGTCTCACCGGCCCGGGAAGCCGCCCGGCTCTCCGGTTCTCATCCAGTTCAGAAAGCTCCTCCATAGCCTTCAATCCCGCCGGCGTCGCCGCCCACCCAAGCCCCAGCACATTGGCGATCATGTTGGTGGCAATGGCATTCGCTGCCGGATGGTCCTTCGGGAGATGGGGAAATAAAAACGTAATCACCGGCCTCATCCTTTTGGAAATCTGCTCAATCAGCCCTGCCTGCTGACCGATCTCAAGGATGCCCGTCCACAGGGACATGACGCCCAGCATAGTAATGCACAGACTCACTGCCTCTTTGGCTGAATCGAGAGCGCCTTGGGTCACCGCACCCATGGTACCGTGAAACGCCCCCCACAGGATTCCTGTCAGGATCATAAAAGCCCAAAGATAATTTAACATAATTTCCACCAGAATATGCTTTCTTTTATCCTATGCAAAGCGCACTGCCCCATAGAACCCGGAAAGTATAACCTTCCCGGCTCTATGGGGCAGTCTGTTAAATTACTTTTTATCAGTTATTTTTATTGGAAAGTATTACAAAAGGCGCATAGATAACAAACCCGATCACAATCACCACTACCGTTAAGAACAATGCCTGCCACTGTCCGCTGAATGCCAGAAACTGCTGGATAAACATAGGCATTCCTGCCACAGATTCCACATAAGATGCCGTCAAAAATCCTGAGGTAATAGCGTAGTAACCCAGATTCGCCGTAATCAAAGGCACCAGGACAAAGGGAATCAAAAATACAGGGTTCAGCATAATGGGAAGACCGAATACCATAGGCTCGGAGATCCCGCAGATTAACGGTATCATGGAAAGCTTGGTAATCTCTTTATACTCCTTCCGCTTGGAAAAAGCCATAATTGCCAGGGCAAGGGAGATCACGATACCGGAACCGCCCAGATTCGTAAAGAGATGAACGTAGGCCAGAGTATAAAACTCTGTAGGCACCAGTCCTGCCGTCACTGCCGCGATATTGGCTGCCAGAGCCGCCGTTCTCACCGGCTTCGCAATGACGTTCATGGCCATGTGGCCGTGGATTCCCGTCCACCACAAAAGCTGTGACAGCACAACGATAATGCTTACTCCCAGTTGGGAACCTACTACCTGGTTAAAGGGAATCTGAATCACGTTATAAATAATCGTATTCACATATAATCCCGTGGTTCCATAGAGAATACCTGCAAATAATCCGAATATGGTTATGGTGAGCCATGTGGGAATCAGCGCATTAAAGCTGCGGGTAATCATCGGGGGCACAGCCTCCGGAAGTTTGATCTTGATCTTTTCAAGCTTCATAAGCCTTGTAAATAAGATATTGGAAGAGATCGCCACAAAAAATGCAAGGAACAAGGCGCTGGCTCCCAGATTGCCTGCCAGGTTTTCCTGATCCGATACGGTCAGAAAACATATGGTGGAGATCAGGGCAGATAACAAAGAGCTCTGCCCATCCTCCCCTCCCAGAATATATCCCATTAAAAATACAAGCCATAAGGACATGCAGGAGATACACGCAAAGTTTACCGTAGAAAACATCTTTGAATAATTGGCAAGCCAGGCAAGAGACTCATATTTTGCCAGACCGGTACCGGAACAGATATAGATATTGAACAGCAACGCGAAGGATCCCACAATAATCACAGGCATCATAATGGTAAATGCATCACGTATGGCACAGATATATTTGTTGCTGTTCATATAATTGGTGATTGGCATCATTGCTTTTTCCAATGCCGCCGTAAATTTTTCTAACATAACCTACCCTCCGTATTTTAAAAAGATGTGTCTTGTCCGTTTGAAGCAATCACTTTTTTATACCACTCAAAGGATTTTTTCCTGCTGCGTTTTAAGGATCCTTTTCCCTCATCGTCTTTATCCACATAGATAAATCCATACCTTTTTTTCATCTCACCTGTTCCCACAGAGACCAGGTCGATACATCCCCAGGTGGTATATCCCATCACATCTACATCATCCAATTCGATGGCATCCTTTAATGCATCAATATGATTTTTCAGGTATTCTATCCGGTAATCATCCTCAATGGTTCCATCCTCGTTTACCTGGTCCACAGCTCCCAATCCATTCTCCACCACAAAGATGGGAATCTGATATCGGTCATACAACTCATTCAGCCCGATTCTAAGCCCCACAGGGTCGATAGGCCAGTTCCAGGCACTGCGTTTCAAATAGGGATTATCCCTTGTCACAGTCAATGTCTTCCCATCCTCCAGGGATGCGACGGACGTAAAATAATAGCTGATGGCAATATAATCCACCCTTCCTTCCCTTAAAATCCCGGCATCTCCCTCTTCCATATGTAAGGTGCCGCCCATTCTCCTTATCTGGGCCCTGCAGGTGTTGGAATAGTATCCTCTGCACATCACATCCCCGTAATAAAAGTTGGGCATCATGTGATACCGCTGCGCAAGGACATCCTGCGGGCTGCAGGTTTTGGCATAGGTTGTTGGGTATTGGAACATGGCTCCTATCATAAAGTCCGGGTTAATTTTATGTCCCAGAATAACCGCCCTGGCACTTGCCACCATCATATTGTGAGACGCCAGAAGCTTTACATCCGCCGGATTCTCCCCCTCTTTAAAAAGAATCCCTGCCTGATGATAAGGCTCCTTCTTATTTATGGTCTCATTGATCTCATTAAATGTGAGCCAATATTTCACTTTATCCTTATATCGGGTAAAGAGTACCTGACAATATCGGACAAAAAAGTCAATTAATTTTCTGTTTCTCCAGGACCCGTAGTGGGAAACCAGATACAACGGAGTCTCAAAGTGGGAAATCGTAACCACCGGTTCGATCCCATACCTTCTAAGCTCGTCAAATACCTTGTCATAAAATGCAAGCCCCTTTTCATTGGGTGACTCCTCATCCCCTTTGGGGAAAATCCTGGACCATGCTATGGACATTCGGAAGCATTTAAATCCCATCTCTGCAAACAGCGCGATATCCTCTTTGTAGTGATGATAGAAATCCACGCCTTCATGGCTGGGATAATAACACCCCTCATGGACATAGGAGTGAATCTCTCTCGGCACACCGCGGCGAGATCCCATCTCCACATCAGCAATGCTCAGCCCTTTACCATCCTCCAGGTATGCGCCCTCATACTGATTGGCGGCTGTCGCCCCTCCCCATAAGAAACCGTCTCTTATTTTCACAAAAAAACACCTCCTTTCGCGACTGAGTTTATCACAAAAAAAGGTATTCGTCCGTGATTCTGAGCATCCTTTAACAATGTTCAGATATTTGCATCTGTTTCTTTTTTCCTGGCTTTAACAGTGTTAAATCTTACTGCTTTTTATCCTTTAAGATAGGATTCGTGGAACTTCGCCTTGACTCCGACTTACTTGTAACCGAAAGCTTATATTCGTAATTCTTCTGATAATTCATGGAAAAATAGGAGGCATAGAGAATATCCAGCAATAAATTGATGGAAAGATTGCTGTTAAAATTAGCGATATTGTGGGTTAAACTTTCTCGTGTAGAAATATAAAGGTTGATGCCGCACAGATTGCTTAAGGTATTCTCCCCATAGGAGGTGACGGTTATAAACGGTATCTTATGGCGGATACAGGTTTTCGCCATATCAATAATGCTTTTTGTCTCTCCTGAATAGGAAATAAACAGTACACAATCCTTCGGCGATAAACAGTTTATCTCGTATCTCTGATAATTCAGATTATTGGTAATATAGACATTCTTGCCGATCTTCATCATCTTTTCTTTAAAGGACTCGGCAATATTCAAGGCTGTGCCGTAAGAATAGACGTGAATCCCATCACTCTCCAACATAATCCGCACCGCTTTCTGCACCATATCATGGTGAAGCAGCAGCAATGTATCCTTTACCGTCTCCTCATAAAGAGCTCCCAGTTTATTGGCGATCATAGGAATCGCATCTCCCTCTTCAAAGGGTTTATTGGCGTCAATCTCACCAAAATTCTGATTTACATATTCCAGTTCTTTTAAATACTCTAATTTGAACTGATTGAATCCCTGGAAACCTATTTTCTTACACAGGTTGACTACGGTGGCCGGGGACGTGTATGTCTCTTTTGCAATACTTCTTGCAGAATAGGTTCTCAGCCCATCTCCTGCCTGAAGGATAAATTCCGCTATGAGTTCCTCGCCCCTGGAAAAATTCTCACTCTGCATCAGCTTATCAATAATCAGCATCTGTCTCCCTCCCCGGTATGCTGACACAATCACTTTCAGATCCACTATCTGAAACCATTTAGGAATAAAATTCAGGTGGGGGCATGGCTATCCCATTGACCACGGTCATCCCCGGCTTTCTTTATCTGCGGATTGCATCCTCACAGGCTTGATTTCTCAATAGATGTATCAAAATGCCTTTTCTGTCAGCACTCCTTCTCCGTCTCTGTACACATACATGATGGTCTCCACAGTTCCGTCTTCCGACAGCTCCACCATCTGAAATCCTCTGGCAATAAAGCCAAGATGGGGCGTGATGGCCATACCGTTGACCACTGTCATCCCCTTCCAGGTAATCTGCCGTGTATATCCGCTGTGGAGATGTCCGCCCAGGACCAGACTGACAGCCTGATTCAGTCGTATGATCTGGCTCTGGTCGTCGAAGATCTCCGGCTGATGGTGCATGAGGAGAACTCCCTTCTGTCCCGGATTTTCTCCATATTTTTTTAGTATCCCGTCCACATCTTCCGGATCCAGCCAGCAATCGTTAAAATGTGCCAGTGAAGTCTTCTTGCAGCAGTTGATGCTGAACACGGGAACCTTGGAGGAGGGCGTCTCTCCGTCATAAAACCGTTTCAGAAAAGCCTCATATTCCAGGAAGGTTGATCCTGCCCCCGGTGTGTCCGAATCGTGATTGCCGCAGCAGAAAAATACCTTGTCTCTTCCCAATCCAAGAACCTTTCTCAAACCGTGAAGATATTCTTCCCCCCGTTTGTACTCTTCCTCTGTCCCATGCATCACCAGGTCCCCTGTGACTGCTATGATGTCGGCTTTCTGCCCATCTGCCGCCGCTGCCCGAGCCTCCCGATACAGCCTCTCCCAATCTTCCTTTTCATTTTTCAGATCCGCTTTCCAACCTATATGAAGGTCGGTGATGTGTAAGATTTTCATTGTGGCCTCCTTCATGAATCGCTTGCTTTATAAATCATTCATAACTGTATTATTTGCTGATCTTCCAATATCCCTTCCTGTCAGAACCAACACGGGTAATTTTTCCGGAGTCTCGAAGGGATTTTATAATACGGCTGATCTTTCTAGTGCTAAAACCGACTTTTTCGCTTAATTTTTTTGCCGTAATATCCGGGTACTGTTCCAGCAATGACAAAATTTTCATATCATCGCCATTATCATCGCCATTATCATCGCCATTATCATCGCCAATCTGTTCAGTGACAGCAACTCTTTCCTTCTGATCTGACCAGGAAAACGGAAAGATGACTCTGATAAAATGTTCGGATATCTCAAACACCGTTCTGTCATAAGCATTTAAGATACGGCTCATCCCTGAACCAAGCTGTTCAACCAGGCCTACATCTTTGAATACCCGCATCAGTTCCCTGTTTCTGGGCATACTGCTGCAGCTAAAAAAGTCTTCTATGCTTTGTCCCTGAATCAGGCCTCCATAAGAAGTCAACTCCATGCGATCACTGAAAATCTCAAATACCGGCGGAATCTCTCTTGAAAAATCATTATGGACGATCGCGTTGATCAACGCCTCCCTCATGGGAACCGGCTCTACCAGGTTTTTCTCTATCCGCTTTGTACTTGTCACTTTTGCTTTTGTAACATTTTCAATCTTCATTTTTTCCAGAACAGAATGAGTGGCTTTGATCAGAGAACAATATCCATATTCCTCATTTTCTTTCAGCTCTACTTTATCTTTCCCCGCATATTTCGCTACTTTTATAGATACACCGTTTTCATCTGCCAAAAGATAAGCGATATAATTATATTTGCCGTCTGGTGTAAGAAGTTCGAGGCTGTTAGCAAATTGTCGGTTCAGTTCCAAACCCCGTTCCTGGTAATATATTTTTAGCTGCGCGAATGTAAGATCCTGCCTTGGCGAGGCAATATTACGCAGTGTCGTATGAATCCGTTTCGCGTATAATTCATCTATTAAAGTAGTGGTCATCGGTTGCGTGGATGCTCCCAGCCTCATATAGCAGCCATTAGGCGACATGCCTTTTTTTTTATATAATAAGGCTTTTCAAGGCCGCTGGATATAATGATCTTAATTACTGGTGTCTCCTCTATGGTTTCCGTGACAATATCAAAAAGTCCGAGTGTTGACGGCAAAATGTTGTTCTTAATTCTATCCGCTATCTTTAACTGTGTAGAATCAATATCCGAATTTATCACTGGTCTCCCGTCGTCGTCAATCCCTATATACAGGATTCCGCCTTCACGATTGTTAAGAAAAGCCACAATTTCTTTTTCCAATTTATCATTTAATGTTGATTTCCATTCAATCCGATTACTCTCCTGAAGCATAGGCATTCCCTTCATTCTTTAAGTCCATTTCGTTTTCCAGTATACCCTAAAAATAATTTTTCTCAATAGAACTCCCCATCAAATACCATCAAGCCTCCTGGGTAATATCTTTCCCATGATACTGAATATGAGCGATCTTCCAGCCTTCTCCGGTCTTTTTTAAAACCTGAGTCTCAAGCCCTGCGATACCATGAGGTTTGCCGTTCTCCCTTATAACGCACTCCGTGTGATACTTAAATACCGCCACTGCCACATCATCTGTCAGCAAATATGCCTGGAGCCCGTCGTTGATCACGTAGATAGAAGAATACTTTTTCTGGATCAGATCGATGAGAAAGTCCTGATAAATGGACTCCACCCCCTGAAAAAGCATTGTCCCCGATATCTCAATATTGGTATCCTCCTGAGTCCAAAGGGATTTGAACTCGTTTTCGTCCTGAGTGTGAACCGCATCCGCGTATCTCTGAATAAGCTCTTCGATCTCTTTCATAAATTCCATAATAAAATTCCCCTCTTTCACTGTTTTGGTTAAACCATTTTTCTCTTATACACAGACAGCCTGCCCCATGATACGATCAGTATATCATATGGCAGGCTGTCCCGCTACCGAAAACTCACCGGCCGGCTCAGGAGCATCACAGATCCTCCCCGTTCGAAGCGATCACTTTTTTATAGTACTCAAAAGAATCCTTTTTTAACCGGGCCAGGGTTCCGTTTCCCTGGTCATCTTTATCTACATAGATAAACCCATATCGTTTTGACATCTGAAACGTGCCGGCGGAAACAATATCGATGGGGCCCCAGTACGCGTAACCCATGATGTCCACCCCGTCTTTTATTGCCTCCTTCATGGCCAGGATATGCTTTCTCAGATACTCGATGCGGTAAGTGTCATGGATCTTTCCGTCCTCCACCACATCCCTGGCTCCCAGTCCGTTTTCTACGGGAAACAGAGGAACCTGATACCGGTCCCACAGCTCATTCAGGGTGAAACGGAATCCCGTGGGGTCGATCTGCCATCCCCACTGACTGGTCTCCAGATAAGGGTTGGGAGTTCCCACATCTCCCCCTGTATCTCCGAAATAAGGCTGCCCTTTCTCATGGGTTGTGGTCCGGTAATAGCTGAAAGCCAGAAACTCATTGGGATATTTTTTTATGAGTTCCAGATCCCCCTCCTCCATCTTTACATGAACATTGTGCTCCTTCCACAGGCGGTACACATATGTGGGGTAATACCCCCGGAGCATCACATCCGGAAAGAACAGGGACCTCCGCCTCACATCCTGGGTCTCAAGTACTGTCACAGGGTCACAGTTATTGGGGTAAATGTTGCTCAGAGAACACATGACGCCGATCCTGGCATCCGGAATAATCTCATGGCACAGCTTTACCGCCCTGGCGTTGGCCACAAACATATGGTGGCTTGCCTGGAAAATGGCCTGGCTTTTATTCTCTCCCGGCTGTACGAGGATTCCCCCCACATAGCTGGGATTGCGGCGCATGTTATTGATCTCATTAAACGTAAGCCAGTATTTTACCTTGTCTTTGTACCGTTCAAAAAGCACTCTGCAATAGCGCTCAAAACAATCGATCAGATGGCGGCTGCGCCAGCTTTTGTACTTTTCCACCAGATCTATGGGAATCTCATAGTGGGAGATGGTGATCAGGGGCTCGATCCCATATCGCCTCAGCTCGTCAAACATCCTGTCATAAAAGGCCAGGCCCTCTTCATTCGGCTCCGTCTCATCCCCTGTAGGGAAGATCCTTGTCCAGTGGATCGACGTGCGGAAGACCTTAAATCCCATTTCCGCGAATAATTTGATGTCTTCCGGATACCGGTGGTAAAAGTCAATGGCTTCCCTCTCCGGGTGGTACACGTTCTCCTGAGGCCTGCTCACATCCAGGTCTCCAAGGCCGTTTTTACAGCAGGCCGCGTAGTCCACCCCCTTTCCTCCTTCCTTCCATCCGCCCTCACACTGATTGGCGGCAACCGCTCCTCCCCACAGAAAATTCTCAGGAAATTTATCCACATATGAAGTATTCATGATCTCATTCTCCTTAAATTGATTGCTCTTTCTTCCAGACGGCCGTCTGTTTTTATGTCTTTAGTATATCTTATGATTAAATACTCGTAAAACAAATATATATGATATATAATATTTGAAAATCAATTATATTACAGGAGATCACTTATGCATTTTGATGACATTGAAACATTTCTTTCTGTTGTCGAGCACACCAATATCGCCAGGGCCGCCGACCAGCTGAACATCGGCCAGGGCACTGCCAGCGCCCGTATCCAGCACATGGAGGAAGAACTGGGCATCCCCCTGTTTATCCGGCAAAAAGGAGTCAAAAAAGTATCTCTGACACCGGAAGGGGAATACTTTCTCTCCATCGCCCACCAATGGCTGTCCCTCTGGAAACAGGCCCAGCAGATTAAAAATATTATGGTCTTTCGGGAACTGCGGATCGCCGCGGTTGACACGCTGAATCAGTTTTACTTTACAGATCTGTATAAGAAATTTGTCTCTGACAACCCACACATCCGGCTTTACCTTCAGACCGAGCACTCTACGGAGATCCACCAGCTGATCGAGCGCCAGCAGATCGATATGGGATTCGCTTTTAATCTCCACCGCTCTCCCAATGTGGAGGCATATCCTCTCTACCAGGAAAATCATGTGGTGCTCTATCACAAAACCAGTCTGTTCGCCAGAACCGGGCGGTTTTCTGACTTAAAGCCCTGTCATGAAATTTATCAGACCTTCGGGAAGGACTATGATACCTGGCACCAAAGGCATTTTCCTCACTCTGACGAGAAATATATCTCCATCGGAACCTTTTCCATGCTTCCCCATTTCATCGATTTTCCGGAAGCCTGGGTAATCCTGCCCCAGGGAGCGGCCGATATCCTTATTGCCAGAAATGACGGCCTGACATACTGTCCTCTGACAGAAGACCCCCCTCCTGCTTGCAGGGCTTATGTGCTGTTTTCCAGGTATCCAAAGCCGTGGGTCCGGGAGGTCAGTGATTTGTTTCTGGAAAAGGTATTGGAAATGATACAGGCCAATTCCGCTTTTCGGCTGCTCTATAACCGCCCTTCCGGGTAAAAGTCAATAAGAGGCCGCCCCCGTGTAATCGAGCAGGGAAGGCTTTTCCCCTACTCGCTGTGCCGGAGCGGGCCGCTTTAGCGGCATATTTCCTTTCCGCTCCGTGTACATAAAAAAATCCCCCCCGCAGGTTTTTTCGCGGGGGGATTTCTCTCAGATGATTATTTTCTCAAAGTCAGAGGCCGGATGCTTGCACAGAGGACAGATAAAGTCCGCCGGAAGTTCCTCCCCCTCGTAGATATATCCGCAAACCGTACAGCGCCAGACGGTTTTCCCGGAGGAAGCCTGCCTGCCCGGTTTGGGCTTGATGTGGGACTGGTAATATGTGTAGGTCGCCGAAGGGTCGTCGGAAAGCACTTCCATATCATCCACGGCAGCGATAAACAGCATGTGGCTGCCCAGATCCACGGTCTGCTCCACCATGGCGCTGATACAGGCGTTGGTCCCGGCGGTAATGATATAGAGTCCGTTGGCGCCGCGCCTGCAATCCTGATAACCGGCGAACTTATCCACATCCCGACCGGACTGGAATCCGAAATGGCGGAAGATATCGAAACCGGCCGCCTCACTGAGTACGGAGAGATTGAACCGGCCGCTCTTTCTCACCATTTCCTGGGTGAAATTCGACTTGTTTACCGCGATACTGATCCGATTGGGCTCGCTTGTCACCTGAATGCCTGTGTTGATAATACACCCGTTATCCTTTCCCTCAAAGGCGGAGGTAAGAACGAACAGTCCGTAGCTCAACTTGTACATCGCTTTATTATCCATGGCAATTCCTCCTCAAATTATGTTGCTCTTCGCGAAAGGGGGATTTTCGTCCGGTTCCCCCCCGCAAACTGTAATGGAATCATTCTAAAATGTGTCCACATTCTTGTCAAGGCTCTTGCCCGGATATGCCAAAAAAGATATAATGAATTCATCACTGTTCACAGAAGGAGATGAACCTTTCATGGAAATCAGACAGCTTCGGGTCGGCGGCCTTCTTCTTGCTTCCAATGTCCTCATGGCTCCCCTGGCCGGGTATACCTGCTACCCTTTCCGCCGTCTTGCCTTCCAGATGGGGGCGGGATTATGTTTCACGGAGATGGTCAGCGCCAATGCCCTGAAATATCAGGACAGAGCTACGAGGCAGCTTTTGTTCACCACAGAAGAAGAACCTGTAAAAGCGGTTCAGCTCCTGGGCGGCTCTCCGGCGGTTATGGAGCTGATGGCCCAGAGTCCCCTTCTGGAAACTTTTGACTTAATCGACATCAATATGGGCTGTCCGGTGCCCAATGTATTCAAAAGCGGAGAAGGCAGCGCCCTCATGCTGGACATGCCAAGAGCCTCGGCGATCATCCGGGCCTGTAAAAAAAGCGGAAAACCGGTGTCCGTCAAATGCCGGACCGGAATCCGGGAGGATGGGATGTTCGCGGCGGAATTTGCCCGCATGTGCGAATATTCCGGCGCTGACATGATCACAATCCACGGCCGCAGCCGCAGCATGATGTATGACGGGACTCCCCATTATGAAGAGATTGCCAGGGCCAAAGCCGCCGTATCCATCCCGGTTATCGCCAACGGCGGAATCTTCTCTGCCCAGGACGGGGATCTGATGATGGAACGAACCGGAGCGGACGGAGTGATGATCGCCAGATACGCCCTGGAAAATCCCTTTATTTTCAGCCAGCTTACAGGGAAACCATGCCGAAAGACGATCCTGGATATCCTTCTGGAGCAGCTGGAACTGACCAGAACTTACTATGATGAGACTTTTACTTTGACCTATATGAGAAAACTGGCCTCCTACAGCATGAAAAAGCGGAGGGGCACGAAAAAATATAAACAGAAACTGTATCAGTGCGGCAGTCTGGATGAGTTGCGGGAACTTCTCATAACCATATTTTTGCAGAAAAGACATGACAATCTCTCTAATGACTGAACATCTGAAAAATACATAAACTGATTGAAACAGGGTACCCGAAATGATAAAATATTTATATAAACAGAACCTATTCTGATCCTGTTGGAAAGGAGGTTATAGAATGGCTACATCTAGTATTATGACAAATATAAAGATCCATGAACCGGAAAAAATCGAATCCTTTATCAAAGCTCTTGACGCTTCGGCTGCCGACCCTAAGAGGGAGCCTACTGTGTCGGCATGCCGTCAGATGACAAATATAGCTGAAATACAAAGATTAATGTCCCAAAGGTGCTCAATAAAATGACATAAGAACATACCACAATCAATGTTTTAGAGTAAAATGCATATTCTTAGATTTATTGCGGAATTCGCAGTCATATGGCAATTTTTCAAATAGGAACTTATAAATCAGCCAAAAAGATTTGATATGGTCTTCCGTTTTTCCTGCAAATCCATCTAAATAAGCAAACCCAGTCACGTTTTTTAAAGGACTTTTTAATCATATTCACAGAAAATATACATTTCAGGACAAAAAAATAAGACCGGGAACCTGTTTTTAGATTCCCGGCCTACGGTTTTACTATGCTGTCCGT
>Ga0137306_103167_pt1 | contig 12562 bp, 7 predicted proteins | sample Inofroosms_March_FD_97187 | JGI IMG/M metagenome (GOLD analysis project Ga0137306, IMG submission 97187) | Mouse cecal microbial communities from Vienna, Austria - N-Acetylneuraminic and N-Acetylglucosamine D2O microcosms_March | ecosystem: Host-associated > Mammals > Digestive system > Large... | reverse complement strand
GTCTGCGTCGGCGATTCAAAATTTAAGTGAAAGCTTAGATTTGATGAAAGGTACAATGGAAGCTATTCTAGTAAAAGAAGCAGAATTTCAAAAACTGATGGCGAAAGAGCTTGTAATGTTAGAGAATCCAGAAGATTTTATCCAGTCTTATGATCGAAATCAGACAATGGTGCGAATTACGCTGATATTGTCTGGAGAGACAGAAGGAATTTCTAACACGGGGGAAGTATTGTCTGAGGAAGAATTGGACTTTTCTTCTGGGAAAACAGTAGATGGCTTGCCAATCTCTCAGTCTTATATGAATTATATGGGAACATGGGCGTATTCTATGAAATGTCCTGTAATGAAAGATAATCAGGAGTTGGGGACTCTTTATGTGGAATATATTTATGATACATTTGAAGATTCTCTTCCAAATGGATTTTATAATGGACGGGCAATGCTTTATATCATGGATGCAAAAACTGAGAGACTTGTGTTGAAGCCCAAAGGAATGGGGGAGCGGAACGCGGGACATCTCAATTTGCAGGATTTTTATCGAGCCAATAATATTTGGGAGCAGGATCTGCGTGCAGAAGTTTTTGAGTGTGTAAAAAATGGAACTAATATTTTATTTTACCATGATATTCGAGGAAAAAATTCTTTAAATTATATGTGGTCTCTCAATCAAGGTTCACTTTATATGATTGGATATGTGCCGATCGAGGCAATTCAACAGGAAGGAAGAGCTGTTAATCAGAATATTTTAGTTGTTGTTTTAGTTATGTTGACTGCGTTTTTTTTGTGCTGTTTGTTATACTATTTTAATCAGAGGCAGCAGAATAAAATCAGAAGAGAACGAGAAAAAGAGAGGGAGCTCCACAATCATCAGCTTGCAGAAGCTTTGCAGGCGGCGCAGATTGCCAGTAATTCTAAGACGACATTTCTTTCCAATATGTCGCATGATATCCGAACGCCAATGAATGCAGTTTTGGGATTCACTACTTTATTGGCTAAAGACGCTGACAATGCAGAGAAAGTCAGAGAATATACAAAAAAGATAACAGCATCTGGCCAGCATTTGTTGAGCCTGATCAATGATATTTTGGATGTGTCTAAAATTGAGAGTGGGAAAGTTGTACTGACAATTGACGAATTTACTTTAAATGATCTGGTTTCTTCCGTAGACGCAATTATTCGGCCAATGGCAAAGGCCAGGGATCAGAAATTTCATGTGGAGGTAACAGGGATTCAACATGAGTATCTGCTGGGAGATGAGACCCGCATTAACCAAATTTTGATCAATTTACTATCTAATGCAGTAAAATATACACCCGAGGGAGGAAACATCTGGTTTCGTATCATTGGACTCAAGCAGCGTTCCAGACAATATGAACACATTAGGATTTATGGGATGACGCCAGAATATCTGAAAACAATTTTTGATGCATTTACCAGGGCAGAAAATAGTACAACCAACAAAGTGCAAGGCACAGGACTTGGAATGGCCATTACCAAGAATATTGTAGAATTGATGGGTGGAACGATAGATGTTTCCAGCGAAGTGAATCAGGGAAGTATTTTTAAAGTGGAGTTAGAATTTCGTATACCAGAGGGACATGCAAACAAAAGATTTTGGCAGGAAAGAGGGATTACTCAGATATTGGCAGTGGACAGTGATTTAGAGAACTGTAAAAATATTAAGACACTTATGAAAGAAGTAGACGTTTTGGTGGATATGGCTTCCTGTACAGAGGAGGCAATACAATTGATACAAGATCGTGAACTACAACAGTATCATATGATTTTATTGGACTGGAATATGCCAGATTTAGATGGTTTGGAAGCCATAAAAGGGATGCGGGAAATTTTACCAAATACAGTACCAATTCTTTTTCTGTCAGATCATGGTTCAGAGGGCATGGAGGAAGCCTTGAAATTAAAAAATACAGGAATACTTGAAAAACCATTTTTTGTATCTGCATGTAAAGAAATACTTTCAGAAATGCTAGACAAATCAGAGGGAAACAATACATTGGAAGATGGTGAGGAAGAAAATCTGGAAGGGCTGCATTTTCTTGCAGCAGAGGACAATATGATCAATGCGGAAATTCTCAAAGAAATTTTGGCAATGGAGGGAGCTGAATGTGTAATTGTTGAGAATGGACAGTTGGCCGTGGAACGCTTTAAAAGTGCCAAAGCTGGTGAGTTTGATGCAATTTTAATGGATGTTCAGATGCCTGTAATGAATGGTTATGAGGCGACCAGGGCAATCAGAGCTTTAGAACACAAAGATGCAGGGCAGATACCGATCATTGCTATGACTGCCAATGCATTTGCGGAAGATCAAAAAGCAGCACTGGATGCTGGGATGAATGTTCATTTGCCAAAGCCGATTGATGTGGAATTGTTGAAAAAAGTGATTCGGGAGTGTATACAGGAAAGGAATAATATATGAACAATAGAATTAAGAGATTAGCGGCGCTTTGTTTGGCGAGCATGATGTTGTTTACAATGGCTGCCTGTGGAAAAGGAGAAGAATTAAATAATAATTTGCTTACTTCTAAGGAAGATGACCGCAAGATTGTAAATATGTTTAGTCCGATGGAGAAGACGCAGCCGGATGTAGAAAATGTTGCCAGGAGCGCGTCGGATAAAACGGTGATTATGGCTGAGGAAAAAGAGAATGTGAAAGTGGAATATATCACTTATACAGCAGAAGATTATGAGGATAAAACATATGATGAGATCTCTCTAAACAGGGCGCGCAATAATATGGATGATATCTATCTGTTAAATCCAGACACCATTCAGATATTAGGAGAAGAAGGCAAACTGATGGATTTATCAAGTCTTGCTTGTGCTAAGAACATGCGTGATGTGATAAAAACAGCGAATACAGTCAATGGAAAGCTGGTGGCGATTCCTCAGGAAGTGGTGGCTTATGGATTGTTTATCAATAAAGATATATTTGATAAATATCATCTGGAATTACCAGAGACGCCGGAAGATTTTTTGGAATGCTGTAAAGTCTTGAAAGAGAATGGTTATGAGACGCCAATTGGCGCCAATCGTTGGTGGCTGGAAACCTTTGTCTTGGCACAAGCTTTTGCGGATTTGTATAATGGTGGGAATACGGAGGCAGAAATAGCGGCGCTAAATAGCGGGGAGAGTAAATACAGTGATTATATGCGTCCTGGTTTTGAGTTCCTACAAAAGTTGATTGATCAAGGCTATATTGACGCCAAGACGGCATATACTTATGAGGCAATTGACGGGGAAGGTTCAGATTTTATGGCACAAAAGACGCCGATTGTCATGGCATACTGGGGGGCGGCCAATACAGATACTGCTTATGGAGCAACTGACTTTGAATTGCAGGTTATTGGTTTTCCAACCGAGCAAGGGCAGATGCCAGTTCTTTCAGTGACTGGGTTTGCGGTAGGAGCCGAGGCGGAGCATGCCGAGGATGCTATGCGCGCGTTGGAAGTTATGCTTTCGGATGAGGCGCTTCAAATTTATACAGAAACAAATAAAGTCATTTCACCGTCTAAGAATGTTGAGGTGGACTGTGTTCCCGCATTGAGGCCGTTAAATGACAAAATCAAAGAAAATATATATGTACTTGCCACAAATGCCAGTATGAAGGTAGAGCAGTGGGGCAATACCTGTCTGATTGTACGTAATCTGTTAAATGGCGCTACAGTAGATCAGTGTATGGAAGAATTTGATAAATTACAGGAAGAATCATTGAGTAAATAGAAAATGGTTACATGTGAGTTTTGCCATTCTGTAATTTCTATGTGCCAAAAGGACCTGCTGCAAAGCAGCAAGGTCTAATTGTACCAGATTACATCTGGAAAATACATTTTCCGAGTGTAATCTGTATGCAATGTTGGGGCTGTCGCACTAACATAAATTACAGTTTATAGATTCGTTCAAAAGGTTTACATTGCAGAGCAATGCAAACAATATGCACAAAAATCATTCTGGGAAGCTAACTTCCAAAGATAATTTTTGTGCATTCTGTCTTTGCCGCTTTAGCGGCAAGACCTTTTGAACGAGCGAAGATATTACTGCGACAACCCCATTTTGGCACTATAATTATAAGCAAACAAAACGCAGAAACTCAAAAAAGACGTAAATTCTTGTATATTTTATCTGAAAAGTGTAAAATAAAAAGACAGAACGATACAATACAGTATAAAGGAGCAGTTTCATGAAATTTATTCATATAGCCGATTTACATTTAGGCGTTAAGCCAGACAGGGATAAACCCTGGGCCAAAGAGAGGGAACGCGATAATTGGCAGGCGTTTGAAGATGTTATTAATCGAGCAAAGGAAGATCAGGTACAACTTCTTTTGGTAGCTGGAGATCTGTTTCACAGGCAGCCCCTCATGCGGGAACTCAAGGAGGTAAATTATCAATTTTCTAAAATTCCTCAGGTTCAAGTGGTATTAATTGCTGGCAATCACGATCATCTTACTCCAGAATCTACGTTTAGAACATTCGAGTGGGGGAAAAATGTACATTTTCTGCGGGAAGAACAGATAAAGTATGTGGAACTGGAAGGTTTAGAGACTAGAGTATATGGTTTAAGCTATTGGCATAAAGAGATTCCAAAGTCTCTCTATCGTAATCTCCAGATTGAAGACCATGATTACTGCAATATTCTGTTGGCACATGGCGGGGATGACAAGCATATACCATTTCGAAACAGCGATTTTGAGGAAACAGAGTTTGATTATGTGGCCTTTGGGCATATCCATAAACCAATGGAGATTGTGAAGGATAAAGTGGTGATGGCGGGAGCATTGCAGCCGATCGATTGTAATGATATCGGAGAGCATGGATATTTTGAGGGTGAAATTATTGATCATGTGTGTCATGTAAAATTTATTCCGTTGTATTATTGTGAGTATGTTCCTTTAAGCTTGAAGGTCAGTCCAGAAATTACCCAAGGAGCATTGCAGGAGTTTGTCAGGGAGCGTATACATAAGACTCCGCCATATCAAAAATTTAAGATTACACTCAGTGGTTTTTGTGATTGGGAGGCTCCAGTAGATGCAGAGAGATTGAGGAGCATGGAACGGGTGGTACAAGTAATTGACCAGTGTCGTGCGGATTATGATTTTGAAAAGCTGAAATTGCAGTATGGACAGCAGATCTTGGGACGTTACATTCAGGAATTGGAGGCAATGCCCCAAGATGAAGTTACCAAGAAGGCATTATATTATGGTGTGGAGGCATTATTGGCGGAATGAATATAACAGAGATACAGATTAAGAATTTTGGAAAGCTCCATAATGTCACAATTCGGCCACTTTCTGGGTTAAATGTGATTTATGGAGAAAATGAAACTGGAAAATCCACCATACAACAATTTATTACAGGAATGTTGTTTGGTATAGAAAAACAGCGCGGCAGAAGTGGAAAAAATGATACCTATCAGCGTTATGAGCCTTGGAATAGCAGTTCTTTTTATTCAGGTGGACTCAAATTTACGATTGGAGATAAGCCATTTTTTTTGGAGCGCAATTTTTATCATAAAGAAAAATCAGCGAAGCTGATCAATGAGATGGATGGGGAAGAACTGTCTGTTGAGCATGGGGATTTGGAAATGTTGTTGGGAGGTATGAAAAAAACTGCATATGAGAATACTTATTGTGTAAAACAGGCAGAAACAGAGACAAAAAAGGAGTTTGCAGATGTCCTGCAGAATTATTTTGTAAATATTTCCACTGGCGGCGAGGGCGGTATGGATCTAATTAACGCCAGGGAACGTCTGCGAGATCGAAAAAAAGAGGCCGAACAAATATATCGCCAAAAGGCCGAAGCAAGAGCCCAAATGTTGGAAAAGCAACAATTGGAAGAGGCTCATTTGATTAAAGATATAGAAAATCTTAAGAAGCAGCAGAGAGAGGGAATTGAAAATGTTTCTGAGGAGATCGAAGAAATGTTTTTACCTGAACACGATTCGAATCAGATGGCAGAATATCTGTGGGATCTGCGCAAGAAAAAAGAGCAGCAAGCCTATAAAATGCGGCAGGGAATGGCATTCCTAGTGACAGCAATAACACTGATTTTTGGTATTTTAAATGCCAAGGCACATTTCTTTGGGCAAGACAGTAATCTTTTTTGGACAGTAGTAGAATTGTTTTTGCTGTTTGGATTTTTAGGAGGAATTGGGGCTCTGTATTTTTGGCACCAGAGAGAGAAGAAGTTAAAGAGAATCCGCAGACAACGTATGGAGGAAAGCAAAGAAATGACGCTCTCTGCCAGCAGAGAAATGGAACGGCAGAAAGTGCAACAGAAGCAGCAAACAGAAGCGAAGAAACAGGCAGTGGAAGAGCTGCTTCAGGTTCAGCTTGCAGAAAAGCAGACTATGCTTATGAACCTGCAAGACGAGATTGAGGAATCACAGAAGCCTACAGAAGAGGAAGTTGAGATTAAACAGCAGATTCAGGCATATGAGCTGGCATATAATACATTGCGCAAGTTGTCTCAAATTGCCTATGTAGATACCAGGAAACAGCTAGAAGAGGAAATGTCTGGGATTCTGGAGGAGCTGACACATGGCAAGTATGACCGGATTGGCTTGGATGAGCAGATGAATCTGGTAGTGCAGAAAGGAACTCGCAAATTATTTCCCTGGCAGCTTAGCCAAGGGGTTATGAAGCAGATGTATGTGGCGCTTCGGTTAGCGGCAGGAGGAATCTTTACACAGGAAGAATCTATGCCGATTATTTTAGACGAAGTGTTTGAATCTTTTGATGAAAAACGTCTGGAAGCAGCTCTGTTGTGGCTGGGCAGACAAAAAGGGCAAATTTTTCTTTTTACCTGTCAGCACAGGGAGATGGAGATATTAGAGCGCAATAACATAGCATATGGAAAAATTTTGCTGAGCAGATAGGATTTGGGTATGAAACGTTTCAATATGGAAAATTTTGCTGGGCAGATAGGAAAATAATATGGGTGAAACAAAGAAAAAAAAGAAGAAGAAAAAAAAATATCGTGTTTTCTGGTTCTTGGCAAAATTTCAAATATTACTTCTGGTATTGGTGGCAGGGGCATTGGGCTGGTATTATTTCGGCGGGTATGCGCAGACTGTCAGTAAACTGCAAAAAGAGGCCAAGGAGTTCGTGCGTAATTCCAGTGATGATACCTTTCGTTCGGTACAGACCAGTCTAGTGTATGATGTAAACGGGACTTTGGTTTCCACTCTAAAAGGCGAAAAGGATGTATACTATTTGGAGTATGAGGATATTCCCGCTTATGCAGTGGCAGCTATGGTCAGCATTGAGGATAAGAAGTTTTACAGTCATAATGGGATTGATATCAAGGCGATTATGCGTGCAGCGAAGGCGATGATTCAAAATGGAAAGGTCACGCAAGGCGGAAGTACAATTACCCAACAGCTTGCCAGAAATATTTTTTTGAACCAGGATGTCAAATGGGAGCGTAAGATTGAAGAAATGTTTATTGCTGTGGAACTGGAGAAAATCTATAGCAAGAACAAGATTATGGAATATTATCTGAATAATATTTATTTTGGAAACGGATATTATGGCATACAGGCAGCCAGCAAAGGTTATTTTAATACAGAAGTAGAAAATCTGGATTTGGCACAGATTACATTTCTATGTGCGATTCCCAATAATCCGAGCCTCTATGATCCTGTGGTGCGTATGGAAAATACGATCAAACGTCAGCGCCGCATCTTAGACCAAATGTTAGAGGACGGAAAGATCAATCAAGCCACCTGCTTGGAGGCGAAGGCGCAGGAGATTACCCTGAACCGTCCGCAAAAGACCAAAAACGATTATGTGGAAACTTATACGTATAATTGTGCAATTCGTGCATTGATGAAGCTTGCAGGTTTTGAGTTTCAATATGAGTTTGAATCAGAGCCACAACGCGCCGAGTATCAGGAAGAATATGATGAGATGTATGGCCAATGTCAGAACAGTCTGTTTACATATGGTTATCGCATTTACACTTCCATTGACTTAAATACACAGCAGATACTTCAAGCAGCAGTGGACAATGGTTTGGCAGAATTTTCAGAACAAAATGAGGAGGGAATATTTACTCTTCAGAGTGCAGCAGTATGCATAGATAACCATACGGGTTATGTGAGGGCGATTGTGGGCGGCAGGAATCAGGATCTTCCTGGCTATACGTTAAATCGTGCTTATCAGAGTTTCCGGCAGCCAGGAAGTTCAATTAAACCCGTGTTGGTCTATACACCTGCGTTGGAGAGAAATTATACTCCAGATTCTATAGTGCAGGACGTGAAGACAGAGGAAGGGCCGTCAAATTCCAGCGGTTCTTATAGCGGGGATATTACGCTGCGCTATGCAGTACAGACCTCCAAAAATACAGTGGCCTGGAATTTGCTGGAGGAATTAACCCCACAGGCAGGACTTTCGTATTTGAAAGCCATGAATTTTTCCAAACTGGATTCCAGAGATGAACAGTCAGCCATCTCCCTGGGGGGATTTACCAATGGAGTATCGGCGGTGGAGATGGCCTCGGCCTATGCTGCGATCGAGAACGATGGTAAGTTCCGCGAGCCTACCTGCATTGTTAAGATCACAGACGCACAGGATAATGTGATTTTAGAGACAGCAAATGAAGAAAAAGAGGTTTACAAGACCAATGCCTCCCGTATGATGACGGATATGTTGACAACTGTGATTCAGGAGGGAACAGGGCGAGGACTCGCCCTCGAGAATATGCCCTGTGCTGGTAAGACAGGGACTACCAATGATAATAAAGACGGTTGGTTTGTGGGCTATACCAGCTATTATACTACCAGTGTATGGGTGGGATATGATATGCCAAGAGAATTGCCAGGGTTGACAGGTGCAAGCTATCCAGGAAGTATTTGGCAGGCATTTATGAGTCAGATACATCAGGGATTAGAACCAGTGGAATTTCTGCCTTATATTGATGAGCAGAAGGCTCCATTAGATAATGATGAATACTTGGACGGTATGCAGGAGCCAGAGCCTGATCCCAATGTCTCCCCAGAAGATGGCTTGCCAGAACAGGAAAATCCACCAGATACAGTGCCTGAAGGACTGCCTTAAGGAAAAATTGCCCAAAAATATTTTAGACAGATTTAGAAGGATAGGGAAAAAAATATGACATTGAAAGAATTTGTGGAAGAGCATGGCGATGACCCGCAAGGATTTTGCCCTTGTGTGATTGATGTACAGGGCAATTTATACGATTGTGCCAAAGGTCATTTAGAGGCACTGCTTAAGCTTGATGGGGATAAGAAATTAGAGGATATCCCCTCAGACGTATCACCATTATTTTATATGTTGGCAAAGACAGGAGCAATCGTTGTTGATTATGAGAGTCAAGTATGCAGTGGAGCAATTTCCAATAAACAGCACTATGTATTGTCTTCTTTAAGTGAAATGGGAAAGATTTCTATGGATTTAAAGGATGTTCATGGGAAATTTCAGCTTTGAGAAAATTGATGTTTTTTTATCATAATTATTTATAAAAATTCAGTAAAATTTATAAAAATTCTATTTTGTGAAATATACCACTTGATTTCCTAGCGGACAAGTGGTATATTGGTTTAAAATTAAACTATGAGGTGAGACTGATGGACTGGATGTTAGAGGGCCTTTTGCAAGGAACGCAGCTTCAAAAGCTCTATAACCGAAAAATTGAAGCTTTACGTGTGGAGTACAATCTCAGGAAAGTTGACATAGACATTTTATATTTTCTTTTTAAATCGGGAAAGCATAATACTTCCAAGGACATTAGTGATCTTAATCTGTTTAATAAGGGACATATTTCCCAATCTGTGGGTCGGATGGTAAATCAACAGCTCATTTATGTGGTACAAGATCAGATAGACCGTCGGTGTATGCATATTATGCTGACAGATAAAGCTAAAATAATTGTGGGGGAGATTACTGCACTTCGCAAACAAATGTATAGCATAATCTTACAAGGAGTTACGAAAGAAGAATATGAGGTATTGCTCCAGGTGTCCAGGAAAGTCAATGGGAATATCAAGGATGCGCTTGACAAAGAAACAAAAAATCAGACAGGAGGTAATCTATGCGGAATGAAGATGAATTGATGAATTATGCCATAAAACAGGAAGCGATTTGCAGAAAAAATGATAGTATTTCAGATGCATTGTTTGAGGAATATGGGGTAAACAGAGGGCTGCGTGATATGAACGGCAAAGGTGTGTTGACTGGACTTACCACTATTTCCAAGATTGTATCTTTTCAAAATGTAAATGGAGTGCAGACACCATGTGATGGACAACTTTGGTATCGCGGTTACAATGTACAGAATTTGGTAAAGTGTATCGGGGATAATGGATATGGCTTTGAGAAGATAGCCTATCTTTTATTATTTGGAGAGGCTCCAAGTGAGGAAGAATTGCAGGAGTTCTGTCAGATTATGGCGCAGAGCCGAACCCTTCCTACTAATTTTACCAGAGATGTGATTATGAAAGCGCCCACCAGGGATATTATGAACTCCATGACTCGTAGTATCTTGACGCTCGGATCTTATGACAATAAATTAAACTCACCAGATGTTATTACGAACAGTCTCAGACAGTGTATCGAGCTGATCAGTGTTTTTCCTATGCTTGCAGTGTATGCTTACCATGCCTACAATCATTATGAAAACAATGACAGTATGTACATTCACAGGGCAGAGCCACAGCTTTCAGCAGCAGAAAATCTATTGATGATGCTTCGGCCAGATAAAGGTTATACAAAATTGGAGGCCAAGGTGTTGGATGTGGCGCTGATTCTCCATATGGAACATGGAGGAGGAAATAATTCTACTTTTACAACCAGAGTAGTTACTTCTTCCGGTTCTGATACCTATTCTTCAATTGCCGCAGCGATGTCTTCCCTCAAAGGGCCGAAACATGGCGGCGCCAATATTAAGGTAATGGAGATGATGGAGAATATTCGTGCCAATATCAAGGACGTCTATGATAAAGAGGAAGTCGAGGCATATCTTGCTAAAATTCTCGCTGGGGAAGTATTTGATCATAAAGGTTTGATTTATGGAATGGGTCATGCCGTTTATTCGTTATCAGATCCCAGAGAGCGCGTATTTAAAAAATATGTGGAGAAACTGGCAGTTGCCAAAGAACGAGAAGAAGACATGCTTTTATATAACACCATTGAGGAATTGGCTCCCAAGCTGATTGCTGGGAAGCGCAAAATTTTCAAAGGTGTCAGCCCAAATGTGGACTTTTACAGTGGATTTGTCTATGATATGTTGGGGATTCCACAGGAACTCTATACTGCAATTTTTGCGATTGCCCGAATTGTTGGCTGGAGTGCACACCGTATGGAAGAATTGATCGGTATGAATAAAATTATTCGTCCAGCTTATATGAGTGTTATGGAAGAAAAAAATTAAGTTTTAATATGGAACACAATTATCCAGACTAATATCTGTGTAGATCATAGGGAGCAAGACGTCCAGCGGGCGTCTGTTCTTCTCTGTATGGTCTATCTCTACATTAATCAATAATAATTTTTATAGTTCTATGATTTATCTTTTATGTCAAATTTGTTTTCCTTTTTTAGTAGTCTCATTTAAAATTCATGGTTAGTTCGAAATCAGTGTAAATCCTATTTTTCGACATCAAAAAATAAGCAGAGAAGTATCTATTATGATCGAAGATAGATTTTTAGAAAATCGGTTTCCATTCCAGTTCGCTTGTGTTATACTTTTATTATATGGTGAATTACAGCATGCAAGCCAATGTTGTAGTAGAAAGGAGAAAAAAGATGGCGAACAGATTTGTATTAAATGAGATGTCTTATCATGGAGCAGGTGCAATTCAGGAGATTTCAGGAGAAGCAAAGAGCAGAAAGTTTGAGAAGGCTTTTGTATGTTCTGATCCTGATTTAATTAAATTTGGGGTAACAAAGAAAGTACTGGATGTATTGGACAATGCTCAATTGGCATATGAAGTTTATTCTGATATTAAGCCCAATCCGTCTATTGAGAATGTACAGACAGGCGTGGAAGCTTATAAGAAATCTGGCGCTGATTATCTGATTGCTATTGGCGGAGGCTCCTCAATGGATACAGCAAAAGCAATCGGTATCATTATCAACAATCCTGAATTTGAAGATGTAGTAAGTTTAGAAGGTGTGGCGCCTACGAAAAATAAATCCGTACCAATTTTTGCGGTACCAACCACGGCAGGGACAGCGGCAGAAGTGACGATCAATTATGTGATCACAGATGTGGCAAAGAATCGAAAAATGGTTTGTGTAGATCCCAAAGATATTCCAGTGGTGGCATTTGTGGATCCAGATATGATGTCTTCTATGCCGAAGGGATTGACTGCTGCCACTGGCATGGATGCGCTGACACATGCGATTGAGGGATATATCACTGCAGGAGCATGGGAATTGTCAGATATGTTCCATCTCAAAGCAATTGAAATTATTTCCAGAAGCCTGAGAGGCGCAGTGGATAATACAAAAGAGGGTAGAGAAGATATGGCTTTGGGCCAGTATGTTGCAGGTATGGGATTTTCTAATGTAGGACTTGGGATT
>Ga0137306_103165_pt1 | contig 12575 bp, 10 predicted proteins | sample Inofroosms_March_FD_97187 | JGI IMG/M metagenome (GOLD analysis project Ga0137306, IMG submission 97187) | Mouse cecal microbial communities from Vienna, Austria - N-Acetylneuraminic and N-Acetylglucosamine D2O microcosms_March | ecosystem: Host-associated > Mammals > Digestive system > Large... | reverse complement strand
AGCCTACAATGATTATCTTCATGTCTTTTGTTCTCCTTTTTGTACCTGTTCCCGGAATGGTCTCCGTATTTTTTTTCTTGTGATCTCCACAAGTCCCAGCTTTGTCATGTCAACCACAGTGGTTTTTATGGGATCCTTTCTGCACCGGTCCGTGAGGAGAGCCATAAGCTCTTCCTGATCCTGCACGGAATCCATGTCGATGAAGTCCACAATAATGATGCCGGACAGGTTGCGCAGCCGCAGCTGGAAAACGATCTCCTCGGCCGCCTCCAGGTTGATCTTCCGGATCGTGTCTCTGAGATTTTTTCTGCCTGTATATTTGCCGCTGTTGACGTCTATGACAGTCATGGCTTCCGTAGGTTCGATGACCAGGTATCCTCCCGATCTGAGCCAGACCTTTTTCTGAAGAGCCTCGGAGACGGCCTTCTCCAGGGAATACAGTTTCTCCAGAGGGAGAAGGGGGTCCTCGTAGAGCCGGACCTTCTCCCGGTCTTCGGGCTGGCAGACGTCAAGATATTCCCTGATCCGCCGGAAGATCTCCGGATCGTCTGTGACGATTTCCTCCATAAAGGCTTCATAAGTGTCCCGAAGGCTGGCAATGTAAGAGGGAGGCGACTCATACAGGCAGGAGTAACAGGTCCGGTAAGGGGCCTCTGACAGGAGACGGCGGTACTGCTCTTTTAACTGCCTCAGCTCTTTTATGATCTCTGATTCCGGTGCGGTTCTGGCGTTGGTACGGATGATGATCCCCAGGTCCGGATCCTTTTCCTCTTCCAGAATCTTTCTCAATCTGTTTTTCCACTCTCCGTCGGAGATCTTGGAAGAAAAGCCGATCTGGCATCTCCCGGCCGTTACCACACAGTATTTTCCCGTAAAGCTGAGGCAGGAAGTGACCACGGGATCCTTGGTCTTTATGGCATCTCTGCTGACCTGGACGATGATCTCATCTCCGGAACAGAGCCCCCGTTTCCTGCCGGAACCCGCAGAGGCAGAGGAAAAAAGATGGTTCCTGTTCTCCGTCAGGCTGTAATAAGCCATGTGGCCGCCTCCAAGATCGATGAAGGCGGAATCGATATTTTTTGATATGTTTTTGACTTTTCCGATATAGATATTGCCCAGAACGGATCCGGTCTCCTCCGCTTCCAGGTTCAGCTGAGTGACCCGGTTTCCGCTTACGGCGGCAGTCAGGATCCGGCTGTCCATTCTGGTTATAATGATCTTATTCAATGTCTTCACCGAACTCCTCCAGAGGGATCAGCTTTCCGCAGTCATCCCGTCCATAAACCTCTTCCCGCTGTATCTGAAAGGCAAAAGGAGGATACTCCCTCTGCTGCTGCCTGTAAAATTCCTCCATAACCAGTTCCGGCTTGATATTATCCGTGCTGCCTGTGGAGACCTTCATGAAGATCCCCTCCCCACGCCGTTCCAGACAGTAGATCAGAGGTTTCAGATCCATCTCCTTCTGCCCGCGTTTGGTCTGTTTTACGATGAGGATCTGTTCCTGGTCATAGAAAGCCTCAAGGGCTTTAAAAAATGCCTCCCGATCTTCCGGACCATAGCCGTCCCGGAAGTTCAGAATATAGTCGGCAGCGCTGACAAGGGACATGGCATTTTTGCTGCCGTCGTCCAGCTTCCGGTAGCTTAAGATGCGGATCTCATCCACCATGACTTTGTTGAGCCGGTCCGTCATGACTCCGGAAGTGTCCGTGGACAGCACCTCGATATCCAGGTACTCTCCCATGCTGGTGATGCCGACTCCCAGAGGGGCGGCAAAGGACATGATCTGATGGGGGCTGAACCCTTCGCTGTAGCGGATATCCACTTCCGCCCGGCGCATGGCTTTCTGAAAATACCGCATTATATCAAGATGGCCGATAAATTTCATAGAGCCCTGTTTGCTGAATTTAATCCTGATCTTCATAGCAGACGCCTCCTTGGAATCTTCTGGCCCCGCATCCGGAACACTTCTGACGGCAGTTGGGACTCACCTGTCCTTTCAGGGCCAGAAGCCATTCTCTCTCCAAAAATTCTCTGGAAACCCCGGCATCGATGAAATCCCAGGGGAATTTTTCATCCAGGGCCCTCTCTCTCACCGTATAAAAATCAGGGTCGACGCCGCAGTCCTCAAATGCTTTTTCCCACAGGCGGTTGTCAAAATATTCGGACCAGGAGTCAAACAATGCCCCGTTTCTGTAGGCGGCCTCCACCACGGCGCTTACTCTCCGGTCGCCTCGGGCCAGCACTCCCTCCAGAACGGTCACATCCGCCTCATGCCAGTTGTATTTCAGGCTCTTGAAATTCTTCATCTCCCGAAATTTATTTTTTACGATATAGGCCCTTTCCAGAAATTCCTCTCTGGTACACATCCTGGCCCACTGGAAAGGGGTAAAGGGCTTGGGCACAAAGAAGGAAGAACTGGCCACGATCTGTACTTTTCCATGGCGCTGGTCTTTGGGGACCGTGTCATAGTAAAGTCTGGCGATCTTCTCCGAAAGAAGAGCAATCCCTTCCATATCCTCTCTCTGCTCCGTGGGAAGCCCCAGCATAAAATACAGCTTTACCCGGTTCCAGCCGCCGCGGAAGGCATCGGCCGCACCCTGGAGGATGACTTCCTCGGTCAGTCCCTTGTTGATCACGTCTCTCAGACGCTGGGAGCCGGCTTCCGGCGCAAAGGTGAGGCTGCTTTTTTTCACATCCTGGACCTTGCTCATAACGTCGAGAGAAAAGGCATCGATCCGCAGGGAGGGAAGAGAGATGTTGATCCCCTTGGCACTGCATTCCTTTATAAGAAACTCCACCAGTTCAGGCAGGTGGGTATAGTCGCTGGAGCTTAAGGAACTGAGAGAGATTTCCTCGTGTCCGGTAGTCCTCATAAGCCGTTCGGAGCAATCTTTCAGATAGTTCAGTCCATGCTCCCGAAGGGGCCGGTATACATTGCCTGCCTGACAGAACCGGCATCCGCGGATACAGCCTCTCTGGATTTCCAGGACCAGCCGGTCCTGGGTAACCTTGAGAAAGGGAACCAGAGGCTTTTCTATATAGGGTACCTGATCCATATCCAGAACCAGTTCTTTGGTAACCTTGTCAGGGGCACAGGGAAGATTAGGTTTAAAACCTGCGATAGTACCGTCGACTTTATAGGTTACATCATAAAAGGCAGGGACATAGATCCCCGGGATCCCGGCAGCTTTTTCCAGGAAATCCCGGCGGCTTCCCCCCTGCGACCGGATGAGCTTATAGGCTTCCAGCAATTGGCCGTAAACAGTCTCTCCTTCACCGATATAGAACAGATCGAAAAATTCTGCCAGAGGTTCCGGATTATAGGCGCAGGGACCGCCGCCGATGACGATGGGATCCCCTTCTCCCCTGTCGCTGCTGTGAAGGGGGATCTGGCTTAAGTCCAGGATCTGCAGGACATTGGTATAGCACATCTCATACTGCAGGGTGATCCCCAGAAAGTCGAAATCCTTTATGGGATCCTGAGATTCCAGAGCAAACAGAGGGATCTGTTTCTCCCTCATAATTTTGTCTAAATCTGTCCACGGAGAGTAGACACGCTCGCAGTAGGTATCATCCCGACGGTTGAACATGTCATAGAGAATCTGAATCCCCAGATGGGACATGCCGATCTCATAGACGTCCGGGAAACACATGGCAAAACGGATGGCCACGCTTTTCGGGTCCTTCACGCACATGTTCACCTCGCCGCCGATGTAGCGGGCGGGCTGCTGGATACTTAGTAAAATTTCATCAGGTAAGGCTAGTTTTCTCATGGTTTTTCCTTGTATTTTTGTTGGTATTGCACAAATTTCTGGCTTTTTTTTGTGGCGTGGAAAATCAGTTGATTTTGAAGGATTCGCTGCAAATAAGGTCCCTGCCAGGTCGGTGGATCGGGCCTTTTTTGAACCGAAAATGGGGCAAAATTCAAAATCGGGGGCAATTTTATTTTCACGTACATTCTACCACACACGGATCTATTCTACCATAGTTTCTTACAAAACGGCAACCACTACTTGCGTGTCATAGAAAAATCGTAAGAATCCTATGTATATTTATACCTTTTCGCGCAGGAGCACGTCCGCCTGAAGGACATGCATAACTTGTAAGGCAATTGTATCAACATAAATGTTCCTCCTTTTCGATATTGATAATCTCCCATAACAGTTTCTGCCCTGTTTTCTATCTATCAGCATACGCTATTTCCATCACAAACACAACCGGTTTTTTCACCTTTATTCCTATCTCCGGGGAAGTTCCTTTTGTCCACTCCCACAGACAGAACGAGGAGATCTATGCAGTTCTTTCCGGAAAAGGAGCAGTCGTTTTCCCCAGCAGCAGATAGCCGCACAAAAAAGGGCTTCAGAGATCTGAAGCCCTTCCTTTTCAAAAATAACCATAATCGTTAATTATTTACCCATAATTGTTTTTCCAGCGGTACGGCCAGATGTCATAGCCTCAAGCAAACCAGCAACCGTGCGTCCGCCGGTAACCTCGCCGGCGGCGTATAATCCGGGAATTGCGTTGCCGTCAGTGCCAATGACCTCAGCGCTTGTATTCACCTTTAAGCCGCCTTTTGTAATGTGAGCCGAAGGAGTTCTCGGACCGGTATAGAAAGGCGGTTCAAAAATACCGGGGTTGCCATCAGGGTTAATAAAGTCGCCTCCAAAAGAAGCACGATTGAATTCTGGGTCAACACCTGTCTTGACGGCTTCGTTGAATTTCTCGATTGTTTCAACGAAAGTCGCAGGATCAACATCGATTAATTCGGCTAATTCTTCCAAAGTATCCGCTTTCACAACGAGACCTGCATCGATCAAATCCTGAATGTTTTGTCCGCCATAAGTGATACCGTCTTCGCCGACACCGGCATTGTTTTTATCACATACCATATAGAAAATTCCGTCTGTTTGAGCTAAAGCGGCATTTTCTCCTGCGGCTTCGTTAGCAGCAACTTCTACTTTCTTAAGTGCTTCCGCATCTCCGCCGGCCTGGTTTACCGCGTCAGCAACGGCATTCAGGATGGCATTGCTTGTGTTAGTCGCGCCGGTAATGGCATCAATATTCAATGACTGGTTTGCTATAATCGATTCTGGAATTTTCGCGATAGGAGCATCAGAAATACCTGGTGTTTCACCATGTTCTTTTATCTCGATTGATTTGATCGCGTCACTGTCAAAAGTAACTTCCAGAGTTACATCTCCATTGTTCCCTTTCGCTGTAGCTGTATAAGTACCTGCAGTGTAGGTTCCACCAGCAGTTACATCCTCTTCGCTCTCTTTCGCTGTAGTAGTATCAGTACCGGCAGTGGCTGTTCCACCAGTACTTTCTTCTTTTGGACCACAAGCTGCCAGGCTGACGGACATCATAGCAGTTAAGCCGAATAATAAAATTTTTTTCTTACGCTTTTCATAAGACCCTCCTAATTATAGTTTTATCGTATCGAACTTCTCGTTTTTTATTACAGTTTTTATAAAACTAATTGCTTATTTTAATATCTATGCAGAGAAAAGATCTGACTGGAAGCCTTTACGGATCTCTTTACTGAATCGTCAAGAACTTTGCACTTTTTATTTTCTCAAGCCATCCTTTCCCAGTTGCGCCAAAGGATTCCATAGGATATAATAAAACCAACTTACAGAATTATTTACCAAGATAAAGACCGGAGGATTGTACCATGGAAAAAAAGCAGCATATTTTTTATACTTTGGGTGGTGTCGTCCTGGGGATACTGTTGACAACGGCATTATGGATGTGTGCCGGTCTTAGTGCCAATACCGCCTTTGCTGCCGGCAGTCCCACACAAGATCCGCTGGCAGACATCCTGGTCCACAGGGCCGCCAGTCTCACACAGGAGCAGAATGTAAGTATCACAACCGATACAGATGTCAGCCGCTCCCAGCCGGTACATTGTTCCTATACCTCTTTATCCACGGACGACAGTGATACCCATGACGCAGAAATATCTGATTTTAAAGTAGTGGGCTACTATCCCAGCTGGAAGCCTGCCATGGTTCACACCATAGATTTCGAAGTGGTAACCCATGTCTGCTATGCCTTTGCCATCCCTATGGCCGATGGCAGTCTGCGGGACTTAGATAATCCGAATACGGCCAGAGCCCTGATCCGCTCTGCCCATGCCAACAATGCAAAAATACTGCTGTCAGTGGGCGGCTGGAGCTATAACGGTACTCTTTTGGAAGGCGTATTCATGGAAGCCACTTCCACAGATGAGGGAGTAAAACGTTTGGCCGACAATATTATAGCTATGTGTGAGAACTACGGCTTTGACGGTGTGGATATGGACTGGGAACATCCCCGGACGGATGGCACCAGCTCTAAGCAGTATGAAGCATTGATGCTTGAATTATCGGGCAGACTCCACAGTAAAGGTAAGCTTTTGACAGCCGCCGTCTTAAGCGGCGCCACGGCTGACGGCAGCATCTACTATGATGCTGCCGCCCACACTGACCAGGTTTTAAATGCCGTGGATTTCATCAATGTCATGGCTTATGATGGTGGAGATGGAGAAAGACATTCTTCCTATCCGTTCGCCGTAGACTGCGGAACCTACTGGAAAGAGATGCGGGGGCTTTCGGCCTCCAAAGTCGTCCTTGGTCTCCCCTTTTACGCCCGCCCAGGCTGGGCAGACTATGGAACCATATTGGAGAGCGTGCCTGACGCATGGAGCAGGGATCATGCACTTTATAACGGTATGGAGGTCTGCTATAACGGCGTGGATACCATTGCAAAGAAAACCAGCTATGCAAAAGAGAATCTGGGCGGTGTCATGATCTGGGAGTTGACTAAGGATGCTGCAGGGAAGGATAAGAGTCTTTTGCAGGCAGTTAAGGCAGCTGCTCTCCATCAGGATTAAAGGCTTCTAATGGGATTGCCTTGAGTGAATTGGGCGAATTCATACGCCTGATTATCGATTCTGCGGAAGTGTGGGGATATCATATAAAAAGCCATGGCAAATACATAACAGTACCGCCGTGTTCAGCCTCCTAAACTTTCCGTACCCCTGAAACCTGATACATCTCATCATCGGAGATCACAATATCCACCTCAAAATACGGCTCGAAAATTTTCTGAAGCTGGATTTCACTCATGAGTCCGTTGGAGACTTTTCGGGCCGGGCCATGGTGACGGCTGTCAATCTTGCTTCTGCTCATCCCGTGGGCCACGGTCAGCCTGCCTCCTGCCCTGGTAAACAGAGCCAGCTTTTGGATCAGCCTGTCCGGTTCCGGAAAATGAGGGAATGCGTTATACACCATCACCGCATCAAAAGGATTGTCAAACATAATTTTTTCGATGTCGCCGCAGATCACCTGGATCTGAGGGACCGGAAACTTTTGGGCGGCTCTCTTTGCCATCTCCGGTGAAATGTCGACCCCAATGACGGATTTTACTCCCCGGCTGAGATAGTCTCCAAACAAAACGCCTGTGCCGCAGGCGACATCCAGCACCGTAATTCCTGCCCGGATTCCTCCGTTATCTAATATTTTTTCAATCACCATGTCATGCCGGACCATTTCCGCATCCCATGTCGGGGCGCAGCGGTCGAAAAATTCAATTACATCTGCGGTCTCTATCATCCAAATCTCTCCCTATTGAAAAAAAGTATTTGTATCGATTTTCTGGTATCCCCCGAAACTGGAAGGGCACTGGAAAATCTGGTCTGCCAGTTCTTTTCCCAAAAACATCCGGGTGACCTCGTTGGTCTTTTCTCTCATATCGATATCTTCAAACAACTCCGGATAGACGGTCCCGGCGATAAACCACGTGTTGATGAGGGCTGTCTCATAGTTGGTGTAATATGCGTTATAGGCCATCTGAAGATAGGCCTCTCCTTCCTGCCATGCCTTGCAGGTGTCGAATATCCCGGGATCTTCCTGGTAAAGGGGGATGATGTTCTTAACTGCCGCGGCATCCATGATGAGGATATCCATATCCGCTCCCAGGGCCGCGAATTTCTCCTCCTCAATGGCCTGGATGCCGGGAGCGGCAAGATCCGTGACTGCGTTTTTTACATTGGCGATCTGAAAAGAAATATAATTCTGGGCAGTCATCAGATGGTTGGTGGTCCCCCAGTTGCCAAGACCGCAGATATATACGCCAGGCCGCTCTTCCTCACTGACTGCTGCTGTTCTGTCGGATATCTCCTTTGCCTCAGATTCAATAAACGAAACAAGCTCATCAGCTCTGTCGGCCCTGTCCAGAACCACTCCCAGCAAATCCATGGACTGCTTAAAGGAATCATCAAATACGCCGTTGGCCCCGGCTTTCAACGTGACCACAGGAATCCCCAGCTGTTCCTGCAGCGCATCCTCTTTCTCCACATCTTCGTATTGGGAAATGACAAGATCCGGATTGCAGGACAGGATCTTCTCGGCTTCCGCCGCCTGTGCGTTGGGACCGCCCACGCCGCAGGATTCCAGCCCTGAAAATTCCTCTCCATAGGCAATCATATAGGGTCTTGCCACGGAATCAAACATCCTGGGCCTCTCCGATAAGGTCATATTGTCGATGTCCTCCACCCCGCACAACAGTCCCGTATCTCCGATATAAGAATACATCCGGAGGGCACCGGCTCCGATACAGACGATGCGGGTATAACTGCCGGGAACGATCCGGACTTTCCTGCCGATCATATCCGTAACCGTGATCCCGGAGCTTTCTGTCTCTTTGATTTCCTCAGATGCCTGGCTTTCCAAAGAGGCCGTCGATGCTGTTTCTGCTTTGCTCTCCTTCATCGTCTCGGCCTGAGACAGACTCTCCTGTGCTTTTTCCTGCCCGCCGCATCCTCCGGCAGAACCGATCATGACAGCCGCAGCAAGAAAAAGAGCCGTGATTCTCTTAATCTTCATTGATTTTACCTCCCAAAATGATTTTCCTGTTCTCTGCTTCAATGATATGTACATCGATATCAAAGATATCTTTTATGATCTCTGCCGAAAAAATATCGCCTGTCCCGGAATATTTTATGGTTCCGTCCTTCAAAAAGAAAAAACGGTCTCCAAAATACAGAGCCTGGTTTAAGTCGTGGAGGGAACACAGGATACCGATATTTTTTTCCTTTGCAATCTTTCGGGCTTCCTCCATGATCAACTGCTGGTTGGCGATATCCAGATTGCCTGTAGGCTCATCAAAAATAAGAAGCCTCGGTTCCTGGGCCAGGGCGCGGGCGATGGCTGCCTTCTGCCGTTCACCGCCGGAAAGTTCTTCCACATTTCTGGACGCATATGTCTCAAGCTTCATGTCGGCAAGGATTTTTTCCGTGACACGGCAGTCCTCTTCGCCTGCCCTCAGACCAAAACAGGCGATCCGGCCCATGAGTACGGAGTTATAGACGCTTAAGGCTCCGAACTGGATATGCTGCGGCACATAGGCGACTTTTCCCGCCCTCTCTTTTCTGGACATTTTTTTCATATCTCTGCCGTCAAAAAGCAGGGTTCCCCCCTGGGGCCGGCTGATTCCCAGCAGATTCTGAAACAGGGTCGTTTTCCCCGAACCGTTTTTTCCAAGAAGGATTCCGATCTCCCCGTCCTCCAGGGACAGGCATACATTCTTCAAAACCGGACTTAAATGCCTGCCGTAGCGGAAAGAAAGATTTTCAACCGTCAGCATCTGGTTCCCTCCTTTTTTGAGAAAATGATCGTGATAAAAAACGGGGCGCCCAGCAGAGATGTGATGGCTCCCACCGGCAGAGCCGACCCGTTGCCCATACTTCTTGAACAGGTATCAGCCAGAAGCAAAAGAAGGCTGCCTCCCAGAAGAGATACGGGAATCGAATATCTGTGATCCTGCCCCACGATTTTTTTCGTTACATGGGGGCAGATAATACCGACAAATCCTATGATTCCCAAAAAAGAGACGCAGACCGCTGTTACCAGGGAAGCCGTCAGCAGAGAAACGAAACGGAGCCGGTCAACATCCACCCCCATGCTTCTGGCTGAGGCATCACCGCTTAAGAGGGCGTTATATTTCCATGACATGAGCCAGAAGTATGCCGTACTCATCCATACCACTGCCAGCATAATCAGATCTGTCTTGTAGGTCGCTCTGCCCAGATCACCGAAATTCCAGATGACTGCTGCGGAAATCCCCACGTCCGTGGCATAAAACTGCAGGATGGTCGTTGCCGCGGTCCAGACCGACCCCATGGCGATTCCGGACAGTATGACGACGCCGGGCGTGAAAAAACGTGTCCGGCACATACCCAGAATCATCAAAATGGATACAACGGAAAACAAAAAAGCCATGAGAGACGCGGCGTAAGGATTGATCCCCACAGCATAATTGGAAAGATTATGTCCTGTAGTCAGGAAGCCTCCGGCAAACGCTATGATGGAAAGATTAGCTCCGAAAACAGCGGCGTTGGACACCCCCAAGGTAGATGGGGAAGCCATAGGGTTATCCAGATTGGTCTGCATGATCAGACCGGATACAGACAGTCCGCCCCCTGCGATGACTGCTGCCAGAACTCTGGGCATGCGTATATGCCAGATGATCCGGATGCCGGCATCGGTCCCCTGTCCCAAAAGCACAGAAACACACTCCGTCAGGGACATACGGGAAGAGCCGGTAAACAGGCAGACCAACCCCAAAACAGCCACGGATACGGTCAGGGCCGTGATCATCAGGAGCTTCTGCTGCTCCTGACTGCGAAGCTGTTTTTTTTCAATGGAAATATCCTCCGCTCTTATGGTTTTCACCTGCGAACCTTCCCCCTTTTGACAAAATAAAAAGTATACGCCACCTCCTTCAGGAGATACGTATACTTTCTGGTATACTGAATCAGCAAAAATTTAAATACAAAATAAGAATGCTTCAACATTCTGTCATCTGCTTCCTGCAGACCGTCTCATTATACATAGGATTCTGTCTTCTGTCAATACCCTCCGCGGGTTTCTATCCGTCAGGCTTTCCTCTCCTGCTTCATGATTCAGCCGGTATCTGTCCGATCCACCTCAGTCCGCTGCCGTCGCAGTTCATCCGACATACCGGATGGGGTTCATTTCCTACATACACTTCAGCGACGATCTCGTCCCCGCTGATCTCATAGATCAGGGCCAGATAAGGCAGCCTCCCATCCTTCTCCGGATATCGATATTCAAAGATAGTCTCCTTATGGCTCCCGTCGGTATCCATGCGGTTCAGGCAGATTCCTACTGTGCCCTTCTCCGTCACGATCTGTTCCTGTCCGTCTTGTATCTGCTTATAAGTGACCTCTTCCACGATCTCCTGAGAGTAGTAGATCTTCCCTTTGTAAAGCTTCTCGTCTCCTATGGCAGTATCCGATCCGGCCAGCACGGTTAGCTTTCTGTCTTGAAATCGGTACATGGCCAGGTAATGCAGGAAACGGTCTTTGTCCTGAAAAGTGTAAAGCACACAGTCCTCATCGCAGTATTCTCCCATAAACATTTCGTCCGGATGCTTTACCTGCTCCTCGGAAAGTTCTGTATCTTCTGAAAATTCAATGGAGTCCACGCTCCAGTCCGTCACCCGTAACGGCGCCCGCCACCAGCGCATCCCGGCCTGGTAAAGCGTTGGAGGCTCATCCAGAGACAGCTCATATTCCACATCAAATGTGTCTTTGACCTGTGAGCCCTCAGAATCCCAGTATTTCTCCATGGCGTCAAAGTCATCGCTTCTCCTTTTCCGGGTTCCTGTGCCTCTTTCCCAGTCATCCATATGATAAGATGTGACGAAGGATCCGTATCCGTAAGTCTCGTCTGACATGGTCTGGTACCATGTCCCCTCTTTGTAGGTATAAGTATATGCTTCTGACCATTTCCATGCGCTTCCGCCATAGGCATGGATGGTAAAAGAAGTCCCTTCTGCTGTCAGAGGCTCATAGGGGTCACCGTAGACGCCCCCCTCGTCTCGTGTACGGATCAGATTTATGTCCTGAAAATCCAGGCAGTATCGGCCCGGCCCGTCGCTGGCAATGGCAAACAGGATGCGGGGCCATGTAAAATACGGCCCGTTTTCCGGGACAGGCAGAGTCGTATCCAATACCCCTACATAATCCGGGATCCCGTCTCCATTGAAATCCAGTTCCGCGCTGTCCCAGAGCGTCCAGTCTTCCGGCACAAAGTCCTCAGGTCCGCTGCCCCTATCTGGAAGCGCGGGAAGGAGAGCCGCTTCTTTCGGAGCCCGTGTCGGATCCTTCTGGTCCTCTTCCTGCGTCAGGCTTTCGGAAGACTCATGCTCTGTCGGATCATCTGACACCTGCTCAGGGTCATCTGTTTCGGACTCAGATACGGTCAGTTCTTCCTGGCTTTGCGGCGCTTTTGGTTTCCCGCTGTTACATCCCATCAGGGAGATCAGACAGATCCCGATTATGAATTTGATAAGTAAGTGAAGTCTCAATCTTGTTTCCTCCATGGAGCTTATGTCTGGCTCACGGCCCATAACCGGCCCCTGTTGACTTACTGACTTTGCTGTATCCTATTTTACCACAGTTCCGAGAAGGTGGGAATAACGAGTTTATTTTTTGGATTGTGGATCGAATCGGATCATTGATCAAAAACTTCCTGATCAATGATAACCGGCGTTTTTCTTTTGATGAG
>Ga0137306_103162_pt1 | contig 12599 bp, 15 predicted proteins | sample Inofroosms_March_FD_97187 | JGI IMG/M metagenome (GOLD analysis project Ga0137306, IMG submission 97187) | Mouse cecal microbial communities from Vienna, Austria - N-Acetylneuraminic and N-Acetylglucosamine D2O microcosms_March | ecosystem: Host-associated > Mammals > Digestive system > Large... | reverse complement strand
ACCGTCTCTGTCCCGTCTTATGAAGGACGGTATCGGCAAGGGTTATACGAGAGAGGATCACCAGGATCTGGCAAATCAGCTTTTTTCCGCATATGCCAAGGTGGGGGAGGCGAGAAATCTTGCTTCTGTTATTGGCGAGGATGAATTGTCTCCGATTGATAAGCGTTATCTGAAGTTCGGAGAGGAATTCGAAAAGAGATATGTAGGACAGGGACCGGCGGAGAACCGCACGATCCAGCAGACGCTTGATCTTGGCTGGGAGCTTTTGGGACTTCTGCCCAAGGAGGAACTTGACCGGGTGGATACGAAGCTGATTGACTTATATTACCCACAGGAAGCAGAGGGGGTTTAGTTTATGGATCCACGGGAGTTTCCTACAAAGGGAAATCTGATGCTGGCGAAGAACTCTCTTGCGCTGGCCCATCAGGGTTATGACCTGATGGATAAGAAGAGGAATATTCTCCTTAAGGAGCTTATGGCGCTGATTGATGAGGCAAAGGGGATCCAGGAGGAGATTGATACTACATTTACACGGGCGTATGCCTGCCTGCAGCATGCGAATATAGAGCAGGGGATCAGCAAGGTGGAGCAGCTTGCACTTACGGTTCCGATTGAGGACTCCATCCGGATTCAGACAAGGAGTATTATGGGCACGGAGATTCCTTATGTGAGGTATGATGCGAAGCAGAATGATCTGACGTATTCCTTTAGTACAACGGCAGAGTCGATTGATATTGCCAGGGAGGCGTTCCGTGAGGTGAAGGATCTGACGATTAAGCTTTCTATGGTGGAAAATTCGGCGTACCGGCTGGCCAGTAATATAAAGAAGACGCAGAAGAGGGCGAATGCGCTTAAGAATATTACGATTCCTATGTATAGTAATCTGGTGTATACGATTAATAATGCACTGGAGGAGAAAGAAAGAGAAGAATTCACGCGCCTGAAAGTGATTAAGAAGATGCAGGCGTGATGTGGGAGGGGACGCGTGCGGGGGCGGTGCGGGCGGATTGCGGGTACTGATTTTCTTCCGGCTCCGTCGTGAACAGACCCTAAATGAAAATAGAGGCAGAATGGAGGACACCGAGCAGATTCGGGGAGAAATTCTGATGAATTTCTCCCCTCAGCCTGCTCTCACCCACCGTACTTGTGGTACGGTGGGTGGTCTTCCATTCTGCCTCTATTTTCATTAACGGTCTGTAACACTCCTTCACACGGAATGAAAATCAGTACCCGCAATCCGCCCGCACCGTCCCCACACGCTGGCTGCTGAGGGGAGGGAGGGTGCGTTACTACTCTGGGGCCGTGCGCCCCGCTGCACGGAATAGTAACAAACCTCTTGAACTTTCTGGCGGTATATGGTATCCTTTAGATAAAGAAGGGCATCTGCTCTAACAGATGCCCGACAGGAGCTACCGATAGACGGTCAGCCCGGTAAACGCTAAAATAGTCGCTTAGTTTTCCAGACTAGGGGCGGCTATTTTTGTGTCTTGTTACTATCTTTACCAAAGGTGTATCCGATCCCGAAGCAGGTCAAGCCGAAGCTTAGAACTGCGATAAGTCCCAAAATATCCATATGGCTCAGCCCTCCTTTCCCAGATTCCCTTACGGGTTTCTATGTAAACGGAGGGTCACAGTCCCTCCGAAAGAGGGCTAACCGCCTACCATCCTGGTAGTCCCAGACAGATCGTAACACAATTTGACAGGGATTTTAACAGTCGCTTTTTACTTTTTATGAAGCAAAGTAGAAGAGGGGGAGGTTGGGAGGGTAGCAGGTGAAGAGGAAGAAGGAGAGGGTGAGGAGGAGCCAGGAAGTGTAGATGACGGTAAAGGACGGGGTGGTGGATAGTGTGTTTTGGAAATGGGGAATCAGGCGCAGTGTGACTGTGATGGAGATGAGGAATATGAGAATATCGGGGAACAGGTAGTTTTTCCCGATGATTCCGGTGTAGGTGTAGTAGAGTGTGATGATGGACAGCATGCCGCACAGGACTGCCAGGAGCCGGGAGTATAGGCCGGAGGAGGTGATCCTGGGGTGCCTGTCTGTGCAGAGAATACTCTGGAGGGTTAAAAAGAGGAATGGGAAGTAGAGGAGCTTCAGATGCTCCCAGACGGATTCGCTGACTGGACAGAACAGGGCGGCAAGGGGACTTTTGGTCCACTCGTACAGGAAATGACACAGGGTTCCGGCGATTGCGATGAAGAGGAAGGAGGGCATGTCCTTTCTGGAGATTTGCGTTAGGACAGGAAGAATGCCTGTCCGGGATGAATGGTCTGGCCGGGTGGCTGTGCTGTGCTTTTTTGAAAAATGTGACATGTAGAAACCTCCATTTGCGATGCGAATTTTTAACTGTATTATGATTAGGATTGTGGGAGTGTGTTAGCACGGAACAATCCGTGTATCAGAAGCGGCAAAATACCTTTTGATGCCTGTATCATATTATATGAAGGGGGAAGGATAAATATGAGAAAAAGAAGGATGATGTATACTTATTTTTGACAAAATATGGGGCGATTTTTGGTTTAAAATATGAAAAATGTACAAAAACAATGAAATGTGAAAAAAATGTAAAAAAACCCTTGCATTCTACGGGATTCTGTTATATAATATCACTTGCGTTGAGGAAATAACAAAGATAAATGATTGATATGCGCGATTAGCTCAGCTGGCAGAGCACCTGACTCTTAATCAGGGTGTCCAGGGTTCGAACCCCTGATCGCGCAGTCAAAATCACTGTTTTTGGAGGCGGTTGAAACTCCGGGGATGGTGATTTTTTTTACATAATGGGATGACACGGCCAAGTGTAAGAGATGTGCAGGGGAATCTGGGACATGGCTGGCGGCAGAGCCGGCAGTCGTGGACAGGGGGCTGGTTAGCTGCCGGATTGTTCCTGGAAGCTTATGATGTCCTTTAGGATTTTGAGGAGCATCAGCTTTTCGCTTTCGGAGTGATTGCTGATCTGGGCACAGATTTGCATAGAGACTGAGTCAAGGGCTTCGTATGAGGCTGGAGATGTATTGGAAAAGAAATCTGAGAAGGTGACATTTAGGGCATCACAAACCTGTCCTAATACACGAAGTGTAGGACTTTTAAGATTCCTTTCTAATAATCCAAGATAAGTAGGAGTAATCTCCGACTTTAGAGCCAGTTGTTCCTGGCTGAAGCCATTTGCTTTTCGTAATTCGTAAATCCGTTCGCCGATATTAAAGTTATTGTTAGTATTCATTACTATAGTTTATCCTATTGACAAGATACCTGCAATTAACTATAATTAGTATTATCTGCAGCTACTATAGTTATCCTTCTGTTGTGGAAATTGATTGATTGTTTTGGGATATTATTTGGCTGATTGTGCGAATTGCTGTCTGAATGGTCGGAAAGTTACGTTTGAAAATAAAGGAAGAAAAGATAGAAAAAAAGATGTTGCAATTTGAGTGTAAAAGGGGTATAATGTGGCATGTATGAAAAACAAGGAAAGAAATATTGATTGTGCCTCCAAAAAAAATAAGACACGGAGAGTCCTCTTGATATCATTTACTATTTTTGTTTTTGTGTGGATTTTTGCTATGTCTCACAAAACAGCCAGGGAGTCAGAAACTATAAGCCAGAGAATTGATCAGCTAATATGTGATCTGTTTGTAGATGGTTTTGATGAATTTCCGGCGGAAGAACAGCAGAGAATGTTGACTGAGCTTGATTTTTGGGTTCGTAAGTCCGCACACTTCTTCGAATATGCCGTTCTTGGTGCAGTCTTATATTTGACAGCTGGGGTTATTACCGAAAAAACAGATGTACGTATAAAGATTGCTTTTTTTGTGGGATTTTTGCAGGCGGCAGCAGATGAGTTTCATCAGTACTTCGTGGAAGGACGGAATCCGTTGGTGAAGGATGTGCTTCTGGATGTATCGGGAGTATGTACGGGTATAGTGCTTGTGGTATTCTTCGCGCTTTTGTTGAATATTGTGAGAAGATACAGGATGGACAGGTGCAGACCGGATGTGAAACCGGGGCGAGGGTGCATTTGCTGAGAACACAGGAGAATAGGAATTATGATTGATTTTCATACTCATATTTTACCGGGGATTGATGATGGGAGCCGGGATATTGAACAGACAAAAGAATTATTGCGGCAGGCTCACGCACAGGGCGTGACACGGATTCTGGCAACACCGCATTTTTATGCGGACAGAGTTTCGGCCGGACATTTCCTTGAAAAGAGGAAGGAGAGCCTTTTGAAGGTTTGTGGTCTTTCGGAAGAGACAGAGTGGCTCCAGGAGATCCGGACTGCTGCAGAAGTTTATTATTTTCCAAATGTGGGGAAGGCGGATGTACTGCCAGAGCTTTGCATGGAGGGAAGTAATCTGCTGCTTCTGGAGATGCCGTTTGTCCAGTGGACGAAGGGAATGTACAGGGATATTGAGTATATTCTTGAGAGGCGGAAGCTTAAGGTGATGCTGGCGCATGTGGAGCGTTATTATGAATTCCAGAAGGATAAGAGCATCTGGAATGCAGTTTTTGAACTTCCATTATATGCACAGATTAATGCAGGAAGCTTTCAGAGACGCGGGAAACGTTCTTTTGCACTTAAGTTCATAAAAGCCGGTCATCAGGTGCTGCTTGGCAGTGACTGTCATAATCCGGAGATCCGGCCATCGAATCTGCAGGCCGGAAGAGAAGTAATTGGTAAGAAGCTAGGTGAAGCTGTATTAGAAGAGATCGATGCAAGGGGAAGGTTGTTGTGGGAAGATGCAGAATGATTTGCACAGCAGAAAGCAGAGACAGATAAAGATAGCTGTGGCCCTCATAGGGGTTGCGGTAGTACTTGTGGGATTTTGGCTTGCAGTGCAAGGGGTTGAGAAAAAAGTTACAAGCCATCAGACGGCCAAAACTGATAAAGGAGGAACCAAGGCGGAAACGCCGAGGGAATCCGAGGAATTTGGCGAGGAAGAAGAGATAGAACTTTATGGAGAAGCCTATACATATAACCATGATATAGAGACGTGGCTGTTTCTGGGTACAGATATCAGTGGAAACGAGACGGGAGAAGGAGAGGAATACAGAGGCACTATGGCAGATGTTTTGCTCTTGGCTGTGTTTGATAAGACGGATAAGTCTTATGGATTCCTTCAACTGGACCGTGACACCATAACAGAAGTGACCATGATGCAGACAGATGGCACGGGATATGCGAGTGCAGATCTTCAGCTTTGTACGGCACACTGGTACGGAGGCAGCCAGAAACAGAGCTGCGAGAATACGGTTGAGGCGGTATCGAATTTCCTGGGAGGTGTTCCGATTGATGGATATTACAGCCTGGGGATGGATGCAATCGCAACATTAAACCATGCGGTAGGCGGCGTAGAAGTAACTGTACTTGGAGATTTCTCAAAAGTGGATCCCAGCCTGAAGGAAGGAGAGACGATTCTCCTGAGTGATGAACAGGCATTTACATATATACATGATCGTTTTAACGTTGCTGACGAGACAAATATACAGCGAATGGAAAGACATAATCAGTATATGAAAGCTCTCTTTGCAAAGGTAAATGAAAAATTCAAAGAGAAACCGAATTTTGTGAATGAATTATATGAAGAGCTAGAAGACAGAGCGATAACAGATGCAAAAGGAAGGGATATCTCCCGGATCATGAATAAGATGATGGGTGGAGAGAACAGAGGCATTTTCCGGATTGAGGGAGAGACCAGGCTTGGTCAGAGGCTTGATGATGGAATAGACCATGTTGAGTTTTATCCTGATGAGGATTCTGTGAAAGAAGTGATGACAGAGCTATATCATCTTAAGAAAGAGGATGAATAGCGTAGAAAGGAACTTGAAGATATGCAAGAGCAGACAGACATCATAAAACTGAGAGGGCAGGAAGACGAGATGGAGATTGACCTCGTTGAGCTGCTGTATTATTTCCGCAGTAAGATCTTGTGGATTATCTCGGCTTTTATTATCGGTGCGGTGGGTATGGGACTTATTACCTATTTCCTGATTACACCGGAGTATGAAGCTAACTCGAAGATTTATATGGTATCTGCATCCAGTGATTCGGTTGTTAATCTGACAGATTTGAACCTTGGTGATTCGCTGTCCAGTGACTATGCGGAACTGTTGAAGACGCGGCCGATCTTTGAGGATGTGATTAAGAATTTGGAGCTTGATTATACTTATGAAGAGCTTCTTGAAATGGTAACAATTACGACTGTAAATGATACGCGTATCCTGCAGGTGACGGTGGAAAGCCCGGATGCAGAGGAGGCAATGCGTGTTGCTAATGAACTGGCCGACCAGTCCGTATCCAAGCTGCCAGACCTGATGGATACCTCTACCCCGAATATTGCGGAGTATGCGATCAAAGCGGAAAGTCCCAGTTCTCCGAGCTATACCATCAATATTATGGCCGGAGCGCTTGTGCTGATGCTTCTTGTACTGGCAGCTCTTACATTTAATTATGTGACAGACGATACCTTTAAGTCAGCTGAGGATGTGGAATCTGCATTTGGTATTATGCCGCTTACTGTAATTCCTGAAAGTGATATCGGAGAGCTGTCAGAGAAAAAGGAAAAGGAAGGCAGAAAGAGAAGCCGCTTTAAGAAGGTTAAGAGGCTGATCAATAAGAGAAGGTCTAAGAAGAATATAGAAGCGGATAAGAGCAAGAAGAGGTGAAGGCATGAGTAAGATTACAATGGCGAATTTTCCGGAGCTGCCTTATGCAGTGGAAGAGGCGGTAAACCGTCTCCGGATTAATATAAATTTCCTTGGGAATGACATCCGGAAGATCATGGTGGTCAGCACGATGCCGAATGAAGGAAAGAGCTTTGTGACGATGCAGCTTTGGAGACAGATGGCGGAAGCCGGAACGTCTACCGTGCTGGTGGATCTGGATTTGAGAAAATCCATTATGACTGAAAAATATGGTATTACAACAGATGATGGAGAAGAGATCAAAGGAACTTCCTTCTATCTGTCGCATCCGATAGATCTTGACGAAGCAATTTGCAAGACGGATATGGAGTATGGAGACATTCTTCCGAATGTTGACAATGTTATTAACCCGTCTATGCTGCTTGAAAGCAAGCGGTTTGAAGAGATGCTTAATTATATGGGCGAGAAATACCGCTATGCGTTATTCGACTCTCCGCCGCTTAACATTGTGTCGGATGGTGAGAGAATTGGAAACCTGTGTGATGGCGCCATCCTTGTAGTGAGGGGTGGGGAAACACCAAAGGGAATGGTGAAGCATTCGCTTATGCAGCTTGAAAGAGCGGGATGCCCGCTTCTTGGAGTTGTACTGAACCGTGTACAGGGAGGCGGAAGCGGCTACTATTATAAGAAGTACGGTGGAAGCTATTATGGCGGCCACTATTATGGAAGTGAATATTACTACGGCAAATAACAGGCCGGTATGAATGTGGAGTTTTCTGGCAGGCACCGCCTGACCGGTTACTCAAATAAATATTAATCCCGAAGGAGAAAGGAGGGAAATGAAATGGTTCGTAAAATCAAAAAAGGACTTGCATGCGCATTAGTTGCTGCTTTAGCATTTACATGTGCAGCTCCTGTTACAGCTAGTGCAGCTAATAACAGCCCGGCTACATCTAAACAGCCAGTAGCACAGAAGAATGCTTCTGCGAATATTGCAAAAGGCGTGAAGGCTACAGTTTCTACTACTGCAAAGGGACAGGCTACTCTTACATCCGTTACACCGAAGAAGAAAACAAGCATCAGTGTTGCTTCTAGTGTAACAGTAAAGGGTGTAAAGTACACTGTTACTACGATTGGCGCTAACGCTTTTAAGAAGGCTTCAAAGGTTAAGACTGTTACTCTTCCAAGCACAATTAAGAAGATTGATGCTAAGGCATTCACTGGTGCTAAGAAGCTTAAGACAATCAAGATCAAGAGCAAAAACAAAGTTACTGTTAGCAAGAAAGCTTTCAGTAAACTGACAAAGAAGCAGAAATCCAAGATTGTTATCAAGGTTAACAAGAAGATGTCTAAGAAGAACTTCAACGCTCTTAAGAAGGCTCTTAAGGCAGCTGGCATTAGCACAAAGAACATTAAGAGAGGCTAATCGTTATACATATAATGATTATAGTTTCTTGCGGACACAGGCCGCACAGGGAAGGCAATTTCTGGTGTGGCCTTGTTGTTTATATTAGAGAATTCAGACGAGCAGATAAAACAATGAGGATTTATAGCTATTGGTCATGGAGTGAACAGTAACGCTTTATATGCTGGTCTGAGTATTTCTATCAAGAGTAGTTTATTTAGTTATTTGTAAGGTAAGAATAGAGGTTTATTTCGTATGAATTAGAGAAAAGAGCAGGTGAGGAGATGTACAGGAGACTATCAGAGGAAAGCTGGATTAAGCATTCGGATTTTTTATTGCTGGACGTTATTTGCCTACAATTATGTTTCCTTGCCGCATATCTGTTTAGACATGGGTGGTCGAATCCTTATGCCAGTGAATTGTATCGTAATTATGCGATTGTGACGTTCCTCTGTCAGATTCTTACTATTTTTATAGGGAAATCTTTTCATCGTATTTTGAAAAGAGGTTATTATCAAGAGTTTAAGGCTACTGTGAAGCATACCATTATTATCTTATCACTGACGCTGCTATATCTGTTTGCAACGCAGGAGGGCGGGGATTATTCCCGAATTACATTTTTCCTTACGGATATTCTCTATCTGGCGGCAGGATATGGTGTGCGCTTGTTATGGAAAAAATATCTGCGGTTCCGTGGAGTGTCGGGACAGAGAAGTTCGCTGGTTGTAATAACTACTATGGGAATTGTGGATGAAGTGATTGCATGTCTCCACACAGAAGGATATCAGAGTTACCGGGTTACAGGCCTGGTGATTATGGATGTGGACGCTGTGGGCACAGAGATCAGAGGGATTCCGGTAATCGGAAGCAGAGAAAGTACGGCGCAGGATCTGTGTGCGCGGTGGATTGACGAGATCTTTGTACGGCTGCCGGATAACTGGAGCATGCCGGAATATCTGATCGAAGCTTTTTCCAATATGGGTATTACAGTCCACCTCGGGCTTGCCAGACTGGCCGGAGTATCCGGAGGGGAAGGGCAGAGAAGCTTTGTAGAGCAGCTGGGAGATTATACGGTTATAACGAATACAGTGAAGGCTATTTCTTCGGAAGAGACGATCTGTAAACGAATGCTTGATATATTAGGCGGCCTGGTTGGATGTGTGATTACAGGAATTTTGTTCCTGTTTGTGGCTCCTCTGATTTACATACAGTCTCCAGGACCGATTTTCTTTTCACAGACCCGGATTGGGAAGGGCGGAAAGAAATTCAAGATGTATAAGTTCCGAAGCATGTATATGGATGCAGAGGAAAGAAAAAAAGAGCTTATGGAGCAGAATAAGATTCAGGACGGCCTCATGTTTAAGATGGATTATGACCCCCGGATTATTGGGAGTGAGAAGACCAGGAAAAACGGGAAGCCGGGAGGAATTGGTAATTTTATCCGAAGAACCTCTATTGATGAGTTTCCGCAGTTCTTTAATGTGCTGAAGGGTGACATGAGCCTGGTGGGAACAAGACCGCCTACAGTGGATGAGTGGGAGCAGTATGACCTGCATCACAGGCTAAGAATGGCGATCAAACCAGGCATTACCGGCCTGTGGCAGATCAGCGGCAGAAGCAATATTGTTGATTTTGAGGAAGTTGTGAGGCTGGATGCTGAATACATAAAGAACTGGTCCATTGACCAGGATATAAAGATTCTGGCAAAGACCGTATTTGTAGTCCTTCGGAATGAAGGTGCAGCGTAACTGCCTGGCAGATCTGTGAAGGGTCTGTCCCCATGAAGCGAAGTATTTATTGTACGGATCGTAAGAAATGATACAGGAGTGTGAAAATTCCTTTGCGGAGGCAGTTTTGAATGGATTACAGAAGCTGCAGTAAGGAGAGTATATTATGAAAGGTATTATTCTTGCCGGTGGTTCCGGCACGCGGCTATATCCGCTGACAAGAGTGACATCCAAGCAGTTACTTCCGATTTATGATAAGCCAATGATATATTATCCCATGTCTGTACTCATGAATGCAGGAATTCGGGATATACTAATTATATCCACACCGCAGGATACGCCAAGATTCCAGGATCTGCTGGGTGATGGACATCAGTTTGGAGTCAGCCTGACGTATGCAGTTCAGCCGTCGCCGGACGGACTGGCGCAGGCATTTATTATAGGGGCTGATTTTATTGGAGATGACTGTGCGGCAATGGTACTGGGGGACAATATTTTTGCGGGACATGGTCTGAAAAAGCGTCTGGAGAATGCGGTGCAGAATGCCGAGAACGGCAGAGGCGCCACTGTATTTGGATATTATGTGGATGATCCGGAGAGATTCGGCATCGTTGAATTTGATAAAAACGGCAAGGCAGTATCCATTGAGGAGAAGCCGGAGAAGCCGAAGAGTAATTACTGCGTAACTGGCCTGTATTTTTACGATAACCGTGTTGTTGAATACGCCAGGAATCTGAAGCCGTCTGAGCGCGGTGAACTGGAGATTACGGATTTGAACCGTATTTATCTGGAGAATGGAGAGCTGAATGTGGAGCTTCTGGGCCAGGGATTTACGTGGCTGGACACAGGAACCCATGAATCACTGGTGGATGCAACGAATTTTGTGAAGACTGTCGAGACACATCAGCACCGTAAGATTGCCTGCCTGGAGGAGATCGCCTATCTGAATGGGTGGATTGCCAGGGAAGAGGTCATGAAGATGTACGAGGTTCTGAAAAAGAACCAGTACGGGCAGTATCTGAAGGATGTACTGGATGGAAAATATCAGGAGCATCTGTACTAGTACAGCATTTGACTGCAATATTTGTATAAAATGTCAGAGGAGTAAAGAGTATGACTATTATCGTAACCGGCGGCGCCGGGTTTATTGGAAGTAATTTTGTCTTCTATATGCTGGAAAAGTATCCGGACTACCGGATTGTCTGTCTGGATAAGCTGACATATGCCGGGAATCTGTCCACACTGGCTCCAGTTATGGAGAATCCTAATTTCCGTTTTGTGAAAGAGGATATCTGTGACCGCGAGGCCGTAGACAGACTGTTCGAGGAAGAACATCCGGATATGGTAGTGAATTTTGCGGCGGAGACACATGTGGACCGTTCAATAGAGGATCCCGATGTTTTTCTCCAGAGTAATATCATGGGTACAGCCGTATTGATGGACGCATGCCGGAAATATGGAATTAAGCGTTACCATCAGGTTTCTACGGATGAGGTGTATGGAGACCTGCCCCTTGACAGGCCGGATCTGTTCTTTACAGAGGAGACACCGATTCATGCAAGCTCACCGTACAGCAGCGCCAAGGCAGGTGCAGACCTTCTAGTCCTGGCTTATCACCGGACCTTTGGCCTGCCAGTAACAATCAGCCGGTGCTCGAACAACTATGGACCTTACCAGTTCCCGGAAAAGCTGATTCCGCTGATGATTGCAAATGCTCTGGCGGACAAGCCGCTGCCTGTATATGGCGATGGCTTAAATGTCCGTGACTGGTTGTATGTGGAGGATCATTGCAAAGCCATTGACCTGATTATCCATAAGGGCAGGGAAGGCGAGGTCTACAATGTAGGCGGCCACAACGAAAAACAGAATATTGAAATTGTAAAAATTATTTGTAAAGAGCTTGGAAAGCCGGAGAGCCTGATTGCTTATGTGGGCGACCGCAAGGGACACGACAGACGTTATGCGATTGATCCGGCAAAGATACATGAGGAACTGGGATGGCTTCCGGAGACGAAGTTTGAGGATGGCATTAAGAAGACCATTCAGTGGTCTCTGGAAAACCGTGAGTGGTGGGAAACCATCGTTTCAGGTGAATACCAGAACTATTATGAAAAGATGTATGGGAATCGTTAGGGAGGGCTTGTAATGAAGGTATTTGTTACTGGAGTTGCAGGGCAGCTCGGACACGATGTTATGAATGAACTGGCAAAGCGGGGATACGAAGGAACCGGATCAGATCTTGCCGGAGAATATTCCGGAGTGCAGGATGGAACTGAAGTCACCAGGATGCCTTACGTTTCCCTGGATATTACGGATGACAGCGCGGTACAAAGGGTGATTACAGAAATCAGCCCGGATGTAGTTGTTCACTGCGCGGCCTGGACTGCTGTTGACCTGGCAGAGGATGACGATAAGGTCGATAAGGTCCGTATGATCAATGCGGGCGGAACAGAGAACATTGTCAGAGCCTGTAAGTCTCTGGACTGTAAGATGGTTTATCTTTCCACAGATTATGTCTTTGACGGTCAGGGAACAGAACCATGGCAGCCGGACTGTAAGGATTATAAACCGCTGAATGTCTATGGCCAGACAAAATTAGAAGGCGAGCTTGCTGTTTCACAAAATTTAGATAAATACTTTATTATCCGTATTGCATGGGTGTTCGGAGTAAATGGGAAAAATTTCATCCGTACCATGCTGGAGATTGGAAGGAAGTATGACAGTGTCCGGGTCGTAAACGACCAGACAGGCACGCCGACTTATACCTATGATCTTGCCCGTTTACTGGTAGATATGATTGAAACTGAGAAATATGGTT
>Ga0137306_103161_pt1 | contig 12600 bp, 9 predicted proteins | sample Inofroosms_March_FD_97187 | JGI IMG/M metagenome (GOLD analysis project Ga0137306, IMG submission 97187) | Mouse cecal microbial communities from Vienna, Austria - N-Acetylneuraminic and N-Acetylglucosamine D2O microcosms_March | ecosystem: Host-associated > Mammals > Digestive system > Large... | reverse complement strand
AGTGTTTACAGTATCTTGCGGCAGGAACAGCGGGAACAGCAACCCCGCAGAAAGCAGGATATGGAGCGATAACAAACAGGGCGGCGGGATAGTCAACACCTGCCCGCCGCCCTGTTTTGAGTTTTGAATTAGCCCGATAAATGAGAAATTTATTCGCCAACTTTTGAAACCACTTTTTGTTCCGTTATTTCCATGTGTTGCTGACGGTATGTGTCATTGTCTTTCGCTTTGAGTTCGGCATTTACTTGTGCAAGCTGTGCCTCTAATTTCTCTTTTTCCTTTGGTTCCTTTGCCGCCGCAATTTTCTGTTCAAGCTGTGTTTGTGTTTGCTTTAACTTCTCAATCTCCTTATCTACTTTATCTGTGTTTACAGTAGTCTTTACAATATTAGGTTTTTCGCTCTCGTCCTGGGGCTTGGCTTTAGGTTGTCCCTGTGCAGTTTCACAACTCTCATCTACTTGAATAATTCTCCGACCATTTTCATCGCGAGTAACTTGATACACTCCCGCCGATTGTTGCGGCGGTTGTGCTTCATAGGTATCAACTCTTTTTTTTATGTCATTAGAAGAAGTATTGCGGCTTTCTTGCCCTTTTTGCTGTTCTAACTGGGCGATATGCTTTTCTATATTTGTAATGCGCTTGTTTTTTTCCTCTTGCGATATTTCCTTGTTCTCTTTGACTTGTTCTAACTGTTTTTTTAACTGCTCTATTTTCCTATCCAAAGAAGAAGTATCATTGATTTCCTTTGCTTTGGGTGTGGTTGCCGGGCTGACTGCGCCAGCTATATTTGTTATACTCATTGCCCATTCCTCCCCCTATAAAAATTTTTCCAACTATATTTGAATTATAGCACACCTCTCTGACAAAAACAACCCCTGCTCTATATCCGTTCCGACTATCCAGACCGTCAAGGGACGAGTAGTATTTTTTCGCAAAGTGCGCGAAAAAATCTCCACTCTTAAACCCTTGACCGTCTGGATTTTTGCCGTTGCCATTTCGCCGCCGAAAACGGGGAACAGGATTTGACAACCCTGCCCCCGCTTTCGTCCGCTTCATTCTAACGGCAAAACCGTCTGCACTACTTCGGCGGCTGTCGGTAGGTTTTACGGTGGCTCTGCCCCCGCGCCCCCGACCTCTCCCAAAGAACAGAATGGAATGTTACGCAATAGGGCTTGAAAAGGCTTGATTTTTAAGGCGTTTCAGGCACGAAAAACCACCAAGCAAGGGTTTTATACTACCCACACGCGAAAACGGCTTCTAACCGTCCACAGGCGCATTTTGCGCCCCTATTCCTGCCCCGTTTCCCGCCGCACTAATAAGGGCTTGCGTCAATAACTCAAAAAAGCACTTGACAAAACACTTCATGCCGATTAAAAAAAGATATGTACTAATGTACGGACATGTTGATATTTAGATTTGCCGCTGCCCCTTTAGGCAGTAGTAAATGTGGGATATAAAGAACTGAGTTTTATCCGGGCGTCACTTGTACGAAAATGCCCGTTGACTTTTGCAACAGACGTATTCCTTTCCGATTCCCATACGGACAACGCATTGCGTAATAAGTTTATTTCAGCAATACGGCGTGAAAGGCACTGTCTGGTCATTACATTCTGTTTTATTTCAGCAATCTCCAGTCACTTCCCATGCTTCGGGGTATAATGTATTTCCAGCCTTTTTAGAATGCGTCTTGCTTCTTCCGGCGGATAACGTTTATAAAATGAGGAAGGCTTATGCGTATAGTAAAGACAGGTAAAATAAAAACACCTGTCTTTCTTACTAACTTACCATAGAAGATCTTAATTTACAGAAATTCTTTCACACTCGAAATTTTTGTTATCCGCATAGAGCATATTTTTTTTATAAATTCGCAAACACCTCCATCTGCTTCCTCAATTCTCCGACAATTTCCTGGTTCGTGTCCATCCGGGCAGTGATTTCTGCCATATCTTCTGCCAGGGTGTGGGTGCTGACGGCTGCGCCGGTGACATCGGGAAGGGCACCGTCGATGGCTTCGGAAATGCCGGTGATGGAGGCAGTGATTTCGTCCATGGCATTCCGCAGGCGGTCGGTTCGCTGGTTAAAGGCTTCCATGGAGCCTTCAATATAAGAGGCGTCCTTCCGGTACTGCTGCCCGGACTGGACAGAAAGTTCAAACTGGGTCAGCACATTTTGCCCAAGGTAATCCACTAATTCCTGGGCGCTTTCGGATAGGTAGTCTACAGCACCGGTTACGACCTTGCTTACCTCCTGGATGTGCCCGGCAGTTTCGGCACAGGAATCGGCGAGCTTTCGGATCTCCTGGGCAACGACGGCAAAGCCTTTTCCTGCCTCCCCTGCCCTTGTAGCTTCGATGGAGGCATTGATGGCAATCAGGTCGGTTGAGGTGGAAATGGAAAAAATATCATTGATTAACAGGTTAATCTGATTTACGCTTCGACTCTTTTCGATAGCACCGTGCAGCACGGACATGATTTCCTCGGTTTTTGCACGGATGGCTTCTTTATTTGTCTGTGCAGACTGTTCCATCTCTTCTGCACGTCCGCGCATTTCTACAGAATAGGCAGTGATTGCCAGACATTCCTCATTCGTTTCTTTTACATCGCTTTGCGTCCCGGAAGCATTGTCCCGAATCGCAGAGGCATTTCCTGCTATTTCTTCAAATGCCGCAGAGAGGTCATCGGTCATCCCGGAAAGCTTATGTACCTGACTGTGGGAGGTTTTGGTTCTTTTTCGCACCTCACTTACCACACCGTTTATGCGCTCGGAGCTGATTTTCAATGTGTCCATGGCATCGCGGATGGGGGCAATAACGTATTTTTTGATAATGCGGAATGCGGCAGCGACCAGGAATATTCCGACGGTCAGTGTGGCGGCGCTGGTGATCAGGGAGATAATGTAGACCACCGAAAGATGGCTGCGCGCATCGCCTGCCTGGGCACTTACGGAAGCATAGAGGGCATTGATTTCCTCTTCGGCAGCGCCGCTGTAGCGGGCAACATCGCCGTTTGCCATGGCATAGGCTTCCTGGGTTTTACTGTCTGCGCTGGCACAGACCAGAAAAACAAGGGCATGTTTAAAGGAATCGTAATTGTCCAAAAGGGCAGTATAGGTTTGCTGGTCTTCTTTGGAAACAAAGGATGCATAGTCCTCCAGCTTTTCATCCAGGATTTTTTCTTCCTCCTTGATTTCTCCCACCAGCTTAATCATCGTGGCATGATCGGCAGCTACGATGTGGGACAGGGCAAGACGGTGAATATTCATCATTGAATGACGGATACTTTCCAGCTTTGTTTCACTGACCATGTACTGATCGACAATAACGCCTGCATTGGCATTAACATTATGGATGCTGAACACTGCCAGAATATTTGAAAGCAGCATAATCAGTCCCAGCAAAAGAACGGGCAGCACCAGGCGCTGCTGTAGGGTTAGCCTGCCTTTCATAGAATTTCCTCCTAAAGCTTGATAAGCATGTTTATTTTTTGCCGCAGACACGCTCTGGAGCATTGTCCAGACACGCGCTAGTGTACGCACACTAGCGTGCAGTTACGCCTTCGACCATCCGATCCAGCTGCTCCTGAAGGGATGTGCCGGAGGGATTTTGCTCTGCCATGCTGGTGGCAAAGGCGGTTACAGGGTCCCAGAATTTTCCGCCCACACGCTGGAGCTGTGAAAATTCGGACTGTGCAAGCAGTGCGGTGATAGCCGGAGATTCCTGGACTGCGGGGGAATTTGCCGCTGAAATATTCGATGGACCCTGCCCGCGCTGTTCAAAGCGAAGGGTTTGGTTGCGTTCATTGCTGATCCATTCGGCAAGCTTTACCGCCCAGTCCTTGTTTTTGGAGTAGGCATTTACGCCGATGAGCTTGCAGCCGGAAAAGGAAGCCATCTGCACCTGCTGATTTTTACAGTTATAGGTGGGAAGCTTTGCCGCGCCCATGTTTTTTCCCCAGGCTTTTTCAATGGCAACGCCGTTCCATGCACCACTGACCCCGGCGATGACCGTTCCATCCTGTACGCCGGCAAGAAACTCGGTGTCGGTTTTGCTGGCAAAGCCGGGGCTGGAGGAAATTTCCAGCATTGCCCGTGCAACATCGATGCCGCGAATCGGGCTGTCGGTTTGGTTCCAGGTGCAGTAATTGGTTATGCCATCGGCATTTAAACCGACTTCAAGCCCGGTATTGCCAAAAAAGGCATAGACATACCAGGCAGAAGTCCAGTCCATCGTGACCAGCTTTTCCCGCTCGGCAGCAATTTCAACCATCCGGTTTAAGCTCTGAATATCATTTTCGGAGAAATAAGCCTTGTTATAGTAGAGGAAATAGCCGTTGTCCGCCGTCAGGGGATAGGCATAGAGCGTATTGTCCACGGAAGCAGCTTCCACCGAGGCAGAGAGATTGGCAGCACGAATGGTTTCCTGGTTTTCTATAGGTTCCAGGGCGCCGGCAGCGGCAAGTGCTGCAACCTGATCATCAGCAAAGGCAAAAACATCCGCGCCTTCCTCCAGATTGGCAAGTAGTGCATCCTTGCAGCTTGATTCGCTCTGGGGCTGATAATGAATTTGAAATGTAGCCTGATCCGCATAATTGGATTGAAAAGAAGAAAAAATCTCTGCAAGAAGTGCTTCATCATCTTCACCGCCCCAGACGGTCAGTGAAATAACGGAAGATGGTGCAGGGCTTTGGGCAGGATGCGGTTCCTGCTTTTTACAGCCTGTGCAGAGAAAAAGGCTGGCAGCAGCCATAAACAGATAAAGGACACTCTTTTTCATAGTCGCTAAAATAAGATCCTTTCGTATATGATAATGGGATAATTATACTAAAAAACGGGATATTTTTCAAGAGGGGATGAGGGCAGCAGGGCATGGAATTTCCCTGAAAATGATAAGGTAAAGATGATTTTAGAAATAATGGTAGTCGGTTGGATAAAATTATGGTAAAATGAAAATAAATAAAGAAGGAGGAAAGCGAACATGAGAAAGATAGGGAGGCGGCTGCTTTGTTTATGCGGCACAGCAGCGGTATCTGTTTTAATGTCTGTATGTTCATTTGCCGGAGAATGGAAGCAGGAGGGTGAGCTGTTCTGGAATGTATCAGGGATTCTTTAATATTCTTGATGAACTGCCTTAAATTTCTCTGTAAGGTATATTGCAATTAAATTCTACAAAGATGAAATTCTTGGCAAGACCTCTTGACAAATAGGCAGTAACCCGCTACACTAGAGAAACAAGAAAATACGCAGTTAAGCAGAAGGAAACGCAAAGTAAGAAAGAAACTAAAAATTTAAAATTACAAAAACACTGAGAAAAGCGGAGAAAAGAAGATTAGCCAGTGAAAACATCGACAGAGAGTCCCTCCTTGTGCTGAAAAGGGATGATGCGGAAAGTGGTGAACATGGTCTTGGAGCTTTGGAGCCGAGGGCAGGTGCTTGTTGGTATTAGGTTTAGGCACTATGCTTTAAGTTCTGACGGATTCACCCGTTATCGTGAGGAGCTGTTATTGCATTATCTGGATTGAAGTATTGCACCGCAGCTTGCAGAGGCCGTCTGCCGTAAGGCAGAGGCGAATTTAAAGTGGTATCACGGGAGCACCTCGTCTTTAAACAGATGGGGTGCTTTATTGTTTTTTATGGGAAGATTCCGTATTTTTTACGGGATGAAAAGCAGGAAAATAAGAAAAACAAATCATGATAAAAAACAGGAAAGGCAGGAAAAGAACATGTGTAAGAATTGTAAAAAACCCTATTACATTACCACTGCGATTGCCTATACTTCGGGTAAGCCGCATATTGGCAATTCGTATGAAATCGTGCTGGCGGACAGCATTGCCCGGTTTAAAAGGGAACAGGGGTTTGATGTGCGTTTCCAGACCGGGACGGATGAACATGGGCAGAAGATTGAGGAAAAGGCAAAGGCAGCCGGGATAACGCCGCAGGCGTTTGTGGACAGGGTTGCAGAAGAAATTCAGCGGATCTGGGATTTAATGAATACTTCCTATGATAAGTTTATCCGCACTACGGACAAGGATCATGAAGCCCAGGTACAGAAGATTTTTAAAAAGCTTTATGATCAGGGCGATATTTACAAGGGCTATTACGAAGGCATGTACTGTACCCCCTGCGAGTCTTTCTTTACGGAATCGCAGTTGGTGGACGGGAAATGCCCGGACTGCGGGCGGGCAGTTCAGCCGGCAAAGGAAGAAGCCTATTTCTTTAAAATGAGCAAATATGCGCAGCGCTTAATCGACCATATTCATGCGCATCCGGAGTTTATTCAGCCGGTTTCCCGGAAAAATGAGATGATGAATAACTTCCTGCTTCCTGGGCTTCAGGATCTGTGCGTTTCCCGTACCTCTTTCAGCTGGGGAATCCCGGTTTCCTTTGACCCCAAGCATGTGACCTATGTATGGCTGGATGCACTGACCAATTACATTACCGGTCTTGGTTATGATACGGACGGAAACCACGGCGAACTTTGGGCAAAGTACTGGCCTGCGGATTTGCACCTGATTGGCAAGGATATTATTCGCTTCCATACCATTTACTGGCCGATCTTTCTGATGGCTCTGGATATTCCGCTGCCCAGGCAGATCTTTGGTCATCCGTGGCTTTTACAGGGGGACGGCAAGATGAGTAAGTCCAAGGGCAATGTGCTTTATGCGGACGACCTGGTAAAGGTGTTTGGTGTGGATGCGGTTCGCTATTTTGTCCTTCACGAAATGCCGTTTGACAATGACGGTGTTATTTCCTGGGAATTAATGGTAGAGCGGATGAACTCGGATCTGGCAAATATCCTGGGCAATCTGGTTAAGCGCACGATTTCCATGAGCAACCAGTATTTCGGCGGAATTATGGAAAACCGTCATACGGCAAATGAGGAGGAAGCCGCCATTGACAGGGATCTCCAGGAAACGGTGCTTGCCGCAGTGACAAAGGCAGAGGAAAAGATGGATCAGCTCCGGGTAGCCGATGCGATTACTGCAATTTTTGAAATTTTCCGTCGAAGCAATAAATACATCGATGAAACGACGCCGTGGACACTGGCAAAGGATGAGGCGAAGAAGGAGCGTCTGGCAACGGTGCTTTATCATCTGGCAGAGGCAATTACCATCGGCGCTTCCCTTTTAGAATCCTTTATGCCCGAAACTTCCGCAAAGATTTTGGCACAGTTAAATACAAACAAGAGGAGTTTAGAGGAGATAAAGGCAGGAGGATTCGGTCAGTATGTATCCGGAAATAAAGTGACCGATGCACCGGAGATTTTATTTGCCCGCCTGGATGCAAAGAAGGTGCTGGCTGAGGTGGAGGAGATCCAGAAGGCGCAGGCAAAAGCTGCTCAGGAAGAAGCGGGGCAGACCGGTGACGGACAGGAGAGCCCTGCATCCGCATCGGCAGAAAACGGCAGGGAAGCAGAGGAAACGGCAGCGATTGATCTGGAGGCAAAGCCGGAAATTACTTATGAGGATTTTGCAAAATTACAGTTCCAGGTAGGGGAAATTATTGCCTGTGAAGCCGTGAAAAAATCGAAAAAGCTTCTCTGCTCCCAGGTTAAACTGGGAAGCCAGGTGCGGCAGATTGTCAGCGGTATTAAGGCAGATTACACACCGGAGGAGATGGTTGGCAAGAAGGTTATGGTTGTAACGAACCTAAAGCCGGCAAAGCTGGCCGGCGTGCTTTCTGAGGGTATGCTTCTCTGTGCCGAGGATGCCCAGGGCAGGCTTGCGCTGATGATTCCCGAGAAGGATATGCCGTCCGGTGCGGAGATTTGTTAATATCATGAAAGAAATTTGTAAGAGTAAGGATTGAAAAGCAGCAAAGAAAACCATCATGTGCCCACAAGCGAGAGCACCATCATGAATAAAAGTCTGCCGGGCGCACTTGGAATACCTGAATAGATGCCGCCTTATCGGCGGCGGACTTATAAAGTAATGAAAGAAGAAAAGTTTCCGGAACTTACCGGAAGGATGCTCAAATGTATTGCATTGCTCTTTATGATTGTGGATCACAGCGCGGTTGTGTTTGTGGAAAGGGGAATTTTGCAGAACCAAAATTCTCTTTTCCTGTCGTTTGCGCTGACGGATTTAGGGAAGCGGTGGCAGAATATTGACTTTATTCTGCGCTGTGCCGGGCGGCTGGCCTTCCCTGTTTTTGCCTTCTTGCTGGTCGAAGGATTTGTCCATACCAGGCATAAAAAAAGGTATGGACAGAGGCTGTTTATCTTTGCACTGCTGTCGGAAATTCCCTTTGATCTGGCGATTTTTGGACAGATGGTTTATCCGAAATACCAGAATGTAATGTTTACCCTCTTGATTGCGTTCCTGACACTCTGCGCTGCTGAACGGTTTTGGAATCATAGGCTGGGAAGAATGATTTTCCTGCTTATCGGCTGTCTGGCCGCAGAATTTTTAAGGGCAGATTACGGGGCAATGGGAGTTATGTTCATTGTGCTTTTGTACCTGTTTCGGGACAGCGGGATACAGCTGAAGGTGGCGGCGGCTATGGCCGTGCTGGAAAGTTTAAGCTGTTACGGGGCGGCGCTGCTTGGTGTTTTGCTTCTGCGCTGCTATCATGGAAACGAGGGTAAATGGCCGGGAAAATCTTTGTTTTATCTTGCTTATCCTGGACATTTACTGCTGCTGGCATGGCTGTATTCGGTGGTGTTTTCCTGAATGATTTAAAAAAGGCAGAAAAAAGGCAGAAGGCAGATTCCGGACAGAAGAAAAGTAACGAGGTAGAATCATGATTTTTGATACACACGCACACTATGATAATGCAGCTTTTGATGAAGATCGGGACGAACTTTTAATGTCGCTTTTGGCTGCGGGAATCGGCAAGGTGGTCAACGTGGGTGCCAGTATAGAGAGCACGAAACGGACGGTGAAATTAACGGAAGAATATCCTTTTATTTATGGCACCGCAGGTGTGCACCCCAGTGAGAGCGGTGAAATGACGGAGGAAGATTTACTGTGGCTGGAGGAACTTACACGGCGGGAGAAGGTGGTAGCCGTGGGTGAAATCGGCCTGGATTATTACTGGAAAGAACCGGAGATTTCCATACAGAAGCACTGGTTTGTCCGGCAGTTGGACTTAGCCAGGAGGACGAAGATCCCGGTAATTATTCACAGCAGGGATGCGGCGAAGGATACTTTGGATATCATGAAAGCGGAGAAGGCCGGGGATGTGGGCGGGGTAATTCACTGCTTTTCCTACAGCCGGGAGATAGCCAGAGAATATTTGAACATGGGATTTTTTCTGGGAATCGGGGGTGTTTCGACCTTCCAAAATGCCCGGCATCTGAAAGAAGTTATCGCCTATGCCCCTTTAGAACGTCTGGTTCTGGAAACGGATTGTCCGTATCTGGCACCGGTTCCTTATCGGGGAAAGAGAAATTCCTCGCTGTATCTGCCTTTGATTGTCCGGGCAGTTGCCGAAATTAAGGGGATTGAACCAGAGCATGTAGAAAGGCAGACCTGGGAAAACGGAGAACGTCTGTTTGGACTGCATCAATCATAGCAATAAAAAGGGCAGAAATATCAACAGATTTTTTGCAGAGGCAATATTTTGTATAGTTTTGTAAAGTCACGAAAGGATGGATGGATGGCAGATCTTGGAATACCGAAGAATACCATAGAATTAATTCAAAAACATCAGTTTGTTTTCCAGAAAAAATTCGGGCAGAATTTTTTGATTGATCCGCATGTGCTGGATAAGATTATCCGGGCGGCACAGATAGAAAAGGAAGATGTAGTGCTGGAAATCGGCCCGGGAATCGGAACGATGACGCAGTGCCTGGCAGAATCTGCGCGTCAGGTAATCGCAGTGGAGATTGACGATCATTTAATTCCTATTCTGCAGGAAACGCTGAAGGATTACGATAATGTTAAGGTGATTCACGGGGATATTTTAAAAGTAGATATCCATGCTCTGGCCCGCGAATATCATAAGGGAAAGCCGCTGAAGGTGGTGGCAAATCTTCCCTATTACATTACCACGCCGATTATTATGGGACTGTTTGAAGAACATGTGCCTGTAGATTCCATTACCGTGATGGTGCAGAAGGAAGTGGCACAGAGGATGGAAGCAGGGCCGGGGACGAAGGATTATGGTGCGCTTTCCCTGGCTGTGCAGTATTATGCCAGTCCTTATCTGGTTGCTAATGTTCCGCCAAACTGCTTTATTCCGCGCCCGAGTGTGGGGTCCGCTGTTATCCGCCTGACTTGTCACACAAAGCCGCCGATTGAGGTTGAGGATGAAAAGCTGATGTTTAACCTGATCCGTGCTTCATTTAACCAGAGGAGAAAAACCCTGCAGAACGGACTGAACAATGCAGCAGAAATTCCCTACAGCAAAGAGGAAATTGCACAGGTGATTGAAAGTCTGGGATTTTCGCCGACGGTGCGTGGAGAGGCATTGACACTGGAGCAGTTTGCAGCGCTGGCCAATGGTTTTTCACGGATTTCAAACGGGAAAGATGGTTGAGAGATGTCGGGGAATATGTGGGGAAGCAGAAGCACAGTGAAGAGAAAAACGGAAGAGAGAAATGGGAAAAAAATATAAGAAAAAGAAAAAATTCCGGCAGAGTGAAAATTCGCTCTGCCGGTTTTTTATGCATCAGTGTACAAAAATGATCACAAAAAGGACATTTTCAGTACGTGACAGCAGCCTCTCGGTTTGTATCTGCAGCAGGGGGTGTTACAGGTTAAACTTAGAAAGAGCTGCCTCATCTGCAACAACAATTACATTCGGATGCATCTGCAAAATGGATGCAGGTACATGCGAAGTAACCGGGCCGCAGAGAGCATCATAAAGAATTTGTGCCTTTTCATTCCCGCTCACGATAAGTAAGATTTTGCGAGCCGCCATGATGGTGCCGATTCCCATGGTAAATGCCTGTTTGGGAACATCATCGATGGAAGCGAAAAAGCGTTTATTGGCCTCAATGGTACTGGGCTGCAGATCTACGCAGTGGGTTCCCATTGCAAAATAATCGGAAGGTTCGTTGAAACCGATATGTCCATTATGTCCTAATCCTAAAAGCTGTAAATCTACACCGCCCAGGCCGCGGATAACCTGATCATAGCGGGCAGCTTCGGCCTTCGCATCGGAGGTAGTCCCGTCAGGGATGTTGGTGTTTTCCATGTTAATATTAATGTGCTGGAATAAATTGTGGTACATAAAATAGTAATAACTCTGGTCATTCTCTCGGGTAAGACCACGGTATTCATCCAGGTTAGCCGTTTTCACTTCGGAAAAATCAAGTTCACCGTCCTTGAAGCGCTCGATAAGGTACTTGTAGGTGCCTAATGGGCTGGAACCGGTAGCCAGGCCAAGTACAGAATCCGGCTTCAGGGTAACCTGTGCGGCGATGACCGAAGCAGCTTTCCGGCTTAAGGCGTCATAGTCTTTAGTCTTGTAAATTCTCATGATGAAAACCCTCCCAATAAATAAAAAAAATTTTTACCGCTTTGCTTACCTATAGGATAACATTTTCGAGGAATAATTTCAATGCTTATTTGCATAAAATAAAAAGTAAAGTTCCGCCTTAGCATAGAAACACAAGTTTTTGTGAAAAATTTGGCAAATTTTTGTGCGAGGCGCACGAATAAATTAAGAAGTGGAAGGGGAGGGCGATGTGACAGAATTTAAAAGACTGATCTCATATCTTTATGAATATGAGGGAAAAGTGAAGGGGAAGAATGTAGGCTTTGTAAAACTGGAAACCAGAAACGGGTTATGTAAACTGAATGTCAGCATAAGAAAGCTTTATCTGGGAAGCGGAAATCTCGGCGTTTATCTTTTATCCGCCCGCAGGGAAATCTTTCTTGGAAACCTGATACTGCGCAATGGCGGCGGGGAGTTCCGCACGACGCTGCAGGCCGCCGATGTCGAACAGTCAGGCGATAGCATAGAGGATTGCTACGGCTTGACCATCCATGAAAAAAAAGATTCCTGGAAGGTATATACAACGATTTGGGAGGACAGCATAGCCCAGGCTGCCGAATTGACATCAGGTCAAAGCCGAGGGCAGGCTGGCGAACGGATATCCGGTCAAAGCATAGCGCGAGCTGCCGAACGGACATCTGGTCAAAGCAGAGGGGGAGAAGCAGGAGAAGAAATCTCATCGGTTTCAGCGCTTTCGTCTGTAGAGGAAGCAGTGGTACAGGCGGCAGAGGTGGCATTTGCACCGGTGAAAGAGAATCGTGCTGCGGAAATGATGGCAGGAACGGAGTCTGCGAATGAGAGCGAGATAAGAATAAGGGATAACGGAGAAGAAAAAAGGAGTGAACAGCCGGGAAGGAGCGAACAGTCAAAGGAGAACAAACCATTTAAAGGAAGTGAGCGGCCGGAAAGTAGTGAACGGACAGAAAAGAACGAAGTATCCGTAAGCGATGAATGGCAAAAGGAGAGCAAAGAGCCGGAAAAGAGTAAATACACAAAAAATGAATTGAATGCTGAGAATTTTGTGCATAAGAATCAAAAAGAAGAGGCTGAAGGAGATAGAAAAGATGGTTTAAATATAACCGTAAAAGAAACTTTAAAAGGAAATGGAAAAGAAACGGTAAAAGAAGACAGAAAAGATAAAATTACAGAAATGACGACTTC
>Ga0137306_103159_pt1 | contig 12601 bp, 11 predicted proteins | sample Inofroosms_March_FD_97187 | JGI IMG/M metagenome (GOLD analysis project Ga0137306, IMG submission 97187) | Mouse cecal microbial communities from Vienna, Austria - N-Acetylneuraminic and N-Acetylglucosamine D2O microcosms_March | ecosystem: Host-associated > Mammals > Digestive system > Large... | reverse complement strand
CACGGTATCCCTGGAAGTTCCTGCTTCAAACCGCCTGCCCGCGGCCCACTCCACTGTGTCAGGGCAAAGTACATGAAGGTTTGTTGCACTGGAGCCAGTCCCACTGCTATGAGAGGTACAGAATGGAACTATCGTCTTTCCGGAAAAATCATAGCTTTCCAGAAACGTGTTAATAATCGTAGGGGCGATATACCACCAGATAGGGAACCCGACAAAAATTACGTCATACTTCTCAACACCTGCGTTCCGGTCCGCAATGGCCGGACGGAAAGACAGATCATTCATCTCGATTGTACTGCGGGACTTTTTATCCATCCAGTTCAGATCGGCTTTTGTGTAAGGCACCTCCGGCTTAATCTCATAAAGATCAGCGCCCGCCGCCTCCGCCAATATATTCGCCGCTTTCGCGGTCACACCGCCGGCGCTGAAATAGGCTACCAGTTTTTTACTCATAACAGATTTCTCCTCTCCTCTGCGTTTATTTTGTTCAGTATATATCCTGGAGCCAGCTCTATGTCAAGAAGAATTTGGAATTTTCAATTGAGTCAAACAGCTTATATCTCAGATTTAAGATGATCATAAGTGATATTTAAAAACCGGTAGACAACACATATCAGAAAGGACTGCCGTATTTATAATCGTTTTAAAAATTGGGGAAATAGAGAAGTGAACCAGAATTCCCCTGCGGCATTCATAAAAGGCCGTTTACGGCAGGCCGCAAACGCGGATGCATCCGGGTACGGCCAGAAGCAGGCAAAAAGCTTCCGACCGGCAGGATCCGAAGCTTTTTGTCTGAATAAAACGCTTAATTTTTATTGGGCAGCACCGCCGAGATGGCACCCGCGAAACCACTGATGGGCATGGTCTGCAACACGATATGTCCCGGGCCTGTCACCACGGTGTTAAACAGTCCTTCTCCGCCAAACAGCGCGTTTTTAACGCCCTTAACGCTCTTAATGTCAATTGAGCAGGTATCGTCTATCATCGCCAGGTTGCCCGTATCCACAATCATCTGCTGGCCGGGACCCAGATCATATTCCACAGCCGAACCGTCGATCTCCAGAAAAGCCATGCCGCGGCCGGACAGCTTCTGCATAATAAAGCCCTCGCCGCCAAAGAAGCCCGATCCCATCTTCTTCTGGAAGAATACGGACAGCTCCACCCCTTCCTCCGCAGCCAGAAAGGCTGACTTCTGGGCGATTACGGACCGTTCCGGCGTGATCTCCACCGCCCGGATCGCGCCGGGAAAACTGGAGGCAAAAGCAATCATTCCGGGACCGTCCTTCGCCGTGTAAATATTCTGAAACATGGATTCACCGGAGAACATCCGTCCAAAAGCCTTTCCGATGCCACCGGCCGTGGTCTGCATCTCCATATTAGGACTCATCCACACCATGGAGCCTTTCTCCGTAATCATACTCTCTCCGGCGCTTAAGTCACAGATAACCACCGGCATCGGCTCTCCCGTAATTTGATACTGCATTCTATCTTCCACCTTTCGTTTTTTCCAATCTTACTACAAAGGGGTTAGGGTGTCAATTCGCTTTTGTGCCGCGCCATATCTTTGCGTTTCCCCGGACTCAGACAAAATAAACATTTTTATCTGACAAAACGCCGCACCGGCCTGTTTCATGGCGGAAGTTTTCCGATTTTTTCATTTAATTAGCTTGTAAATCCGCCTGTCCAATGCTATAATTGGATTAATACGCCTAAAAACAGCCTGGGTAAGGAGATATTCCAATGAAAAAAAACGAAAGTAATTTTAAAAAGGCGCTCAATGAGCTGTTAGGGAGCGGTTCTGACGAAGCGTCCAAAACCCAGAGGGAGCCTGAAACGAATTACCGCCAGACAGATACGGAAGCTGCGCAGGCGAAAGAATCTCAGGAAAATCAGACTTCAAACGAATACGGTACGGATAACCAAACTGCGGACGAATACGACAGAACAGAGGATACCGCAGACGATTACAATAGGGCAGAGAATACCGCAGACGATTATGACACGGCAGAGGATGCCTCAGACGAATACGATAGATCAGAAGATGCCGCAGACCAGTACAATCGGGCAGAGGATACCACAGACGAACACGATACGGCAGAGCCTGTTACGGACGAGCCGGCTTCCGGGGACCAGCTTCCTCAGGAAACCCTTCCCGCTTCGGAACCGCCGGTTGTCTCCGGGGGAAATTCAGATATCTCCCCTTCCCGTCCTGCGGTACCTGAAAAACCCGTATACGAAGCCGTGATCACGCCGGACGTTATTATCAACGGTAATATCATCGCCGGCTCCAACCTTAAAATATTGGGAAAAGTATTCGGAAACGTAGATTGTGAGGGAACCATCGTGCTGTCAGGCAGCATCGAAGGCGACGTCAGCGCGGAGAAGCTGCGCTTCATGACAGGAGGCATCCAGGGAAATGTCTCGGTCAAACGGGATATTACGGCTGAAAAAGGCACCCGCGTAAAAGGAGATGTCAATGCCCAGAGCGCCGTACTCAGCGGCGATATGCAGGGTGAACTGATTGTCCGCGAGAATCTGGAGCTGAGAGAATCCTCGTCCGTCTTCGGAAACATCAAAGCCCGGGGCATCGCCATTTACAACGGTTCCAGAATTAAAGGTATGCTTGATATCGGAGGAGAAGTAGAGGAGATGAGGACAGAGAATGAAAGCTGACACCCGTTACTGGGGCAGCGTGCGCTTTTATAAGCATTTGATCCTTACCGCGACGGCGCTGATGATTCTGGTGCCCAACATCGGTCTGATGACCATGCTGGTACGGCACCACAGACTGAAAAAGAGTTACCATGCCGCTGCCACCGAACAAACGCTTTACATCAACCAACTGGAAGAACGGCTGGCATATTTTATGGAACATTGGGACAACCCTGATGCCGGTGCCGATCTTGCAACAAAGGAATCACAGCTTGTGCCGGAACATTCCAACGGGCACAGTACAACCGATGAAACGATGCTGTCGATTCCTTTTTCTGTGGATTTAACAGACTGGAGATATCTGCTGGTAAACGATCAGAACCCTCTGGCCGAATCCTTTCAGCCCGAACTGGTAGATACGAGAAATGAAAAGCAGATACATAGAAAAATCAGAGCTTCCCTGGAGCTGATGCTGGATGACGCAAAAAAAGAAGGATTGGATATTATCATCTGCTCCGCTTACCGGGATTACGAGCTCCAGGCGCAGCTGGTAGAGGAATCCATGGAAAAACTGATGCGGATGGGACACAACTACACGGAGGCTCACTGGCTGACCAAGCTGAATCTGGCACTGGTGGGCACCAGCGAGCATCATACCGGTCTGGCCGTGGACCTTGTGGGCACCGACTATCAGACGCTGGACGAAAAACAGGCGGAAACGCCGGAAGCCAAATGGCTGGCGGAACACGCTCATGAATACGGCTTTATCCTGCGCTACCCCGAAGGCAAGGAACACATCACCGGCATTATTTACGAATCCTGGCATTTTCGCTATGTAGGCAGAACAGCAGCAGCTTTCATAACGGAAAATCAACTGTGTCTGGAGGAATTTCTTGCACTGGCAGAACAGCAGAAATGATAAAAGGAGTCATGATTGATAAATCATGGCTCCTTTTCGGATGTATCCGATATGGAAGCAATGGGGCTCGAACCCATGACCTCTCGCGTGTGAGGCGAACGCTCATCCCGGCTGAGCTATGCTTCCTTTATTCCTGCATCCCGGCTGAACCGGGATGCAGGATGTTTAAACTACACTCATTATAACACTTTTCCCGGAAAAAGCAACCGTCAATTACAATTGCCTTTCCCTCCGCACAAAGCGTCTGATTACATCATTCCGCCCATACCGGGATTTGCGGGCATAGCCGGTTCGGGTTCTTTGATAATCGCCACTACGGACTCTGTGGTCAGCAGGGTGGAAGCAACGCTGGTAGCGTTCTGCAGAGCGCTTCTGGTAACTTTTGCGGGATCCAGAATGCCCTTATCCACCATGTTCACATATTCTTCGCTCAGCACGTCGAAGCCTACGCCTTCTTCGGACTCTCTCACCTTGTTGATAATCACGGAGCCTTCCAGGCCGGCGTTTGCGGAAATATGGAACAGAGGAGACTCCAGAGCTTTCAGTACCAGCTGTGCGCCGGTCTTCTCGTCGCCTTCCAGCGTGTCAGCCAGCTTGGCAACCTTCTTGGCCGCATGGATATAAGCGGAACCGCCGCCTGCAACGATACCTTCTTCTACGGCTGCTCTCGTAGCTGCCAGAGCGTCTTCCATACGCAGCTTATGCTCTTTCATCTCGGTCTCGGTCGCAGCGCCTACACGGATTACGGCTACGCCGCCTGCCAGCTTCGCCAGTCTCTCCTGTAATTTCTCTTTGTCATATTCGGAAGAAGTTTCCTCCAGAGTTGCTCTGATCTGTGCGATTCTGTCAGAAATAGCCTGCTGTGTGCCTTCGCCGTCCACGATAATGGTGCTTTCTTTCTGAACCTTAACGGATTTTGCACGGCCCAGCATATCCATCGTGGCTTCCTTCAACTCATAGCCCAGCTCGGAGGAAATAACGGTGCCGCCTGTCAGCACTGCGATATCCTGCAGCATCTCTTTTCTTCTGTCGCCGTAGCCGGGAGCCTTAACGCCCACAACGGTGAAGGTGCCGCGCAGTTTATTTACGATCAGAGTGGTCAGCGCCTCGCCCTCAATATCTTCGGCGATAATCAGAAGCTTCGCGCCGCTCTGTACTACCTGCTCCAGAATCGGCAGGATTTCCTGTACGTTGGAGATCTTCTTATCGGTAATCAGCACATAAGGGTTATCCAGAACAGCTTCCATCTTCTCCATGTTGGTGCACATGTAAGCGGACAGATAACCGCGGTCAAACTGCATACCTTCTACCAGATCCAGCTCGGTGTGCATGGTCTTGGACTCCTCAATGGTGATTACGCCGTCTTTGGACACTTTCTCCATCGCATCGGCAACCATCTCGCCTACTGTTTCATCGCCTGCGGAGATAGCGGCTACCTTGCTGATCTGCTCTTTGCCGGAGATAGGGCTGCTCATCTCGGCGATGGCCTTTACTGCCTCGTCGGTGGCCTTTCTCATACCCTTTCTCAGAATAATCGGGTTAGCGCCCGCAGCCAGGTTCTTCATGCCTGCGTTGATCATAGCCTGTGCCAGTACGGTTGCGGTGGTGGTTCCGTCGCCGGCCACGTCGTTGGTCTTGGTGGCAACTTCTTTTACAAGCTGTGCGCCCATGTTCTCAAATGCGTCTGCCAGTTCGATTTCTTTTGCGATGGTTACGCCGTCGTTGGTAATCAGCGGAGTGCCGTAGGACTTATCCAGAACAACGTTTCTTCCTTTCGGTCCCAGGGTTACTCTTACGGTATTCGCTAATTTATTTACGCCGGCTTCCAGAGCGGCTCTGGCTTCTGCGCCATATTTCAGATCTTTTGCCATGACTTTTCATTCCTCCTGATTTTTCGGTCCCATACTGTCTGCTTCGGACCGATCCTGTTTTATGGTTTTATGATTTTATTTCTCTACAATCGCTACGATATCATTCTGGCGGACAACGATGAATTCTTCGTCTTCCAGCTTCACTTCTGTTCCGGCATACTTGGAATAGATTACAACGTCGCCGGGCTTTACCATCATGGTAACTTCCTTGCCGTCTACCATACCGCCGGGACCTACTGCGATTACCTCGGCTTCCTGGGGTTTCTCTTTCTCAGCACCGGCAATCACAATGCCGGATTTGGTGGTCACTTCTGCGTCTTTTTGCTTTAAAATAACTTTGTCACCTAATGGTACTAATTTCATAATTCTGATTCCTCCTGTTTGATTATTAGCACTCATTTCCTCCGAGTGCTAACGACTGGTTATATATTAGTGGAATTGCAGTTGAAATGCAACAGCCTAAATATCGCTTATTTTTTCTTTTTCAGGATATTATATTCTGTTTTCTCTTGTTTTCTCTTATTTTTATGCTTTATCGCATTTATTTACACCGACGAAGGAACGCCGTTTTACACACCCAACCGAAAACCTGTCAGCCCGATGCGGCATACAGGGCCTGTTGTACCGCGGGCCGTTCAGATCCACCGGTTCCTGACACATGCATTGTAAATCCCGTCCTCATAAACAGAGTCCGTATGACGGGCACACAGCTTTAAAATTTTTTCGGAACTGTTGCCCATGGCGATGCCTTCTCCCACAAAGGAAAGCATCTCATAATCATTCATGCTGTCGCCAAACGCAGCGGTGTCCTCTCTATTTATTCCCAGTTTTTCCAGAATATATGCAATGCCGGTTGCTTTTGAAAAACCTTTCGGCACAAATTCCACCGATTTGCCGGAATCGATCACCGTTACCCATGCGGAAGCCCTGCGCAGAAGCCCCGGCCGCCTGTCCGCCGCCTCTCTTGGGAAACGCACGGTCATCTTGCTGATCTCCCAGCTCTGCCCGGATACGGGCCTTAACAAATCCCGCAGCAGCCTCAGCCGTTTCTGATAATAGGCATACAACTGGGAATCCGGCGCCGGCGGGTCGCAGTACAGCGCATCCTTCCCCTCCAGAATCGCCAGTCCGTCTCCGCTGTTCACAAGCCCCATCAGATGATATACGGTTTCCGCATCCATCCGGTGATAAAACAACTGCTTCCCGTGATAGAGAATCTGTGTGCCGCAGCCCAAGATCATACCGTCAAAGTTCAGCCCCCTGAGGGACTGCTCCACCGCACAGTTTACCCGGCCGGTACAGATAAAAATCCTGTGACCGTTCTCCCGCAGCATTTTCAGGGCCAGTTTTGTGCTGTCGGGAACTTCTTCCGAATGCTCCCTGTCATACAAGGTACCGTCAATATCAAAAAAAATGGCTTTTTTTCCAGGTTCCACAGGCACCTCCTGTCATTGCAGGCTTGTTTCATAAAGCTTACAAAAAAACGCTTTTTCCTTACGTCATTGTGTCAACAAAGCCGACACAAGCGTCTATTGTGAATGTTTTGTTACAAATTTCTGAAATTCATATTAAATTATCCGTTTATCCCTTCCCATTTTTCCGCCTTCGTATTACAATAAGATAAGCATAAATTACCAATGCCACAAAGAGAAAGGACTGAATACCATGGCAAAAAAATTGAAAAAAATCGCAGCCTTCGCGGCAGTTACCGCAGCCGCAGCAGGAATCGCCTATTTTGTTAAAAACAAATTTTTCAACGACTCGGACTTAGACGATTTCGACGAGTTTGATGATCTTGATGATTTAGATGACCTTTCCGACTATGAAGACGATTTCGACGGCACGACGGAAGCCGCAGAAGATACGGATTCCGAAGATCCGGCTGCTGAGGACACGAAAGCCGGCGCCGATACGGATGAGGAGGATTCCGGGAAAGACGAATAAGAATCCTGCTTTGCAGGTTTCAGATTCATGAAAGGCTCTCCGCCATGGTTCCGGAGAGCCTTTTTCGGCCGGTTTTATTTTTGCGGCAGCTTAAAGGAACTTTTCAGCGATACGATGCGGTTGAATACCAGATGGTCCTCTTTGCTGTCTTTGCTGTCCACGCAGAAAAAGCCGTTTCTCACAAACTGGAAGCTGTCGGGGGACTTTGCCTCTGCCAGCGCAGGCTCCACATAACAGTCTTTCAGGGCAGTCAGTGAATCCGGATTCAGGTTCAGGCTTCCGTCGTCATTATACACGCCTTTTTCCTCATCCACGATATTCTCATAGAGACGCACCTCCGCCTGCACCGCTGTGGGCGCCGCTACCCAGTGGATGGTACCTTTTACTTTTCTGCCGTTAAAGCCGCTGCCGCTTCTGGTTTCCGGGTCGTAAGTACAGTGAAGCACCGTGATCTCTCCGTTTTCATCCTTCTCAAAGCTGTTGCAGGTGACAAAGTATGCGTTCATCAGCCGCACCTCATTGCCCGGAAACATACGGAAATATTTTTTCACCGGCACCTCCATAAAGTCTTCCTGCTCAATATACAGCTCCCGGCTGAAAGGCACTTTCCTGCTGCCCATCTCCTCATTTTCCTGGTTGTTGGGCACATCCAGATATTCCACCTGTCCTTCCGGATAATTGTCAATAATCACTTTCAGAGGCCGCAGCACCGCCATCATACGGGGCCGTTTCAGCTTCAGGTCCTCTCTGATACAATATTCAAGCATCTGATAATCACAGGCGCTCTGGCTTTTGGAAACGCCTGCCAGCTCCACAAACATCCGGATCGCTTCCGGCGTATAGCCCCTGCGACGCAGCCCGCTGATGGATACCAGACGGGGATCATCCCAGCCGTCTACAATGCCGTCCTCCACCAGTTTTTTGATATACCGTTTTCCCGTCACCACATTGCGCAGATAAAGTTTGGCAAACTCGATCTGCTTCGGCGGATGAACAAACTCACACTCTCTCACCACCCAGTCATACAGCGGCCTGTGGTCCTCAAATTCCAGCGTACAGATGGAGTGGGTTACATGCTCAATGGCATCCTCGATGGGATGGGCAAAATCATACATGGGGTAGATGCACCATTTGTCTCCCGTGTTGTGATGGGTCATATGAGCCACACGGTAAATCACCGGATCTCTCATATTAATATTGGGGGAAGCCATGTCGATTTTGGCCCGGAGTACTTTGCTTCCGTCCTCATAGACGCCGTTTTTCATATTTTCAAACAGCTCCAGGTTCTCCTCTATGCTTCGGTTCCGGTAAGGGCTTTCCCTGCCCGGCTCCGTCAGCGTGCCCCTGTATTCTCTGATCTGCTCCGCCGTCAGGTCGCAGACATAAGCCTTTCCCTTCCGAATCAGCCTGACGGCGCATGCATACATTTCGTCAAAATAATCGGATGCAAAAAACAGACGGTCCTCCCAGTCCGCCCCCAGCCATGCGATGTCCTCCTTGATGGACTCCACATATTCCACTTTTTCCTTGGTAGGATTGGTATCATCAAACCGCATGTTAAACTTGCCGTTATATTTCTTTGCCAATCCATAATTCAGAAGGATCGACTTGGCATGTCCGATATGAAGATAACCGTTGGGCTCCGGGGGAAATCTGGTCTGCACATGATCATACTGTCCTTCCTGCAGATCCTTCTCGATAATCTGTTCGATAAAATTTCTGGAAACGGGTTCCTTTTCGGAATCCGTCTCTACATTCACTGTGTTTTCGCTGTCCATTACAGGTTTCCTCCAAACTTATTTTTACAGGGAAATACCCGCCGCCCTTTGCGGCACAATTTTCCCGTGCGCACAGGGGCATATGATGGGCAGAGCCGTTTCCCTGATATTCTATCATTACATATTATAATAGCACATTTCATTCAATTGTAAATATGAAACAGCTTCACTTTGTCAGATTGGTTACTGTTCAGGTGCCGCTATTCCGCTTTTCACGCCGCCCATAAAGGGTTTTTCAGACTGGCTCCCCCAGAAACATGGAAAAGTTCCCCGACGCAATCAATTTTCCTTCCTCCGAAGTGACTTCCACCCGGATGACCGCGGTCTTCCGCCCTTTATGCAGCGTATGGGCCTCCACAAACAAAAGGCCTGTCTGAAAGCCCCGGATAAAATTAATGCTGCCCTGCTGGGTTACGTTGGTCATTCCATGGGAATAAGCGCACATGCCGGAAATGGAATCACACAGGGTAAAAATATAGCCCCCGTGCAGATGGCCGTAAAGATTCAGCCCGTTTTCCTCCACAAGAATCCGCATCCTGATATGTCCTTCCTCCGCAATCAGAAGCTGTGCTTTCTCAAAGCCTCCCAGCGGATGGATATGACGGCGGATGCCGTCTAAAACTTCTTCTCTCATACTCAATATTCTCCTGCGTCGTAAACTGATCCGTTTCCCTCTAACGTTAAAAAGGCAGCTTTCGAACGCTGCCTTTTTAGGAGAAGGTATTTTTGGGGTGTAGCAAAAACTATAAAATGTATTGGGGGGATTTACGATACTTATTATATATGAGCTGTACCAATCAGTGTGCACAAACTTTCATTTGAATCAAAAATTGTTTTGGTCATAATGATTACGGCCCTCTTTATGGGGCTGTGCTTTTATCAGTATTGTCGGCATTTTTCTCAGGTTCTATGTAAATATTGTCCATATCCCCGTTTTTTCCCTGCCAGACCGACCGGAAGCAAGATTGATCGTTACTCCCAGCACCTGCTTTCGGCAAACTGACGAACCAGCTCCGAATCCAGCTTTCCTTCCTTTACGGCCATGGTTTCCAGTATTGACAATGCTTTTTCCGCGGGCATTCCCGGCTTATATGGGCGGTCGTCGGCCGTCAGCGCGTCAAAAATGTCCAGAATCGTGATAATGCGCACCTCCATGGGGATCTGGTCGGCCGTCAGATGGCCGGGATAACCTTCCCCGTTTAAAAATTCATGATGCATGGAAGCCCATTCTCTGACGTGGGACAGTTCTTCCGAAAACCGGATCTGGGAAAGCAGTTTTTCCGTGATTACCACATGTTCTTCTATCACCGCCCGTTCTTTCTCCGATAATGTCCCTTTGCGGATCGACAGCATTTTATATTCCTCTGCCGTAAGCCAGGGCTGTGTCTGTCCCTGTTCGTCCGTGTACGTCTGCTCCGACAGTATCCTGAGCGCTTCCAGCGTTTCATCAGAAAGAAATCCGGCGGTATTGATCGACTCCACCAGTTCCTCCGCCTCTCTGGTCTGCTGCGTCAGCCGTTCCTGTTCGCCGGCGCTGATCCGTCCCGACAGGCAATCAATCTCCCCCCGCAGCCGCAGTACCTCCATGCGGTGAAAAATCGCGGTATGCTGCTCCGGACGCAGACGGGCCGGTTTATCCATCACCTCCAGCGGAATGACCAGCTTGCCGATATCATGAAGCCACACGCTTGTCAGCAATTCTGCCCGCCGGGCGGCGGAAAAAGGCGGCTCCTTCCCTTCTTCCGCCGCTTTCCGGTTCAGCTCACAAAGAAAACGATCTCCATATACGGCCATATGCCGGGTGTGGCTGGCATTGTAGGGACTGCGCTCGTCAATGGCCGTGGACATCACACGGACAAAAGACTGAAACAACTCTTTCATCTCCTGAATATATCTGGCATTCTGAATCGTAATGGCCGCCTGGGAGGCCACGGATTCCAGAATCAAAATCATATGTTCCGGAAATGGCCGTATATTCCCCGCCTCATCCATGGCATTGATTAACTGCAGAACACCCAGTTTATTTCCCTCTCTGCTGCACATGGGTACCGCCAGCATCGACCGGGTATCATAGCCGGTCATGGCGTCATATCGGATCGGGCCGGAAAAGTCATACTCGGAACAGTTCTTTACATCTGCCACGCAGATGGTCCGCCCTTCCAGCAATGCCATGGCGCACATATTTTCCTGTCTTAAAGGAACCGGCGTCATATCCGGATCCTTTCCGTCTCCGCCGGCATAGACATTCATCGTATGATTCCGCATAATCTTAAAACGCAGCGCCTCTCCGTCCAGCAGATACAGCGTCCCCGCATCACAGTTGGCCAGCTCCATCACACAGGACAGAACCTGCTCCAGCAGATGGTCAAAATCCCGCTCCGCCGACAACTGTACCCCGATCTTTAATATTTTCTCCACATCCTCCTGCCTCATAAGGTAATCACCATCCCTTCTCTTCCGAATATACATGCAGGATCCATTCTCCCCGCCAGTTCCTCCTGCCGCCGCAGAAATGTATCCGAATACGCCCAGTTATAATGGGTCATCAGCACCCTTTCCGCTCCTGCGGCCTGTCTCATGGCAATTCCCTGCTGCCAGGTGGAATGCCCCCAGCCCGGACGCAGATCCTCTCCCGCAAAGCCGGCATCCCAGATCAGCAGACTGCTCTCCTTTGCGAATGCGGCGCAGGCAGAAAAAATAACTTCGTTTATCTCGCAGTCCAGGCCGTAAACCAGGCTTTTGCCGCCGGTTTTGTATCCTCCGTTCTCATCCGTCATCTCCTCAAGACGGTACAGCAGGCTCCCTCCCGGATGATTTCCCTCCATCGTATATCCTCTCAGATCTTTTAAGCCGGTCAGATAAAAGGCTCCTCCCGGACACAGCTCATGAAAGGCCAGCTTTGCACGAAATTCCCGGAATCCCACCGGCCACAGAGGCGGACCAACCAGCGTCTCCAGTTTCTCTTGAAATCCGGAACCGCCATAGAGATGTATTTCTGTTTCCTGGCGATAGAAGGGCGGAAACTGAAACAGCCCCATCACATGGTCCAGATGCAGATGACTGAATAAAATATGCAGTCGCTTAAAGTCTGCCCCGTCCGCAGACTGCCCGCCTCCAATCTTCCGCCCCAGACAGGACAGACCGCTTCCCCCATCCAGAATCACCAGGTCATCCTTCCGTTCCAATGAGGTGCAGACCGTATTTCCTCCATATTCCAGATAACCGGCCTCCGGCCTGGGCGCCGAACCTCTGACCCCCCAGACCGTTATTCGCCATTTCCGTTCCATACCGTTTTCCTCTCACTATTTTAAAGTTCCGCAACTCCCTGACTGACTGCCTGACAGGCCAGGCTTTATACGCCGGGCGGTTCCGCCTCGACGGCAAAAGAATAATAGGTTTGTTATTATACCATATCGGTCGGCTGTCTGTATAGCCTT
>Ga0137306_103156_pt1 | contig 12603 bp, 9 predicted proteins | sample Inofroosms_March_FD_97187 | JGI IMG/M metagenome (GOLD analysis project Ga0137306, IMG submission 97187) | Mouse cecal microbial communities from Vienna, Austria - N-Acetylneuraminic and N-Acetylglucosamine D2O microcosms_March | ecosystem: Host-associated > Mammals > Digestive system > Large... | reverse complement strand
TCCATAATCTCTAATCCGTCGTAATCTTTTGCCTTATAAATCTCTCCGTCTGCCCAGCAGATTGCGCTCCAGTCATTAACGGTTGCTGTCTTTACCTGACGCAGCGTCGTTGCCACTGCCTTAAAATTCGGGTATGTCTTGGCAGCTTCATTGATCATTTTTTTATAGCCGTCCAGATTCAGCGTCTTTAGGTTTTCATCATTGCCCTCGATCTCAAATCCAAGACAGGCGGTAAAGTCTTCTTCATTTCCGATCATAACATCTACATATTGGGCAATTTCCTTATTTACTTCCTGTGCCTTATCCAATCCGCCGATCGCACTCCACATGGACGGACGGTAATTTAAGTCATAGGATACAATCGTGCCGTATTTCTTTGCCGTCTTAATCGCAGCCAGTACTGTCTCACAGGACTGCTCTGATAATGCAGCATAAATACCGCCTGTATGCAGCCAGCGCACGCCCAGCTCACCAAAGATATGCTCAAAATCAAAATCCTGCGGTGCTGCTTTTGAAATAGCTGTATTTGCACGGTCTGAACATCCGACAGCTCCGCGAATGCCAAATCCACGCTCTGTAAAATTCAGCCCGTTGCGGCAGATACGTCCAATACCGTCTGTCTTCATCCATTTAATCAAAGAAGTATCCACACCGCCCTGATTGATAAAATCCTCCAGCAGCATGCCTACTTCATTATCAGCAAATGCCGTAATGACTGCCGTATTTAATTTGAAGCACTTTTTCAGTCCGCGGATAACATTGTATTCTCCGCCGCCTTCCCATGCCCTGAACGATCTTGCTGTCCGAATCCTTCCTTCACCCGGATCAAGCCGGAGCATAACCTCCCCTAAAGATACTGCATCAAATCTGCATTCGTTTTGTGGTTTTAAATTTAAGTTCACGTAATACCCTCCTATTCTGCGGACTCTCCCCATCCGCCGTAATCTTGTTATAGCGGTTTTTTCCACCGTTATATATTATTATAGTTTGTCCCGGCAGGATTCTCAATCTTTTTTTCGAAAATTTACTTTTTTTTCATATTTTGTAAATTTTACCTAATTTCTTCTTTAAATAGTTGAAATACCTGTCCAATTATCATAAAATAGAAAACAGAATCATTTACCTTATCACATACATACAGGAGGTTTATTCATGCATCATACTAACCCATTATTAGTCAATAGTGACAGTGAACACAAATTTATTACAATCGGAGAAATCATGCTCCGCCTGACACCTCCCAATTATGAAAAAATACGTATGACGACCAGCTTTGAGGCCAGCTACGGCGGCAGTGAAGCCAATATCGCTCTGGCCCTGGCTAACCTCGGCGTTGACTCTACTTTTTTCAGTGTTGTACCAAACAACAGCCTTGGAAAGAGCGCTGTACGTATGCTGCGCAGCAATGACGTACACTGCACGCCGGTCATTTTAAGCACGCCCGAGCAGACTCCTACCCACCGTCTGGGCAGCTACTATCTGGAGACCGGCTACGGCATACGCGCCAGCAAAGTAATTTATGACCGGAAAAACAGCGCCATTACTGAGTTTGATTTTGATACCGTAGACCTGTACGGACTGCTGGACGGCTTTACATGGCTGCACCTGAGCGGCATTACTCCGGCGCTTTCCCCAAACTGCCGCAAGCTGATTATGGACAGCCTGCGTGTTGCAAAAGAAAAAGGAATCACCGTCAGCTTTGACGGAAACTTCCGCAGCAAGCTCTGGACATGGGAAGAGGCAAGAGATTTTTGTACCGAATGCCTGCCATACGTAGATGTGCTCCTCGGCATTGAGCCGTATCATCTGTGGAAAGATAATAATGACCATAGCAAAGGCGACTTAAAAGACGGCGTGCCGCTGCAGCCAAGCTATGAGCAGCAGGACGAAATCTTCCAGGCTTTTGTAGCAGAGTATCCGAATATCAAATGCATTGCCCGTCATGTACGCTATGCGCACAGCGGCAGCGAAAACAGCCTGAAGGCTTTTATCTGGTATGCAGATCATACATTTGAAAGCAAAATGTTTACGTTTAACATTTTAGACCGCGTCGGCGGCGGGGATGCATTTGCCAGCGGACTGATCTATGCGATGATGCATGGATATAAGCCGATGGATATGGCCAACTTTGCTGTTGCAAGCAGCGCGATCAAGCACACTATCCGCGGAGATGCAAATATCACTGATGATGTCGAAAGCATACGCAACCTGATGAACATGAACTACGATATCAAGCGTTAAAACAGTATATCTGATTTACACATTTTCCGGCATTCTGGATATCTTCGTCCAGAATGCCGGCATTTCTATCCGTTATTTATCTTGTGCATTTTTATATATAAAATACGCAAATACTGCGCATACAAATTCTGTGACGCAAAACGCCGCCCATACGCCGTCCGCGCCTGCGAACCGGCTGAAGCAGAACGCTGCCGGTATAATCACTGCCACATTTCTGGCCAGTGAAATATAAAGGGACTGCCGGCCCTTGCCCAGCCCTTCCAATGCTCCGCTGCTGGTTACGGAAAATGCGGATACCAAAAATCCCAGGCTGATGATATGCAGTGCGTCCACGCCCATCTGAATGGTCTGCGCGTCAGACGTAAACAAACCGATGAGCTTTTCCGGGATTGTCCATGACAGCAGCGTACCGACTGCCATAACCCCCATAGCCAGCTTCAGCGTCGTCTGATAGATTTCTTCTACACGTGCATGCTCTCCCGCTCCATAATTATATCCGATCAGCGGCCTGATTCCTTGAATAATGCCGTTTGCAGTCAGATAGATAAACGTCTGCAGCTTATAATATACCCCCAGCACCAGCACATATTTCTCTGAAAATCCTGCAAGAATACCGTTCAGTGCTGAAATCAGCAGCGAAGGCAGTGCAATATTTAATGTAGCAGGAATACCGATCGCATACAGCCTTCCCGCCATTTCTTTCTTGATCTGCACATGTTTCCTTTCAATTTTTACCGGAATCGGCCTTACTGCATACAAAATCAAATACACCGCCAGCGATATGCACTGCCCGATGCCTGTTGCATATGCTGCCCCGGCAATTCCCATCGCAGGAAAAAAAGCCGCCCCGAAAATCATAAGCGGATCTAATATAATATTTGCCACAAATCCACACATCATGCTGAACATCGTAGCCTTCATATATCCTGCAGACTGGAAAATTTTCTCAAACGATATGCCTGCCGCTATAACTGTGGAAAACAAAAATGCACGGTTCGAATATGCCAGTGCCAGCTTTACTACCTCTTCCCCCGGAGAAAATGCCCGCAGAAAAGCCGGCATGACCGCAATACATAAAACAGTCAGTACAATGCCGTGCAGCAGGTTCAAAAGAATTCCCTGCGTCACCGCCTGGTTCGCCCGCTCCTTGTCCCCTGCTCCAAGAAAATAGGCTGTCACCGCATTGATCCCGATTCCAAATCCAATCGCAATCGCGTTGATCAGATTCTGAATTGGAAATACCAGCGCCAGCGCCGTCATAGCCTCTTCACTGTATTTTGCCACAAAATAACTGTCTACAATATTATAAAGTGAGTTTACCGCCATCGATATGATCATAGGCAGCGACATAGACATTACCAGCGGAAATACTTTCCGCTCCTTCATAAATGTTTGTTCCATTTTTCCTCCTCAGCCATCATCTATTTTTATCCCACGACAGCAAAAAGCCACACAAATGCTGAATGCACTTGTGTGGCGAAAAAAGCTCTTCTATTACCGCAATGTAAGAACATCTGCTCCAAGGCGAGTCCTATAGACCATAAGCGGTTCTAGTCCTTCTTGAAAAATCCACTCCCGCAGGTTTTATGAAGGTATTATGTCATAAAAATAATTATTTGTCAATCACGGATTCTTTTTGGCTTTCCCCATTTTTTCAAATCAGCACCTTTAAAGCTCTATTTTTGGCGCTTCTTAAAATAGATACAATCACAAATGTCAAATCCTTATAAACATGTATAAATAAAGTATTTATGGGTACTAAACAAAATAAAAATGGGGAAAGCCAAACGGATTCTTTTATCTGGATCAGCTTATAAACCTGTTTTTTTATAATTTTTATTTTCCTATTTGATCTATATTAATACTAGAGCGTGTTTGAAAAATCAGTTTATCCTGCTGGATTTTCAAAATTCGATTTATGTCAGCCTGCTGGATTCGTATAACTGCTGCCTGTCATCTGCATCATGCACAGGTCTTCCGATGAATCTCCCGCAGCATATGCTTCCTGCGGCCTTATGCCGAGCCATGCACAGATTTTTTGTACTCCGTATGCTTTGTCAACGCCTTTTGCTGTGATCTGTAAGCAGTTATCTTCAATAAAATAACGCAGATTTTTTCTGGCAGAATCCGGTATCTGTAAAAACACCTCCCCGGCCTGAACTGAATCCCAGGGCCTGCGGTGTGCACGAAGCAGCGTGAGCTTATAGCATCTGCCATTGCTGCGGCAGCTGAGTATTCGAAAATGGTATCTGCGTGCAGCCGACTGCAGGTCTGGAATGCAGCTTTCATCTAAGCAGTGAAAATATTCTTTTTCTCTGGCCCCGTTCATAAGGCGCAGATGTGCACCTGCCGCAAAAATACCCCCGCTGAAATAACGGCAGATCGGCATGCAGCGCCGTACTGCGTCTTTATATGGCAGCGTCGTAGCAAAAAAAACAGGGATATTCTCCCCTGCAAGCGCCTTCAGCCCTGCTTCTACCGATCCCGGTTCAGCTGCGAGCAGCGTCCCTTCGATATCCAGAAAAACTGCTTTGGCCCGCCTTGGAATGCGAAACAGCGGATAGGGGCCAAACAGTACCTGATTCATCAGATTGTCCCTGCCGCCATATGCCAGGTAGCAGGTACACTGTCTGCGGCTGCATTTAAAAGGCAGGTGATCTGCATCCTGCTTTTGATCCCATGCATCCCCACCGCGCGCCAATTGTTCGGGCCGGCTGATATTACACAGCCTCACATTTCCGTTTCCTTCTACAAACAGACGCTCCCTGCACTGTGCAGCATCTGCCGCATGTGTCAGCAGCTCCCTTGAAAAATAAGGATCTATGCTGACAAAATCCTGTATCTCCTGCGGCGTATACGCACGCTGCATGCCGTCCATACGGTTGATCCACAAATAAATCTGCGGGGGCAGCTCCCTGCGCAGCTGCTTCAGCAGAGGGATGTTTTCCGGTACGCCCACTGCTCCGGCACACAGCATGACTCCTGCCTCATGCAGTGACCGGCAGCTTGCCGCAAAATCCCTGCCGGAAACCATTTCGGGATGAAACGTAGCCCAGATCCTTAATTTTTCAATTTTTCCTCCCATATTTTTATACAGCTCCAGTGACTCTTGAACCGGAAAGCTGAGGTTTGTCTGCGCGCCTGCCGCCTCTGTTTCGAAAAGGGCGCTGATTCTGGCCAGTCCTTCCCAATACCAAGGATGAAGCATCGCCTCTCCATAGGGAGCCACCATCAGTGCATGGATTCCTGCAGCCTCAGTATATTTTTCATAAGACTGCACAAAAAACTCCCACTGCATGCGGTCTTTTTCAAGCTCACGCCCTGCCATGCGGTGTTTTGAAAACGGACAATAGCTGCAGTGATAGTTACAGCTTTTCAGACTGCCCCGGTACAAAACCATGCGCCTGCCCATACATTTCCTCCCATTCGTGCATTGCTCTGCGGATCTTTTCAGAAATCAGCTGCGGTCCCAGATAGTCTGACAGAGCGGTTCCGCTTTCTGTCAAGGCCAGAAATTCCTTTTTCTCATTCTGTCCACCCGTTCCATTTGTATCTGTATACCTTTCTACCTCTGCGTATCCTTTCCTTACCCAGTCTTCGAGTATCGGAAAATCATCCGCAGCCTGGCTTCCAAAATGCTCCTGATACCGCTCCAGCCACAGTCCGGGCATAATCATAAGATGCCGGATTACATACCGCCTCTTTAATTCCTCCTGCGAAAGCAGTATTCCATAGGTAATGTCTGTATAATCCTCGATCTTTTCATATTCGTCAAGATACGCAAGGCATGTACGCTGATCAACCGCATACGGACTGCAGAAATGCAGATTTCCCAGATAGCTGCGTCCCCCGCAGCCCAGTGCAATCGATGTGCCAAAACCGCATTCGCTATAATCCCTTTTTCCTGCTGCAGGCACAGAACGCCTCATAGATTCCTGCCCGTATCTTTGTTCTGCAGGCACAAAATGCCGCATGGAATCCTGTCCGTATCCTTGTTTCGCAGGCACAAAATGCCGCATGGAATCCTGTCCGTATCCTTGTTTCGCAAGCACAAAACGCCTCATAGAATCCTGCCTGTATCCTTGCTTCGTAAGAAACTCCACTGCTGCATAATACTGCTTCTGCGCCTCCTTTTCGTCTGGAACGATTCCGGCATGTTCCATCCGTACGCCGTGCTTTACATACAGCGGGTACAAAAAAATCTCATCCGGCAGGCTGTTTACCGCTTCTTTTAATGATTCCAGCAGGCTGTCTGCCGTCTGCCCGGGAATTCCATAAATAAAGTCCACATTTATGCACGAAAATCCGGCTGCTTTTAAAAGTGCCAGCGCCTCTCTTGCCCGGTCTGCACTATGAAACCTGCCGAGCGCTGCAAGCTCCCTGTCGCAAAAACTCTGAATGCCCATGCTTACCCTTGTTACTCCTGCCTGCACAAGCAGCGCCAGTTTTTCTTCCTCTGTCTGATTCGGCGCTGTTTCTATTACAATATCCCGCTCTGTGGAAAAATGAAAATATTTCAAAACAACCGCAAATACACGCTCCAGCTGATTCAGCGTCAAAAAAAGAGGCGTCCCCCCGCCGATCACAAGCTCTTGAAACTGCGTGCCCTCCCCATGAAACACCTGACTGTACTGGCTGCTCTGGCGCTCCACGGCATCTAGATACCGCTCTACGCTTTCCTGTCCCTGGCCTGTCACTGAAAACAGGTTGCAGTAACCGCATTTTGCCTGACAAAACGGGACATGCAGATACATACCGTGTCCCACTCCCGCCAGATATGCTGCATAGTCCTTTAAATGGACTCCATGCAGCGGGCGGTAAGCGGTTTTATGCGGATAACTGTACATATACTGCACATAAGGATTCATGCTGATTTTCCTTTCATAAACTGTCATTACACAGCCTTTCATTTCTATTGTCTGAATTTTGATCGTAGTTCTATTTATATTTTTCGTATAACCTTCTGTCTGTTCTCCAGCTTTGATAGTCTTTCTATTTACATTTTCATCATAATCTTTTACATATTCACCAGCTTCGATCATATTTTAATTACATTTTCTTTATTATCTTTTGCATGCTCTCCAACCGGCAGATTGATATCTTTATTTTTACCTGATATTACAGAAAAAAATGTTTATAAGGAACAGTCTCCACCATTGGATGGTTCAGTCCATGTCTCCAGCAGCCATCTTCCCCATAACATGTTCCATGATCCGAACAGCAGATTACAAACGTATCCTTACGCTTTGCTTTCCAAGCATCGAATAACCGCCCGATTTCGCCATCCACATAGCGGAGTGCTGCCGCATGGCTCATCAGGCTGTCACTGGAGGCACCTTCCAGATAAAAATAATTCGGATAATGAACCGCGTCTACATTTAAGTATAAAAAAATATGCTGATCATCATCCGCATTTTCCAGTTTTTCCAGAATATAATCTACCTGATTTTTTGTACTGTCCTTTACCCGGCACCCAAAAGAAGGCCTCCAGCAGCTTTTTTGAAAATATCCCGGAAATACCTTTCCCATATCCGAACGCTTGTCAAAAAAGGCAACGCCCCCTACACACCAGGTGTCATATCCGGCATCTGACAGCCCCTCCATAATTGTACTTCCCCGAAAAGCGTATGCTCCCTGCGGCACTTTCCGCCTCAGGCCGATGGCTGTCGGATAAAATAACAGTTCGCGGTCAGACATATTCTTAATATCATGCCGGCACGGCAGAAATCCTGCAAACATCGCATGATGTGCAGGATAAGTAAAGTTTCCCGGAGCCTGACATTTTTCCCACGGCCCATACCGGTTTAAAACCGGCGTCGTGCCTGCCTCCTCTTCCTGCACTGCTGCATCATAACGCAGTGCATCCAGACAGATCAGCAGTATATCTGCAGTTCCTACGACTTTGTTCATATCAATAGGATTTTTCTTGTAATCAGATACTGATACATTCATTTACTGCCTCCATCATTTACAATTCATTCGCACTACATCTATACATTAACTTCCGCTTATCCATTTGCCGCCTTTATGATCTGCACATTATCCGTGCACTAGAGCGTGTTTGAAAAATCATTCCTGCCAGCTGCACGCCCCATTTCAAGCATCCTAGAGCGTGTTTGAAAAATCATTCCCGCGATCTGCACTCCCCACTTAGCGGAGAATCTATCCCAAATTTAATCAACATAGCCCGCTATGCCTCATAAATTTGGGATAAATTCTCCATATCATGCCCGTTGGGTACCAAGTGTGAAGCACATCTCACGGAAAGCATTTTTCAAACACGCTCTAGACTACTAATGTCCAAGATGATGTGGTATATTTGCCCCTCATTCGGTCAACACAGCCCGCTATATCATGCCCTGTGGATACGCCTCCCTCATTTGGGACAAATCTCCCACAAACTGTGACGCACATTTGACAGAAAGCAGTTTTAAACACACTCTAACGCTGCATAATCTCAACCTGATGTCTGTAAATCTTATTTTCGTGAAAAATATCCTGATAGATCAAATCTCCCTGCGCATTCATTTCGATAATCCGAGGATTGCCACTTCCCTTTTCAAGCAGAATGTCGATACCGGCACTCCGCAGCCCTGGAAAGCATTCCATTGCTTTTCTGCAAAGTTGTTCAATATGTTCGGACACAGACGCAGAAAGTCCCAGCCTGTCTGTTTCCAAAGGACAGTTGTTCAAATGAAGATTTGTAATCGGCCCTTTCGAAAGACGGGCCAATAGAAAATCAAGACTCCCTTCCTGCATGACCGCCCGCAGGTCATAAGAATACCCCTGATATTCTGCTTTGGCATACCACCGCTCTACAACACAGTCCAGCTGCAGGACCAGATCCAGCAGCGCAGTAACCTCTTTCGGCTCTTTAAAACACCTAAGACGCTTTGTATTCACCAGCCCGATACCTGACTGCATAAATGCACAGGTATACAGCCTCATGCGTCCCGTAGACGGCTGCCATCGAAACGCCGATACGCCCGCTGCTCCCGATCCATTTACCGGCTTAATAAAAACCTGATAAACTCTGCATCTGCGCATCTGCTCCAACAGGCATTCAGCTGATGTAATTCCACGGCTGTACTGCTCCGCTGTACTGCGGCACCTCATATGTCCATCTGTATATTTATCTGCATGGAGCTCTCCTATAATTTGTTTATCTGTGCTTTTATCTATGTGGATCTTTTCCGCATTTTGTATGCCTGCGCATGCATCTATGTGGATCTTTTCCGCATTTTGTATGCCTGCGCATGCATCTGCGCGGAACTCTTCCGAAATTTTTACACCTGCACGGATCTCTTCTGTAATTTGTATATCTGCGCATATTTGACCATCTGTATGTTTATCGGCGCGGAGCTCTCCTGTAATCTGTTCTTCTATGCTTTCATCTGTGCTTTTATCTATGTGGATCTTTCCTGCATTTTGTACACCTATGCATGCATCTGTGCAGAGCTCTTCCGTAACAGGCAGTCCTGCCTGCACTAATTTTGCTTTACATTCCCGCTTATCCAGCAGCTGTACGATCGCGCGTGGATGATTAAAAAATTCTATCTTGTTATGCAGCATTCCAGACTCTGGTATATGTTCCAGACGCGACAGCTGCTCAAGCTGTTTTTTGTAGCTGTCCGCCAGAATATTGATCTCCCCCAGACGAAAACTGTCCCACAATGGAGGATCTATTTTCACAATATACGACCGCTCCTTACCAAAAATATCCGGTAAAGTACCCGGTACATTTGAAAAATCCATACGCTCAATATCATCTCGCCAGTCTGCTATCATAACCGGCAGGCCCGCTGCCTCTGCCTCCTTACAAAAATAGTCTGTCCTTTTCGTCCCTTTATTTCCCAATAGTACAGCACAGCGCGGCAGGCCATGCCATTTTTCGTCTTCCTTTCGCGGCTGTTTTAGGCAGCCCTGTCGATCTGACTGTTGTTGATCTCTGCTCCCCATCTGATTTACATGATCTTTATGATTTATATGATCTTTATGATTGTATTGCTCTACTTCACTTCCTGTGTACTTTATATACATAATTATTCTGTCAGCATGGCGTTTAAATAAACCGTGCCATGATATACATCCGGCTTATATTTATCAGACACATCTACCTCGATCGGGAGCTTCGACAGCTTGTCCATCATTTCTTCGGTCAAATAATGATGGTGCACATCCAGCTTTTTCACATTTGGATAACCCGGCAGTTTTTCCAGCAAAAGCGCACCGCCCTGATCTGTCAGTGTGCCGCATGACAAATCCAATGTGTGGATCTGCTCCATAAATTTGCATTCCAAGACAACACCCGTAAGCTCATCCTGTATGTCACTGTCTGCTATGCCAAGATAAGCCAGCTTTGGAAAGTCTGCCTGCTCAAGCAGCTCCCTGACTGTATCTGCATTTCCATCAAAACCATAATCCTCCACCCCGATATAAAGCAGCAGCTTCTGCAGATTCGGCAGCTTTGCATGTTGTATAGACTTAATGACATTTCCCGGCAGCCCTCCACAGATAATCGTAAGCGACTCAAGCCCCTCATGGCAGATTTCTCCCAGCTCCAGCTCCATGCTGCCTTTAATCGTCAATTCCCGCAGCTGCGGCATCGCCGCCCACAATTCGCTGAAATTGCCCTGCATAATCCAGGATACTTCACATTCTTCATAATCCATGTCTCCGATAAAAAGCTTCTGGATCTTTGAAAAGCGATCAGCATTTGCCACGATTCCATCCAATATCGGCTGACAGTCATCTTCCCATGCGTTACCCCAGTCCCCAATAATCAGCTCTGTAAGCCCTGGAAATTCTGTATCTGCCAAAATATCCTGAACCATTACATCCGCTCTCTTATTCTGTGTTTCATATTCATCATAACTGTAAGCATATTTCTTCGTTTCCAAGTGTATTTTCCTCCTTTTATTGCCGACCATCTCTAATATAATCTCTTTCATCTGTTTTTAGTATATTACAAGCCATCAGCAAATTCAAGCTTGATATCTTTCTGTTTTTATGTCTCAGATTGTAGTTTTTTGTCGAAATATGACGAAAGTTGTCGATTAGTTTTTCTTGTCATTTGACAACTTTCGACTTATACTGATAAACATAAGCTGATTACATCTTTATTTTCAAACAAAGGGGGGACTCATTTTCTATGGATAAAGCTAAGAAACGAATATTTACAATTATAGGTGTTCTGCTGCTGATCGCACTCACCGTCGTTGTCTGCTATTTTCTTTTTTATAAGAAGCCTGCTCCAGACGATTTGTTATTTGACGATAACGCTACGACAGGCGTTATGCCGGGAGTTGACATCGACGAGAGGCGTAAAGAGCTGCAGGATCTGCTGGACAAGAGCTTGATCGCATTTTCGATCAATACATCTCCTGTTTTTTTAAACGGCACAACGGAAGGCAATCTGCTGATCGAAAACCCGGGAAATAACGCCAAGCTGTTGCAGGTCAGCATCCAGATGAAAGACACCGAGGAAGAAATCTATGCCTCAAAATATTTAAAACCCGGCACTTATATCGAAAATGCAAAGCTGCAGAAAGTACTGGAAAAAGGAACTTACGAAGCCATTGCTTATTTCTCCGCATACGATGAAGAGACCCATGAATATATCGGGCGTACCGGAGCACAGATTTCCATTACCGTGCAGAATTAGGTTTTAAAAATACATATGCCAGAAACATACTATAATCGATGCAGACAAGGAGGCACTTATGAAAAAAAAATCTATCTTTTTACAGCTTGTTTTAGCAGCAACTCTGTTGTTCTCAACAGTAACATATGCCGCTGAAGTTAATTCGACCAGAGATATTACGGTCGGCAGCTCTGGACAGATGGAAATGATTGGAACGATCGAGCCGACAATTTTCTCCGTTACAATGCCGACTTTCGTTCCATTCAACATCAGCAACAGCCTTTCTACCCAGAACAAGGTTATTTCTCCAAGAATTAATGTGAAAAATAACTCCAATGTACCAGTTCAGATCGACGTTGCATACACATATGTCAATTTAGACAAAATGCAGAATGTGCAGTGGAGCAACACTGGTACTGTTGATGCAAATGAAATCGCGATCGGCTTCAAGCAGGAGACAGCTGAAGGTGAAATGCCGACCGATTTAGCTCAGGCTAGATGGCTGCATGCCAATGATTATCAGGATATGAATGTCATGATCCTGGATTCCAATCAGGAAGGTGCCATGTATGTTGTCGGCACATTAGGAAAAGATGTATCGGAAAGCGCTACATTCAACGTAACGCCTACCTTTGTAGTAAGCAAAACATCTGAACTATAACAGCCGCTCTGATGAAGCCTGATCTCTGGCTGATCAGACAGATACGCTCCTGACAAAC
>Ga0137306_103155_pt1 | contig 12605 bp, 10 predicted proteins | sample Inofroosms_March_FD_97187 | JGI IMG/M metagenome (GOLD analysis project Ga0137306, IMG submission 97187) | Mouse cecal microbial communities from Vienna, Austria - N-Acetylneuraminic and N-Acetylglucosamine D2O microcosms_March | ecosystem: Host-associated > Mammals > Digestive system > Large... | reverse complement strand
AGCATATCTTAAGAAGGACCGGTGGGTATTGTTCTGCGGAACGCCTTGTCAGGTGCAGGCATTAATGCTGTATCTCGGCCAGTCTTATGATAAGCTTCTGACGGCGGACCTGGTCTGCTACGGAGTGCCGTCCCCCGGTGTCTGGAGGTCCTATGTGAAGTACCTGGAGCATAAGAAGAAAGGGAGGATGACGGATTTTTCGTTCCGGGATAAGCGGAACCGGGACAACGGGCATGTCTGTTCTTATGTGATAGACGGAACCGAATATGAGGAGAAGCTGAACAGTAATCTCTACTGCCGGATGTATTTTGCTGATGACACGGTGCGTCCGTCCTGTTATAATTGTAAGTATTGTACGCCAAAGAGGAACGGTGATCTTACGATCGGTGATTTCTGGGGGCTTGACAAGGTGAAGCCGGAGATGGACGACGGGATGGGAACATCCATGGTGATCGTCCATACAGAGAAGGGAAGAGCCGTGTGGGATGACATAAAGGAAGAAACAGTCTGGTTTGCCTGTGAGGAGGAGGATGTTCTTCAGCCGCGCCTGGTCAGCCCGACACTTATGCCAAAGGGCAGGAAAGGGTTTATGGCATTCTACAGAATGCTGCCGTTTCCTGTGTTTGCGGTATTATTCTCGGTTGTATTGTTCGCCAGGGATGTGCGAAGGAGGATAAAGGGATGTTAGAGATGTTCAGGTATTTGACGGGAGTGTTGGAGAAGAAGGAGCAGCGGACGTGGAAAATGCTTCTGTTCGCCGGACTGTTAAGTCCTGTGGTGGATGTATTCAGCTTCTCAGTGATCATCTATGTGATCAATATCGTGGTACGGGCGAATCAGGCTTCCCCCCGGCTGATCTCATTTACACTCTTTATGGTGATCCTGTCGCTTCTGAAAGCCTTCTTTGAATTGTATAAATGTAAGATATCTAACCGGTTCATTTACAACGGCGCGCAGAGATTGTCGCTTAAGATCTATGAGCAGCTGATCAAGGAGGACTTAAGCGAGCATAACAAGAAGAGTGCGATGCAGGCGCTTACAATGGTGCGCAACGATACCACGAGCTGTATCCAGATCATCGTGGACTGTATCGGGATCTGGGTTAATGGCATCACCATGGCAGGCTATGGGGTGGTACTGATCTATGTGTCCAAATGGATCGGTGTTGTAAGCAGTCTGATTTTGGCGGCGGTTATGGCGCTTGTGTTCCTGCGGACGCGGGCTCAGATGATCGCCTATGGAGAGAAGAGCAGAGCCTATGCCATCAAGGCGAATTCACAGATCACGATCGCATTTGGGTCATTTAAGGAGATGAAGATGGATGACCGTTCGGCATTTGTCCTGTCCAAATATCAGGATGCCAGCAGCGGTTATGCAAAGGTGCAGGGAGAGTATAGGTATAAGATCGACAGTATCAGCGTCATCATGCAGAATTCTATTATGGCGGCGATGTTCACCGTGCTTGCCATCATTCTATTGGTGGGATCTAATCTGGCAGCGATCCTGGCGCCTATGGTCGTGTATATCACGGCGCTGGTTCGGATGCTTCCCATGGCATACAGTGTGTTAAGCGGACTGAATAATGTGGAATTCGCCAAGAAGCCCTATGCGTCTTTGAGAGAAAGTATTGCCGGATATGAGAGGATCAAGGAAGAAGAGCGGAGATCCGAAGGGATCCGCAAGAAGAAGCTGACCTTCAAGGAAGGTTTATCGGTGAGGGATCTGACTTTCGGTTACGTGGAGGGAAGGAAGATCTTCGATGATGCTTCCATAGATATCCCGGTTGGGTGTTCCATTGCCGTTATCGGAGCTTCGGGTGCGGGGAAGACCACATTCCTGGATCTGATCCTGGGGTTATTGAAGCCTCAGGGAGGGCATGTATTCTATGATGATTATGATATTGTGGCTCATAGGGATTCCCAAGGACCCTGCAGGGCCAGTATGGGAGAACTGGTATGTTATATCCCCCAGACAGTCTATTTGAACGGCGAGACGGTTCGGAACAATGTGGCGTTCTTCGAGGATGAGAACCAGATCGATGATGCGAGAGTGGAGGAATGCCTAAGGTGCGCCCAGATCTGGGAGGATGTTGCCCGGATGCCGGACGGAGTCCATACGCTGATCGGGGAGAACGGGACGGCGATCTCAGGGGGACAGCGGCAGAGGGTTGCCCTTGCAAGGGCGCTATACAAGGACTTTGAGCTTCTGGTCATGGATGAGGCGACGGCGGCTCTTGATATGGAGACGGAGAGGGCTGTGATCGACTCGATCCGCCAGGTGAAGGGGAATAAGACGCTTCTGATGGTGACGCATCATATGAGCCTTGCAAATGAGTGTGATGTGGTCTATAAGATCGAGAACCAGAAGATCGTGCAGGTGAAATAATCGGCGGCGAAAAGAATGAATGGAAAGGATGCTCACAGATGAAAAGTTCATGGATTGTTAAGATTGCCTGTTCTGTACTGGTAATCGGTATGGTATGCCTGTTGTACATACAGGCGGGAAAGGTTGTGATAGAAGAGAAGGTATTGACGAAGAGAGAGATAGACCAGGAACTCAGGGGAGTCTGGGTGTCTACAGTGGTGAACTTAGATTACCCTGTCACTGCGACCACTTCTGCGGAACAGTTGAAATACCAGGCGGATACGATACTTGAGGATGTGGATGAGAGCGGATTTAACGCGGTATTCCTGCAGGTACGTCCCTGTTCGGATGCGTTTTACAAGTCGGCTTTCTATCCATGGAGCAGTTTCCTGACCGGACAGCAGGGGGCGGCGCCTGATTCTGAATTCGATCCGCTGGCTTACTGGGTGGAGAAGGCGCATGAAAGGAATATAGAGCTGCATGCATGGCTCAATCCCTACCGGATCGCCAGGAATCAGAACGAGTGGGACGGTCTGGCTGAAGCATCTCCTGCCAGACAGCATCCTGATTGGGTGATCCAGTACGGGGCCGGATATTATTTTGACCCGGCGCTTCCGGAGGTGCGCCAGCTCGTGATCGACGGTGCGCTGGAGATCGTTCAGAATTATGAGGTTGACGGGATCCATCTGGATGATTATTTTTATCCGGGGTCGAATTTTAACGATATCAATTCTTATAATAAGTATGGGAAGGATTTCCCGGATATCGGCGACTGGCGGAGAGACAACGTGAATACTCTGGTGAAGAGCCTGGATGAAAAGCTTCATGAAGCTGATCCGGAGATTGAATTCGGTATCAGTCCGACGGGAGTGTGGGCCAGCGATTACATGAATCCGGAGGGAAGCGCTACAATCAGTGATTATTCCTCTTATTATGTGTTATTTGCAGATTCCAGAGAATGGGTGAGAGAAGGCTGGGTAGATTATCTTGTGCCGCAGCTCTACTGGGCGAGCGGAGATGAGTGGGCGGATTTCACGGTGCTGCTTGAGTGGTGGACGGAAGTGTTCAAGGAAGCGGACCGGGACGATGTGGAGCTATTTATCGGACTTGCGGATTATAAGACGGTAGAGGAAGGAAGTGAGGCCGGCAGCCCGTGGTACGGCGGCAGGGAGCTTGCGGCTCAGATGGAGGCCGGCAAGGAGAACGCGAAGGTTGGCGGGACGATACATTTCCGTTATCGGTTTACTGCTGACAGCCCGGATATTCAGCGGGTGCTGAAGGATGCGTATCCGGACAGAGAGCAGGAGGAGAGTGCGGAATAATGCAGAAGGACTTCTTGAGAAAGTAAAAGGAGACGGATAATGAGTCAGAAAAACTTTGGATTAGAGGGTGGCAGGGTATCAATAGTTACACCTGTATATAACGGAGAAACGCATCTTGCGAAGATGTTGGATTCGGTGTTGGCACAGGATTATCCCCAGATCGAGATGATCTTGGTAGATGATGGCTCTGAGGACAGAACCATCCAGATTGCCAGGGACTATCGGGAGAAATTCGTCGGCAGGGGATACGAATACCGGATCGTACAGGCGGAGCATAAGAATGCTTCCGCGGCTATCAACCAGGGATTACCGTACGTGACCGGAGAATACCTGATCTGGCCGGACAGTGATGATGTGCTGAAGCCGGAGTCAGTGAGCAGACGGGCAGCATATCTGTGTGCGCATCCGGATATTCAGTGTGTACGGTCCTTGTCCTATTATTATGATGCCGTTACCGGCGAGCGCAGCGAGAAGGCAGACGAGCAGAGAGGGGATCTTGCGAATACGGATCTCTTCTGGGATATCTTGGAATCGAAGACCTTCGTCTGCTGCGGGTGCTATATGCTGCGGACGGCAGAGTTCTTCGATATTTATCCGGACCGCCGGATTCCGGAGTATGGCGTGGGACAGAATTTCCAGATGCTTCTGCCCTTCATGTACCGGTATGCCTGCCCGACGATCCGGGAGGAGTTATACGGAGTTTCTATCCGAAGCGGCAGCCACTCAAGGACTGCGCTTACCCGGGCGCAGGAGGAGAAGAAGTACAGTGATTATGAGAAGCTGGTGGATGAGATCGCGAAGATCTGCGGGATCAGGGACCAGCAGTCCCTTAAACGGATCGCCTGCTGGAAGGCAGGACGCAGATATAAGATTGCGCTGAAATATGGGCGTAAGAAACAGGCGCTCCGTGCGCTGCGCCTGCTGCGTAAGTACGGGGGATTCCATCTTACGGAAGCCTTGAAGGAGATTATCTGGCTGTATTTTGTAAATGAGTGGGTGGAGGAGAAGGTCTATCCGGTCTATCAGCGGCTCGTCTCCTTATTTTCAAGATAGATATAACTGATCCGGCTGATCATATGTACGGCCGGATAACACCGAAACCGGAAGAAGCATACAAGAATCTTCCTTGGCAGGATCCCGTTTCTCAGATTGTATTTCATAGCCTCTCGATAGATCTTGTTCTTCTGCATCCTGACGCATAATCTGCAGTTCTCACGGTATGATCTGGTACTGTGAGGGCTGAAGATTCCATGGATCAGGACATAGGTCAGGTTCTCCAGTGAATAGGAGTAATAGGCATTCTCAAAGCATGAAAAAGCAGAACATTTCTCAAGGAGTTCTTTTATCTGTCTTTGTAATCGTATATGGTTTTCCCAAAGCTTGGGGTTGAAGCTTCGTGATGAGGAGCCCTGACGCATGTCATAATGATAGACGGGCTTTGGGATATAGGCACAGGAATCGGCTCTCAACTGGTATGCCAGATTAAAGAGCAGATCTTCCCCGATGGTGATATCCCGGGAGAATCGGATTGAATATTGTTCTATGACGGATTTTCTGTATGCTCTTGCACAGGGGGTGCGGAAATCTGTGTTACCGTCTTTTATCAGTTTCTCTGGTACGAGAATCCTTCGGATCAGTTCGTGCATATCTTCCTTCCCATAATATATAACGGAAAAGTCTGAATCTTCTGTAACAGCATCTTCTGCAGCATTTTCCCCAGAACCTTCAAAATCAAACAGCAGCAGATCCTTGTCCTGGTACTTGGCGCAGGCAGTCATCTCCAGGAAATCACTGGAAATATAGTCGTCGGAATCAATAAAGATGATCCAGTCGCCCCGGCATACACGAAGCCCAAGGTTCCGCGCGGCACAGACGCCCTGGTTCTCCTGGCTGATCAGTGTGATGCGGCTGTCCTGTTCCTTATACTTGCGGCAGATATCGAGACTTTGGTCGGTGGAACCGTCATTGACCAACAAGAGTTCGAAATCTGTGTATGTGGAACTTAAAACAGAATTAATACAGCGACCTAAATATTTTTCAGTATTGTATACGGGAACGATAACAGAAATCATGAGGTTTATCCTTTCTATCATTTGCAGTGATAAGCGTTTTCTATCATAATAGTATAAATAAAGGAAATGTGCAACAATTTCAGATGTGTATGCTTGAATGAGGGGGAATCCTTATGATATACTTGGGATATAGTTGATAAGGGGGCCATGAATATGTTTACATTCATAGTGACATGTTATAATCAGGCGGATGTGATCTTATATGCGTTGGAGAGCATCCGATATCAGATCGAGAGCTTTGGAGGGGATCAGAAGTTCCAACTGATCGTAACGGACGACGCCTCGACGGACGGAAGCCAGGAAGTGATCCGGCAGTGGATCAGCAGGAACCGGGGATTATTTGCGAAGACAGGCAAGATCTTCCGGGAGAAGAATCTGGGTATATGCCAGAACTATGTGGATGCGTTAAAGCATACGGCGGGGAAGCGATTCGTCGTGCTGAACGGGGACGATCTGCTGGCCCCTGACAATCTGTTCGAGATTACGGACAGGCTCAAAGATCACGATATCGTGTGTACAGCCTTTATCAAATTCACCGGGGCCGGAGAGATGATCCGGTCCCACAATACTTATCTGGAGGTGGTGCTGCAGGAGATCATCGGGCGGAAATGCCTGCACCGGGCGATCAAGCTTGGATGTCCCATCATGGGAACGGCGGTGTACAGGAAGTCTCTGCTGACAGAAGAGGTCTATGACTTCATTCTGCGGTACCGGACGGCCAATGACCGGGCATGCTTCCAGAAAATCTTAGAGGAACGTGCGGACATCCGCGTCTGCTATGTGAACCGCCCCATGGTCCTGTACCGGATCTCGGAGCATTCCATCTCGAATTTCCACAGTCCGACCAGGCTGCTGCACAACAGAGAGATTGCCAAGCTGTGCAGGGCCGCGAAGGCATCGGAACCCTCGGCCTGGCATCGGATGATGCTCTCCTGGCAGGAGAAGTCGGCGTATGTGAGGATGAGTTCGAATTATTTCGTAAGGCTCTTAAGATTCCTGTCGCCTTATTATTTCATCATGCTGTGGCTGTATGTGCGCAACTACGGCGAGATCAAGAAGATGGAACGGCAGTTGATCGATCCAAACTGGGTCAACTGCCGGGACCATTATAAGAAGATCAGGACGAATGTGAAGAAGTATCTGAACTGGCAGGACTAGTGTGCTGTCTGCCGAATTAAGCCGTCCGCCGGTTCCGTGAGATCACCAGGGCAACCCCAAGGATCGCGGCGGCGAACAATAGCTGCATACCATAGTCAGTGAGGAGTGAGACGGTCTGTGCGCGGCTTAGGCTCTGATTGCCCGCCAGAAGGTTATTCGCCAGTTCGTACCAGTATACAGGGAGGAACTGGGCGAAGGTCCGGACTCCTTTGCCAAGGATATCGAGGTCGACGAACACGCCGCATAAGAAGGACATTCCAAGGGAGATGACGTTGACGACGGCGCTGATCAGTTCGTCGCGGCTGATCAGAGTGCTCACCAGGAAGGCAAGGGACAGGGATACCAGCGTCATCAGGAAACTGTTGAGCAGGTAATACGGCATATTCGGATCATTTACAAAGTCCTTCCCATATAACAGGAACGGCATGAGGGTGCAGATGATCCAGACGATGATGCCTACCAGGATATATCCAAGCACCAACTGGTGATTCTGTCTGCGGACGGGGATTGCCGAGCACATCATCCGTCTCTTCACATCCGGGTTGTGGAACGCGATCATGATCGCTCCTAAGGAGTAGCAGAGGATGGAGATCAGGATGTAGGGGATGAACTGGAACATGACTGCATGCAGAGGTTGTTCCCCGCCGAAGCCATTCTTGTCAAGCATCGTCACCTGTGCGGTATCCTTACTGTTGTCGATCACCTCTGCGACGGCGTCTGCAAGAGAGAATCCGCTGGCTGCCATGACCCGGACATCATTTAGAAATGTATTGATCTGCTGGTCCACGTAGAATCCGCTGTTGCTGCCCGGAACCTTGGTGACCGGCAGCAGTTCGTCTCCGTACAGGCATCTCTCTTCAAAATCCTCCGGAATGGTTACGATATAATAAACCTCCCGATAGAACATGCGGTCCTGGATCACGGATGGATCGTCAGGAAGGTCTACCAGCGTGTGGTACTGCGCAAGATAATCGGCAAGTCCTCTGGCAAGCTTACCGCCGTCCCGGTCGATCACGGCGATATTAAGGCTCTCCTGTTTGAAGCCGCTCTGGTTGCCTCCCGTCATCTTCTGCGCTGCGATGGCAATGGTCAGAAAGATCGCGATATACAGGAACATCATATGGATATTCCGTTTGGTGATGAGTAGAAATCCTTTAAATACTGTCATAGCGTTCCCTCCTTATACCTAAGAATGCGACAGTCAGCAGACATATGCACATCAGGGCAAGAATCAGCAGGCATCTGGTGAACCGTTCGGTATCGTTGTAGATACCCATGCAGTAGAATGCGTCGCTTAGGACGGCGGCCGGGTTGATGCGGTTGATGATGGGGCAGCGCAGTTCGATGATATTCTTCATATTTCCAAACATCAGACCGGCGAGGAATCCGGGAAACAGGGTGAATAAGACGGATATGCCCATCTTCATCCCAAGAGACATCCGGGTCAGGCAGCCGATGGCGATCCCCATGCAGACTCCGATCATACTTCCCATAAAATCCACAAGCAGAAGGGCGCCGATGTCATCCCCAAGGCTGATACCAAGTACCCTGGTAATATACAGGCACAGGATCAGGATATTGAAGAAATGGATTACAAAGAGTACACTCATATCTATGAGGATCAGCGTAAGCTTGTGGGTCGGCGTGATACTGCGTCTTGCGCCAAGCGCGGTTAAGTTCGCCTGACCGTCGAGGCTTGATTTGACGCCCAGGAAAGTGCCGGACAGACAAGCATAGGCTACCAGCGCGAAGAAATACTGGACGTTCGGATTCAGATCCTTGCCTGCAAGCGACACCTCTTCGGTAGCCTGACGATAATCTTCTAAAGCGGCAACGGCATTCGGAAGATTCTCCGGGTGTGTCATGGCAATCTTCCTGAACATGGCGGCATTCTGATTATAGCTCTCAAGCAGAGAGGTCAGGATGCTTTCATTGAGCCCGTTCTTGGCAACGGTAAGGGAAGGTTCTTCTCTGATATAGTAGATTCCTGCAATCTCTTCTTCATTCAGGGCGTCTAAGGCCTCTGTCTCTTTGGAAATGTCCTGGATATCAAGCATCTCTTCTTCCATCATTGCGAGGTAGGATTCAAAGGCACGGGCGTTTTCCGAGGAAGTATCTTCCCGGAGCACGGCAACCTTGATCACATCCCACGCAGAATCACCGGTGGCCTCAAGCCCGACGTGGCCGAACGACAGGTAGAAGAGAGTACCAAGTATGATGGGAAAAGCCAGCGCCCAGAACATAGCGGAGTAATCTCGTATGATCTGCAGGAAACGATATTTGAACAAATGTAACATCTTATCTTCCCTCCTTAATCTCTTAATTCCTTGCCGGTGATCTCAAGGAAGACATCATTGAGTGTCGGCAGTTCTGAGAAGACGCGGCCGAAGCTTATGTCATGCTCCTTGAGGAAATTCAAGATGCGCACCAGATTGTGTCTGGCGGTGCTAAGCCGGATCTTCAATATTCTGTCTTCATAAGTTAAGTCAAAGACGTGGGGGAGGCCGCGGACCGCGGCAAGCAGCGTGTCGTCCAATTCTATGGCTTCAATGGTAATGGTCTCTCCGGTCTTGATCATCTGTTTCAGTTCCTCGGTGGTTCCTGTCGCCAGCACGCGTCCATGGTCGATGATAGCGATCCTGGAACAGATCTGCTCCACCTCATCCATATAGTGGGAAGTGTAGATAATGGTAGAACCCTGCCGGTTAAGCTCGACGATCCCTTCTAAGATCTTGTTGCGGCTCTGGGGGTCGACGGCAACGGTAGGCTCATCCATGATGATCAGCCTTGGTTTGTGGACGATGCCGCAGGCAATGTTAAGCCGCCGAAGCAGACCGCCTGAGAGCTTCTTGGGGCGCATCTTCCGGTAATCCGTAAGTCCGGTAAATGCGATGGCCTCTTCCACAAGGCTCTGGCGCTTCGCCTTGTCCCTGATGTAGAGTCCGCAGAAGTAGTCGATATTTTCCTGGACGGACATCTGTTCAAATACGGCGACATTCTGCATGACTACGCCGATCTGTTTCTTGATATCATAGCTGTCAGGCTGCATGTTCCTGCCAAAAACGGTGATGCTGCCTTTGTCGTATTTTAACAGGGCAAGCATGCAGTTGATCGCCGTCGTCTTGCCGGAGCCGTTAGGCCCTAAGAGCCCGAAGATCTCGCCCTCCTGTATGGAAAGTGTCAGATGGTCAAGTGCCACTAAATCCTGGTATCTCTTCACCAGATTCTCTATTCGTATCATATCAGATGAACTCATAAAATTGCCTCCTTTATATGGTCAGATGATAACTTCTAAGGTTCATACTTGTAGTATAAAGAATAGGAGTATATAATGGTAGTGCCAAGTGTCAGAAGATGATGTGACATTTGTAATAAATGTGAGAATGCGATAGTGATATCGTGAAGGAATTGGTGCGTACATGAAAACGGAGGAGGAAAGAGGCATGAAATGCGTGGTGGATCAGGCCGTGTTATGGATCTACTGTCTGATGGCGGCAATCCTTGTGACGGTGGATATTCCCTTTGTGGCCGCGGCGCTTGGGGCGCTTCTGTATGCCTGCGCCGATTGTCTCATGAAACCGGCGCTTCATCCGGTCAGGATCCGCGGATACCTGGCCTGGCTTCTGTTTGGGTCTGCATTGGCGTGTCCGAAGCTGTTTCTTTTTACCCCGCTGGTATTGTATGGCATATTGGAAGAACGCCGTTATCTGCTGGCAGCGCTTTTTGGCGCGGGGAGTTTCTTTTCCTTTGCCTCGAATCCGGAAGCCGTCTGCTTTGCCGGAGTAGGATGCCTGATCGCGGGAATTATGCAGTATCAGACGAGGGAGTATATTCTGATAGAGGAGAGATACAGGAGGACCAGAGATGACGGTGTGGAGAAGAATCTGCTGCTCCGGGAGAAGAATCAGAGTATCCTTAAGAACCAGGATTATGAGATCTATACGGCGACGCTTCGGGAACGGAACCGGATCGCCCGTGAGATCCACGACAATGTGGGCCATATGCTGTCCCGTGCGATCCTGATGGTGGGCGCAATGAAGACGGTACACGGGGAAGGAAACCTTAAGGAGCCGCTGGGGCAGCTTAATGAGACCTTGAATGCGGCGATGACCAGTGTGCGGGAGAGTGTTCATGACCTTCACGACGAATCGATCAATCTTCGGGAGGTCTTAGAGAGTCTGGTGAAGGATTTCACCTTCTGCCGGGCGCAGCTTGCGTATGATATGGGCTATGATGTGCCCAGGGAGATCCGGTATGGATTCATCGCCATAGTGAAGGAAGCCCTGCACAATGTGGCAAAACACAGCGATGCCACATGGGTGCGGGTCACGGCAAGGGAGCATCCGGGGCTGTATCAGCTGATCGTGGAGGATAACGGATCGGCGGCACCGGACAGACTTCGTTCAACCAATCAAGGGATGGCGGATCTGGAAGCGGATAGGGGCTGGAAGGCAGAGTCGGACAGAGGGATCGGGCTTTGTAACATGCAGGACCGGGTGGATGCCTTCGGCGGGCATCTTGAGATCCGTTCGGACCGGGGATGGAGGATCTATATTACGGTACCCAAAGAAGAAAGGAGAATTCAGTGAAGATAGTAGTTGTGGATGATGATGTGCTGGTTGCCAGTGCTTTGAAGACGATCTTGGAAGCCGGGGAGGATGTCAAGGTTGCCGCGACGGGTCAGGATGGCAGCGAGGCATTGGAGCTGTATCGGCAATATAAGCCGGATGTGATGCTGATGGATATCCGGATGAAGAATATGAGCGGGCTTGAGGCAGCGCAGCAAATCCTGCAGGAAGATCCGGAGGCGAAGATCCTGCTCCTGACCACATTTTCTGACGACGAATATATAGTGAAGGCGTTAAAATACGGTGTGAAGGGCTATCTGCTCAAACAGGATTATACCAGTATCCTCCCGGCGCTTAAGGCAGTCTGCACTGGTCAGACGGTATTCGGTACAGAGATCATATCCCGGATTCCGGGGCTTTTTAAGGAGGAGAAGGGAGTCGACTGGAAGGAATATGAGATCAGCGAGAAAGAACTTAAGGTCATATCTCTGGTGGCGGAGGGGCTAAGCAATAAGGAGATTGCAGGGGAGCTGTTCTTAAGCGAGGGGACGGTGCGCAATTATATCAGCAATATCCTGGATAAGACGGGGCTTCGGGACCGCACCCAGTTAGCGGTCCATTACCTGAATGCGGCAAGGTGACATTGCCTGTTACGGCTGATTACAGATTTGGAAAAAGGTATTGATTATACTATGGTTCAGGTAGTACAATAATAATAGAAAATAATAAAGAAGGAGATAAGTTTATGAAAGTAGTTGCAACAGAAAAAGCGCCTAAGGCGTTGGGACCATATTCACAGGGGTATGTACACAATGGGATCTTTTATTCGGCAGGACAGATTCCGATCAATCCGGCAACGGATGCAATCGAGGCAGAGACCATCGAGGAACAGGCAGACCAGGTGTGCAGGAACTTGGGCGCAGTGTTAGAGGCAGCAGGCACTTCCTATGAGAATGTGCTTAAGACCACCTGTTTCCTGGCGGATATGGGGGATTTTGCGGCGTTCAATGAAGTGTATGCGAAGTATTTCACATCCAAGCCGGCGAGAAGCTGCGTGGCGGTAAAGACTCTGCCGAAGAATGTAAAATGTGAAGTGGAGCTGATTGCAGTTGTGGGCGAAT
>Ga0137306_103153_pt1 | contig 12609 bp, 12 predicted proteins | sample Inofroosms_March_FD_97187 | JGI IMG/M metagenome (GOLD analysis project Ga0137306, IMG submission 97187) | Mouse cecal microbial communities from Vienna, Austria - N-Acetylneuraminic and N-Acetylglucosamine D2O microcosms_March | ecosystem: Host-associated > Mammals > Digestive system > Large... | reverse complement strand
ACTCCCGCGATAGCCGCCCGCCTTTTCTGCCCGCCCGACAGCTCAAAAGGCGATGAATGGTAATACTTTTCCTTAAGCCCCACAAGCTCCAGCGCTTTAAGGGCGCGCTCCTTGCACTCCTCCGAGGAAAGCCCCTGGTTTTTCGGGCCAAAGCATACGTCTGTCATCACGTCGATCTCAAATAGCTGGTGCTCCGGGTACTGGAATACCAGCCCCACCTCATTGCGGAGATTTTTCATATTATAGCCCGGCTCGTATATATTTTCCTCATTATAAAATAGCTTTCCGTCCGTCGCCTTGATCAGTCCGTTAAAATGCTGGATGAGCGTGGACTTTCCCGAGCCGGTATGCCCGATGATCCCCACGAACTCCCCGTCAGGAATCTCCAGACAGATATCTTTTAGCGCATGCTTTTCGTAGGCTGTCTTCGGGCTGTATATATAGTTCAAATGTTCCAGTCTGATTGACATAATCTATCCATCCATTCCTGTTCTTTGTGAGTTATCCTGCAGGATCATGCTGCTGATGCAGTCTGCCAGTTCCTCCTTTTGCAGTATCCCGGCCGGAATATCAAGTCCCCGTCTTTTAAGCTCGTCTGCCAGGATCGTCACCTGCGGAACATCCAGGCGGTATTCCTTCAGCTTTTCCACCTGGCTGAAGATCTCCTTAGGCGTCCCTTCCATCACGACCTTCCCGTGATCCATCACATAGATTTTGTCTGCATCCACCACCTCTTCCATATAGTGGGTGATCAGGATTACCGTAACCTTCTTTTCCTCTCTCAGACGCTGAACCGTCTTTAGGACCTCTTTCCTGCCCACCGGGTCAAGCATGGCGGTAGGCTCATCAAGCACGATACACTTCGGCTCCATCGCCACCACTCCGGCGATGGCTACACGCTGTTTCTGCCCGCCCGACAGTTTGTTGGGGGAATGATGCCGGTAAGAGATCATCCCCACCGCTTTTAAGCTTTCCTCAACCCGCTGCCAGATCTCGTCCGTCGGCACGCCTAAGTTTTCCGGGCCGAATCCTACGTCCTCCTCCACAACCGTTCCGATGATCTGGTTGTCCGGATTCTGGAATACCATCCCCGCCGCCTGCCGGACATGCCAAAGCTCCTCCGGCTCCTTCGTATTGCGCCCGTCCACCCACACTGTCCCGTCTGTGGGAACCAGTATGGCATTAAGATGCTTGGCAAACGTGGACTTCCCTGACCCGTTATGCCGTGAGAATGCGATAATCTGCCCTTCCTTTACATGGATATCCACACCGTCAATCGCCCGGGAAGTTCCGATAACATTGCCGTCCTCATCCCGTTTCTCATATTCAAATACCAGTTTTTCCGCCTGAATCATACTCATCCCTGGATCATGCCTCCGTTTATCTGATCTTCACGCTCCGGCTGCAGCTCCTCCTGCCGTCACGGAGTGAACCGTAACGTCCCTATGCCTTTTCGGGCTCCGCGTACTCCGTTCCCTTTGTATCTACGCTGACCTTCTTCATCCTCTGGTCCTCAAGAGGCCGGTCATTATAATCCGTCTCCGTGTCCGCAATCTTATTTACCACATCCATGCCTTCCGTAATCTGCCCAAATGCAGCATACGCCCCATCAAGATGCGGTGAGGTCTTATGCATGATGAAAAACTGGGAGCCTGCGGAATCCGGGTCCATCGCCCTTGCCATGGAAAGGACTCCCGCCGTATGCTTCAGGTTATTCGTAAATCCATTCTGCTTAAACTCACCTTTAATCTTATATCCCGGGCCTCCCATCCCCGTCCCGTCCGGACAGCCGCCCTGGATCATAAACCCGCTGATCACACGGTGGAAGATCAGGCCGTCATAATACCCTTTCTGAATCAGGGAAATAAAATTATTCACCGTATTCGGCGCAATCTCCGGATACAGCTCCGCCTTCATCACCTCTCCGTTTTCCATCTCAAACGTAACAATTGGATTTTCCATATTCATCTCTCTCCTTTATCTCGATAAAATCATGCTCCATGAATAAACCGTTTACTATTTTAGCCCATAATCAGCAATTCGTAAAGCAAAATCGCGCTTTTTTCAGATGTGCACGGGAACTGATTACTAATTACGGCCCAGGGACCGCTCATCGCAGCGATTCGTGGCGGCATTCTAAGTTTGCTGCGCAAAAGCCGCCTCTCACTCCTGCACCAGACCATTACACCACAAGCCTGATCAGCCCGCCTTTTTCCGCAAAGCCTGTCTCCCACATCTCCTTCAGCGAAAACCACACCGCTTCGCCGTAGGTTGCCGTCTTCACCTGAAAATCACCGCCCGCCTGGCCGTACCCTGCGATCAGGAACCAATGCCAGATATAGTCCTTGAACTTCGCTTTGTCCCTGTGCTGCAGAAGCAATACCGGTACGGGTATGCCCCGCTTTATCTGGCTTCTGATAAAGTCTTCGGCCTCCTTCACTGTCCGCTGGCCAGGAAACTCCTCCATGCTAAGCCGCCCCGCCATCCCGGCGTCTTCGATATATTTCTCAAAGCCGCTGATGAACCACGCAAGCTTTTTCACCCCGCTGACCCTTGGGCTGATGTAGGGCTTCATGATCTGGCTGAAGCGCTTGTAATCCTCCTTGTTCAGATGGCCGATGTCAAATGGATAAAGCTCCTTCATCCCCATATGCTTTGCAAAATAAATACAGCAGTCACAGGCTGTGGCCGCCGCGCACCCGCCGATGTGCATGACTACATTGGTAAACCAGTCCTGATTCCCGCCGAATGCACCGTCAATCTCAAAATATTCCAGTTCCTTTTTTATCTCCAAATGAACTACCTCCATTTTCTCCCTCTCATGCATTTTGCCCGCAGTTTCATTATATTATAGGCATAAACGCCGTATCTTTCAACAAAAAGAAGACCTTACTGAAGATTTTTATCTTCGTTAAGGCCTTCTTCATCCTCAGAATCCGGCTGCAGAAACTCGCCATATTCGGGTCATGGGTTTCTCCTGTATCATGTTCTCACGAAATGTGCATTCCTGACCCGTAAAAAGTATCACTTTTCCTATGATCTCCTAAGCTTCTCCGCAAATTCATTACTGAGGGTTATCTTTGCCACATAGAACACATCCCCGGTCATATACACCGTCCAATCGTCTTCGATCTCCACCTGAAGCTCGCCGCCGGGCATATGCACGATGACCTTGCTGTTTGTCATGCCAAGCTTATAGGCAACTCCTGCCGCCGCGCAGGCTCCCGTGCCGGAAGCCAGCGTATAGCCCGCGCCTCTCTCGAAGATCTCGATCGCGATATTCTCCTTATCCATCACTTTCATGATCTGCGTGTTCACCCGGTTCGGGAAATACCTTGCCATCTCCGCGTAATCGCCGATCTTGCACACAAGAGGCTTTGAAATCTCGCGCATAGGAATCACGCAGTGAGGATTGCCGATCGTCACACAGGTAACCGGATAAAGCGTCCGGCCGAATACCATGTCCTCATTGATCACTTCTCTTCTCTCCCCTGTCACCGGTATATCATCGCTCCAGAAGGAGAGCCTGCCCATAGACACCCGAAGCCTGCTGCCGTCCTCATTTAAAAAGGTCACCTCTGCCGCCCCGTTTTCCGTATACAGCTTAAAATTCTTCTTCTGCACATACCCTGCATCCTTCAGATATTTGGCAAAGATCCGCACACCGTTCCCGCTGGTCTCGGATATGCTGCCATCCGGATTCCAGACCTTCACATACATCCCGCTCTCCTTAAGGACCGGACCCTCCAGCACACCGTCTGATCCAAGCCCCGCATTGCGGTCACAGATCAACTTCACATTCTCCTCCGTGAGCGAAAGCTCATTTTTATTCGGGTCGAACACTACATAATCATTTCCCAAGCCATGATATCTCTCCAACGTAACCTTCATAACATACCCTCCATTCAGTGATTTTCTAATCTCAGTATAAATCAAAGCCCATGATTTCATTTATACTAAATTATGCCGGTTCAATATAATCTTATGATAACAGGCATTATTTCCCTGTTCAAGGCAATTCGTGCGGAATTTATTGCAAATAATGCTCTATTGGGCTATCATTATGATATAACCAGACCAACCGCAAAAGGAGCTTACGGCATGATTACCGAAACCTGCGAAAAAAAAGGCTATCTTAACAGTGAATTCCGCCTGTTCCACCTGACAGATAAAGAAACCCGCGAGATAAAAACCCATTACCATGATTTTGACAAGATCACAATCTTCATCAAGGGAAAAGTCTCTTATATGGTGGAGGGGAGAACCTACGAACTGCGGCCTTACGATATCGTCCTGGTCAAACACAGCGACATGCACCGGCTGACCGTTGACAACGCCCAGGTGTATGAGCGGATCATCGTATACATTTCCCCGAATTTTATGAATGCATACAAGACCGGTGATTACGACCTGAGCTTCTGCTTCCAGAAGGCACAGGCGGAGCATTCCAATGTCCTTCGCATCCCCTCACTGGAAAAAAGCTCTCTGTTCAACGCTATTGTACGGCTGGAAAGGTCCTTTTCTGACAACGGATACGCCGCAGAGCTGTACCGGCAGGTCCTGTTTCTGGAATTCATGGTGCACCTTAACCGGGCCGCCCTGAAAAACCGGCTGGAATTCATCGATACAGAGCAGCGCTCCAAGGCCGCGGGCATCCTTCAATATATCAACGACAATCTGACGGAGGAGTTAAACGTTGATTGTATTGCTCATGCATTTTTCGTCAGCAAATATTACCTGATGAGACAATTCAAGCAGGAAACCGGTTATACTCTCGGGAACTATATCTCCCGCAAACGGCTCCTGCTTGCTAAAGAACTGATCTTATCCGGGGTGCCGGGCACCCAGGCCTGCTTCGACTGCGGCTATAAGGACTACTCTACCTTCTTAAGAGCCTACCGGCGTCTGTTCGGCGAATCCCCCAGGGAAACCCTGTCCCAGATGTCTGCCGGGACATAACCTCTCACAAAGATGCCGTCCTCTCTGTATTCTTCCTCCATAAGCTCTCCGTATCTGCGGATGAGCTGTATTTTCGCTGTATCCTTGTAACCGTAAAGACCTTCTACCGCTACCTTCTTCTCCCGCAGGGCAGCTTCTATCGTTTCTAAAAGCTCGCCGAGCCCTTCTTTTGTCCTTGCCGACACGTTTACCGTATAATCTGCCTGAAAGTCCCGGATGGTCTGGCCGGACTCTGCCTTATCCTGCTTATTGAACACCGTGATCACCGGCTTATCCCCCACCTCAAGCTTCCTCAATGTTTCATATACGGTATGCATCTGCTCATCCATCTGCGGATTGGAAGAATCTACCACGTGAAGAATGATGTCTGCGTACTTGGCTTCTTCAAGCGTACTCTTAAAGGCTTCTACCAGGTGATGGGGAAGCTTCCGGATAAATCCTACAGTATCAGTCAGAAGCACCTCCTGCCCGCCGGAAAGCTTTAATCCCCTCGTCGTCGGGTCGAGAGTCGCGAACAGCTTATCCTCCGCCAGAATATCCGCTCCCGTCAGCTTATTAAGCAAAGTGGATTTCCCCGCATTGGTATATCCGACGATGGCCGCAACCGGAATCCGGCTTTTCCTTCTCTGTCCTCTGGTGACCTCCCGGTGGCGCTTTACTTCCTTTAACTCCCGGTTCAACTGCGCGATCCGGTTCTTGATCAGCCTTCTGTCTGCCTCAAGCTTCTTCTCCCCTGGTCCTCTCGTACCGATGCCGCCGCCGAGCCTGGAAAGCGCCGTACCAAACCCGGTCAGCCTTGTCTGGCGGTACTTAAGCTGCGCAAGCTCCACCTGGATCTTTCCCTCGCTGGTAGTCGCTCTCGCCGCAAAGATATCTAAGATCAGGAGCGTACGGTCCATCACCTTCGCCCCGAGGATATCCTGGAGATTCTTCATCTGCACAGGCGAAAGCTCATCATCACAGATAATGCCTGAGCTTTCCGTCTCCCACAGCATGTCCTTGATCTCCTCGATCTTTCCTTTTCCCACATAAGTCGCCGGGTGTATCTGCTCCCGGTTCTGGATGATCCTGCCCGCGGCTTCTGCCCCCGCAGTCTTCGCAAGCTCGCCAAGCTCGTCCAGTGAGCTTTCTGTCATATCCTGCGCAGAGACGCTCACTCCCACCAAGAGCACCCGTTCTGTCTCTTTTCCTAATTCTATCATCGTCTTATCTCGTTTCTAAAAATTGCGCTTCCTTTGCCGCGTCTTCATCCTCCGGATAGTCCGCGGTATACTCCTCAAGAAGACTCCTCGCCGTATCCATATCGCCAAGCTTTTCATAAGCATAGATGCAGTTAAAACGCATAGCTTTCGTCAGCTCATCACTTATCCCCTCTAACTTAAGCCCCTCTTCAAAATAGGCGATAGCTTCTTTCACATTGCCCGCCTTCAGCTCGCAGCTCCCAAGCAGGTTAAACACCGTCCCCGTCTTCTCGCTGCCTTCTTTGAGCGCTGCCTGAAAAGCCTCCTTCGCGCCTTCATAATCCCTCGTCTCCCACAGGGCAAGTCCTAATCCTCTGTAGGAGTCCGCCTTATTCTGCTCTTTTTCCACGGCCTGCCTGAACTGCTCTGCCGCCTCCTCATACTGCCCCTTCTCCAAAGCCTCCATCCCGCTTTCATAGGGATTGACGATACAGCCCGACAGTACGGCTGACAGCAGCACAGCCAATACCGATAACCGAATTCTTTTCATTTCCCTGTCTCTCCTACACTCCCGGCCTGTCTATACCGTATACTTTGACACGCACACTGCATTAAGGATCGCCGCAAACATAACCCCTACCTCTGCAAGAATCGCCTCCCACATGCCGAAATAGCCGATGACCGCCATCAAGAGCACCATAGCCTTGATGATGATCGCAAACATAATATTTTCATTGACGACCTGGATAGTCTCCTTCGCTATACGGATCGCATCCTTTATCTTAGAGAGCCTGCCTTTGACCAGGATAACATCCGCCGCCTCAACAGCCGCCGCAGAAGCCAGATCACCCATAGCGATCCCCACATCCGCCCGGGCAAGGACCGGCGCATCATTGATTCCGTCCCCCACGCAGACCAGCTTCTCCGAATCATCCTGCACAAACAGAAATTCCTCTAACTGCTCCACTTTCTCCACAGGCATCAGGTTGGTGTAAGCATAATCCATATCCAGCTCCTCCGCAACCTCTCTCCCGGCCTTTTCCGAATCTCCGGTAAGCATCACCAGCACCCCGTTGCACTGCTGCCTCAGATAATTCAGAGTATCATAAGCATCCTCCCTGATCTCATCAGCGATCACGAAATATCCCACGCACTCTTGTCCTACTGCGATATAGACGACCGAACCCGCAGTCTCTACGTCCGCCACCTTCACCTTCTGCTTTTCCATCAGCCGCCAGTTGCCCACATGGACTCTCTGTCCCTCATAAGTGGCGCTGACGCCGTAGCCCGGCTCTTCCTTCACCCGGTACACTTTATTCTTATCGATCACTCCCGTATAAGCCTCAAAAAGAGACTGGGCGATCGGATGGTTCGAATAACACTCCACATGGGCGGCAAGCTTCAAAAGATCCCGCTCCCCCATGCTGTACGCCTTCACTTCCTTCACGGCAAACGTCCCTTCCGTCAGCGTGCCGGTCTTATCGAACACGAAGATATCCGCTTTCGCCAACGCTTCAAGATAATTCCCCCCCTTGACCAGGATTCCCTGACGGGCGGCGCTGGTGATTCCCCCGAGAAATGCGATCGGGATGGACATCACAAGCCCGCTGGGGCATGCCACTACCATAAAGATCAGCCCCCGGTAGATCCAGGTATCCCAGTTGCCGTAAGAAAATGTCAGCGGCGGATACAGCATGACAAGCAAAGAAAGCACTAGCATCACCGGCGTATAAACCTTAGAAAATCTTGTGACAAATGTCTCGCTCTCCGCCTTAAGGTTCTGCGCATCCTCAACCATATTCATGATCTTGGAAACCGTAGAATCCTCATATACTTTAATGACCTTCGCTTCGATCACGCCGCTCAGATTGATACACCCGCTGTATATCCGGTCGCCCGGCCTTGCAAGCTGCGGCGCCGCTTCACCGGTCAGCGCCTTCGTATCAATAGTCGTTACACCGTTTAACACCACTGCATCCACCGGAATCCGCTCTCCCGGCTTGATCACGATGATATTATAAAGTTGAAGCTCCCATGGGTCCACCTGGATCTCCTCGCCCAATATCTTGCGGGTCGCATATTCCGGGCGGATATCGATCATCTCTGCAATGGAGCGCTTCGCACTGTCTGTCGCAAACTCTTCAAAGATCAGCCCCAGATCAAACAGGAGCATAACAAACACGCCTTCGATATATCTTCCGATACCAAAAGCTCCCACTGTGGCCAGAATGATCAGAATGTGCTCCGTCGGCACCTTTTTCTGCATCAGCCTTTCGCTCACCTTTTTGAACGACTCAAACCCGATCACCAGATAAGCGGCAAGAAAGACCAAAAACTTCGCCCAGTCTGTCACAGTCGTATAGAGTGTCCACACCACTCCGCATACGTATATCGCTACTCCCAAACTATAAATCATACTTATTTTCTTCAACTGCGCCGTCATAATACTTCCCTTTTTTGTATCTATATTCAATTCATTCCTGAATATGCTCCATTCCCTGACTGATAATATTCTGAATATGGCCGTCTGCCAGAGAATAATACACCGTCTTCCCTTCTCTGCGGTTTTTCACCAGTTTCATCTGCTTCAAAATGCGAAGCTGGTGTGAAATTGCCGACTGCGTCATCCCAAGAAGCTCTGCCAGGTCGCAGACACACATCGCCGACTCCAGCAGCACACACAAGATCTTCACCCTTGTAGCATCCCCGAATACTTTATAAAAATCTGCCAGCTCATTAAGAAGCCCTTCTTCTGGCATCAGTTTCTTCACCTTTTGTATCATGTCATTGTGTACATATGTCACATCACAGCACTCTACCTCTGTCTTCCCCATATATACTTCCCTTTCATATGAATATGTGAATACACGTCTACTATTAATTATGCCAAATGGTGAAATCTATTTCAACCACTTGGCATAAAGTTAATAAAAACGTAATTATTTATTACTTGTGTTAAAGCTTTTTATACAATATCCGGATAGAATTCAGCACACACAGCATCGCCACACCAGTGTCCGCAAATACCGCCATCCACATATTGGCAAAGCCTGCGAATCCAAGAACCATGACAAGTAATTTGACCCCCAAAGCAAATACCACATTCTGCATGGCGACCCGCCCCGTACTCTTCGCGATGCTGACCGCATCCACGATCGCCTGAACCGACGATGTCATAAACACTACATCCGCCGCCTCGATCGCCGCATCCGCTCCGCTTCCCATAGCCGCTCCCACATCCGCTCCCGCCAGCACCGGAGCATCATTGATCCCGTCACCGACAAACATCACGGCACCATGATTCCTGCGGATATCCTGAAGGTGCGAAAGCTTTTCCTGAGGCATGAGCTGCGCGTGCACCTCGTCGATGCCGATCCTGTCCGCCACAGCATACGCATTCTGACTCGCATCCCCGGTGAGCATCGCCGTAAACAAACCTTCCCGTTTCATATGATTCACCGCCTGTACCGCGTCTTCCTTGAGCATATCGCTGATGATCAGATATCCTGCAAACTCCCCGTCCACGGCAACAAGGACCTCCGTCCCGCCCCCGTCTTCGCAAAAATGCTTCAAATCCACAGACTCAGCCTCCATCAGCGCCCTGTTCCCGCAAAGCACCGTCCCTTCCGGGAACACGGCTTTAATCCCTTTACCCGATATCTCCTGCACCTCTTTCGGCCTTACAAGCTCCAGGCTTCTCTTTTTCGCTTCTTCCAGAATACTGTGACCTATAGGGTGGGTGGAATCAAGCTCACAATCCGCCGCCATCGTAAGAATCTGCTTCTCTGTCAGCCTGCAGACAGGCACGATCCTTTCCACCGCAAAATTTCCTTTAGTGACAGTACCCGTCTTATCCATTACAACTGTCTTAATATCCTTTAACGCCTCTATAGCCAGACCGCCCTTAAACAGGATACCCTTTTTCGAGCCCGCGCCGATCCCGGAGAAAAATGCCAGCGGCACACTGAGCACCAGCGCGCACGGGCAGCTAATAATAAGAAAAGTAATCGCCGTATAAATCCAGTGGTTCCAGTTCCCGCTGATCACCGACGGCACAACCGCCGTAAATACTGCCGCCCCAACCACAACCGGTGTATATGTCCTGGCAAATCTTGTGATAAAGCGGTCAATCTTCGGCTTGCTCGCCGCCGCATTCTCCACGGAATCAAGAATCCTTGTCACCATCGATTCACTCAGAGGCTTGCTGACCCTTACCTTTAAGACTCCCTGCTCGTTCACGCATCCTGAGATGACCTCCATACCGGGGCAGACACGCACCGGAACAGGCTCGCCCGTCACCGGAGATGTATCGATCCTGCTCTCCCCGTCGGTCACCGTTCCGTCAAGCGGGATACGGTCACCCGGCCGGATCATGATCACATCCCCTGCCTTCGCCTCGCCTGCCGGAAGCTCTCTTACGTCTTTTCCTTCCACAAGGTTCACCACCTCAGGCCGCAGATCCATAGCTTCCATAATCTGCGAGCGGCTTCTCTCAACTGCCGCATCCTCAAAAAATTCGCCCACCCGGTAGAACAGCATAACTCCTACCGCCTCCGCGAAATCTCCGATTGCAAATGCAGCGATCGTCGCCACGCTCATCAGAAAGTTCTCGTCAAATACTCTTCCGTTCTTTAAGTTCTTAAATGCTTTCCACACAATCTCAAGCCCTAGAATCAGATATGCAAGCACAAATACCGTTTGATACACATATACTGCCGCTTCTATATTCTTCATCACTATACCGGCAGCAAAAAACGCCGCCCCAAAGCCTATCCCAAGAATATCTGACCTGTTCGCCGCATAGAAACCCTTCTTTTCTTGCTTTTCTTTCTTCTCTGCTGCTTTATGCGGTACTACGATGACTTCTGATTCTATGGATCCGCAGATCTTCTGCAGCATAGGAAGGAGCTGCTCTTGACGGTCGGACGCCACCACCAGCTTCTTCGTCGCAAATGTGATCACTGCCGCCTCTACTTCTGGCAGCGCATTGATCTTTCTCTCCATCTTCGCCGCGCAGTTGGCACAGCCAAGATTCTCCAATATATATGCCTTCTGGGCTACACCCGCCGGCAGGTCATGCGTCTTGTGATGCTCCATCTCATGATGCTCATGATGATGCCCGTGGTGGGCATGATTATGATGAGGTTCGTCATGGACATGCCCGCAGCCGCGTTCTTCTCCATAGGCATGGCTATGATGGTGTTCGCCATGGACATGCCCGCAGCCGCATTCTTCTCCATGGGCATGGCTATGATGATGCTCATGCTGGGCATGTTGTGTCTGTAATTCCTGTTCTTTCATGATGCTGTTCTCCTGAATTTCTAAATATGAACACATATTCATATGTTCATATTTAGTAAATCACAGAAGATATGTTTTGTCAATAAATATTCCTGAAACTCACCTGCCAAAATTATGCACGGTTACGGTTACTCCACGACCAGCAATATACAAGGTTCATTTGGAATTGCCTCTGTCGGCGGGATGTCGGCTCCCTTGTATCATTTTCTCACGATATGTACAGGAAATGCACAAACCCTTCCGAACAGTAACTTACACTACGGCACCGTCTGCTGCCTTCCTCCGATATCCCTGAGAACCTCTCTCAGAGGGCTGAAAGCAATCTTCAGTTCACCGCCAAATAACCGCACTGGAATCTCGCTGTCAAACCCGTAAAGCGCCGGAAATATCTCCTCCTCAAAACAGTAGGCAACTACCTTCTCCTTCTGAGTATCTATCATCCAATATTCCTTCACGCCGGCATCCTGGTATTTCTGAAGCTTCAGAAAACCGTCCTTCTGCCCGGTAGATGGCGACAGGACTTCGATCACAAAGTCCGGCGCTCCCACAACACAACGTTCAGAAAGCTTGCTCCTATCACACACGACAAATACATCCGGCTGCACCATCGTCCTGTTATCTTTATCTAGCTGTACATCCACCGGAGCAGAAAACACACTGCACTTCCCGCCCTTTTTCCGAATATAATTCCGAAGCAGCGATGCAACCTCAATAACCACCATCTGATGAGGCAGGGATGGCGCCGCCATATCGTAGAATGTCCCGTCGATCAGCTCCACCCTCCGCTCTTCCGGCAGCCCGTAATAGTCATCCAAAGTATAATCCCCCTCCTTCTTCCCATACTCGATCAAAGCTTCGCAGATCATATCTGTCTTATGCGGCCTGAGGACCTTTTCGAGCGCTCTCAGCGTCTCGTAACGGGGTGCCTTCGTCTCTCCGTTAAAAATCTTTTGCACAGTCCCGAGCGGAACCTTAGAATACTCCGAAATCTGTGCCAGTGAATATCCATAAAGCTTTTTATAATACTTCATCTGTTCAATATCCATAAACGAACCTCCTCCTCAACGCAAAAACGGTCAAAATCCGGTTTGTTATATCTTAACCGAATTTCAACCGTTTGTCAACCGTTTCCTTTCCGCTATATCAAAATCTGACCATATCTTAGTTG
>Ga0137306_103152_pt1 | contig 12611 bp, 12 predicted proteins | sample Inofroosms_March_FD_97187 | JGI IMG/M metagenome (GOLD analysis project Ga0137306, IMG submission 97187) | Mouse cecal microbial communities from Vienna, Austria - N-Acetylneuraminic and N-Acetylglucosamine D2O microcosms_March | ecosystem: Host-associated > Mammals > Digestive system > Large... | reverse complement strand
ATGCGGCTTTTAAAATCAGATCCGTAAATTTAGCTGGTTTTTCTGTATCAGGAAAGATTTTGCTGCCGATTAAAAAGACACAGAAGCAGATTCAGAGGGCAAAAGTGGCAGCTATCGACAGAAGTAACCTGATTGAGGCTGCAAAAAACGGGGATGAGGATGCGATGGAAACGCTTACAATCGAGGACATTGATCTGTATTCTCAGATATCCAGGCGGGCGATGAAGGAGGATCTATATTCAATCATCGATTCCTGCTTTATGCCATGCGGCATCGAATGCGATCAGTATTCCATCATCGGGGATATCCGCGATATTCAGAAAATAAAAAATATTTATACAAAAGAAGAAATCTATAAATTTAAAGTGGATTGTAATGACGTTCTGTTTACAGTATGTATCAATAGTAAAGATTTGCTCGGCCAGCCGGAGGTTGGCCGCAGATTTAAAGGTCAGATATGGATGCAGGGAATATTGAATTTTGAAGAAGTGAGAAGAGTACAGAGATCCTGAGAAAGTACTGTAAAATTTGATAATCAGGCAGGGAAGGGAAAGATACTGATAAAAAGGCCGCCGAGGGGGCTGTCGCAAAAAATGTAATTCTACAATATATGGTATTGATATCTTTAAATAACAACCTTATATTGTAGAATTACTGAATTTTGTGACAGCTCCCTCAACATTTTATGAAATTATTCGCTCAGGGAGAATGCATTTGTATATGAAAGCTCACCGCTGCAGGCAGTATAAGTTCAAAAATACCAAATACGCCAGAAAAACTTTTATCATGGCGGTACGCTTATTTATGGACGCGGGGGTTATAGAGAAGGATTCGACGTATGCTGTAAAAGTTCAATTAATTCTCCACTTGGCCCGGTAAAAAAGATATTGCGGATTCCGCCGAAGAGAGGCATATTCATCGGTTCTGTTGTTCGAAATGATGTAATGCCCGCGGCCCTGATGTCTGTGAGGGCAGCGCCAATATCGTCTACTTCGATGGCAATATGCGGGAAAACTCCATTTTCGGGTAAAAGGGTGGTACCGTCATGGGGTTCGATGATTTCCAGGTAGAATCCGGGCATTTGTACCATAGCCAGAAGATTAGTGCCGGAAGGTTTTTTTGATTCGGCACGGTCTGTAAGGCGGCCTCCCAAACGCTCATAAAAAGCGAGGGATGCCTGAAGATCATTAGTGTAGAGAGCAATATGAGCAAGGCCATTTAAATGTTTCATTCTGATTCTCCTTTATCTGCTTTGATAAGTAACCTTCCTGCGCCCACAGGTGAGCGCGCCACCAGGAATGAAAGTAGTCGGGGCGCATTTGGCATCCCTGAATATACGCCGCCTGTTGGCAGCAGACTTTCACAGTGGCATATTCATGGAAAGAACCTACCAAAAATGGTGTAAACCAGCAAAGAAATGAGTGGAAACAATCCATTCCATATCTTCTGCTGATACTCTGTTTCTATAGTTTAACATAAGATAAAGCCGGAAGCCAGTGGATTTTCTGAATTTATCTGTATTTCAGAAAAAATAAATATCAAATTTGACTCAGATTTGGGTTTCAAACCTGGGGGTTTGAAATATTGAAAAATTATGTTATAATCTCGAAAGAGATAAAATCTGCATAGTTACTATGAAAGTTCATCGCCGCAGGCGATCTAAGTTCAGGGGTGCCAGGTGCGCCTGACTACTTTTATTCCTGGTGGCGCGCTCACCTGTGGGCGCAGGAAGGTTTACTATGAAAGTTCGTTGCCATCAGGCAGTATAAATTTAGGTATACCAAGTGCGCCTGGATCGCTTTCATTTATAATGGTGCGCTCAATCGTGGGCGCAGGAAGGTTTGTTTTGAAAATCCATCGCCGCAGGTGATCTAAGTTCAGGTATGCTAAATGTACCAGAAAACGAAAGCGCTGTCTGGAACCTTGTGCTCAGGAGACATGAAATAATCTCGAAAGAGACATAATAGAAGTAGAATGCGGACATATGGAGTAATCGCGTTATGAAGTATTATATTGTATTTGATTTGGAATGGAATCAAAGCGCTGTCGGTAAGGAGGCTTCCCTGGAAAGTCTCCCCTTTGAAATTTTTGAAATCGGCGCTGTAAAGTTGAATGGAAACAGAGAAAAAGTATCAGAATTTCACGAAATTATCCGCCCATGTGTTTACTGTCAGATGCATTTTGCAATTTCTGAGGTGACACATGCCTCAATGGAGGAGCTGCAGCGCTATGGCAGGCCATTTCCGGATGTAATGAAAGATTTTCTGGAGTGGTGCGGTAAGGATTACATTTTCTGTACATGGGGATCAATGGATTTGACAGAGCTGCAGAGAAATATGGCTTATCATGGCATGAAGATCCCATTTCAGAGACCATTGCTGTTTTATGATGTGCAGAAGCTGTTCAGTCTGCTGTATTCTGATGGGAAGGTAAGGGCTTCACTGGATGATGCTGTCTGCTTTTTTGATATTATCGTACAAGCGCCATTTCACCGGGCGATGGAGGATGCAGAGTACACGTCAAGAGTGCTTGCAGAGATGGAGTTTGAGCAGATCCGGCAATATTTTTCTGTGGATTATTACAGACTTCCCAGCACGCAGGAAGAGGAATTTACTCTGGAATTTCCTGATTATTCCAAGTATGTCTCCAGAACCTTTGCCACGAAGGAAGAGGCAATGGCGGATAAGCAGGTTACGGATATGATTTGTTACAAATGCCACCGGATGCTGAGAAAAAAAATCAGATGGTTTTCCTACAGCCAGAAGTTCTACTTATGTCTGGCTATTTGTCCTGAACATGGGTATGTCAAAGGCAAAATCCGTATGAAACGATCGGAGGATGGCTCTATCTTTGCCATAAAAACGCAGAAATTTGTATACGGAGAAGATGTGGATCTGGTGGCAAAGAAAAAGGAAGAGACAAAAATCAGACGTCTGGAACGGAATCGGATTAGAAAAAGCCAGAAGCGGAGATCATAAATTTCTGCTTCTGACTTTTTTTGATTGCTATTTTGGTTTATTTTTTGTCTGCAGATGTTTTTGCATAATGGAATCAAATTCATTTGCAGAATAACCCCAGTCTCTGAGCCGTCTTTCACGACGTTCCCTACGAAGTGTCAGTTCCTGTTCTCTTCTGTGCTTCCGATAGGAAATTATTCCATATGTCAGGGCAGCAGCCAGGGAAACGACTGCCAGAGCGAGTAGAATTTTTTTGAGTACAGGAAAAACAGAAGCAGCCAGGGAAGAGGCCGGGAGGATTCCGGAATCTTCCTCCTCGCCAGCAGCATCCTCTGTGGGAGTCTGGGAAGGTTCCAAAGCTCTGCCTGGTACTTCAATGGTATCTCCGGCATCGGAGCCAGGAGAGGCCTGATGTGTGTGAATATTCCCGGGGGTGAAACCGGGAATCACGGCTGCTTCCAGATAGGCCTGTCCGACCTTATGTTCGCCATACATATAATCAATGCGGGCAACTGCAGTGCCGGGGGCCTGATTCCCCAGATCATAACTTAATGAGGAAGTGACGTCAGCAAAATCGCCGTTGACAGGGAGCGTAATGGAGCTGTCGCTGTCAATAGAGAGGTGTGTCATCGTACCAGGAAAAATTCCTCCGATCGACAGGTCGTCCTCGATTTTCTCATAAGTACTGTCCTTTTCAGCAATGATTACAGATTTAAATTGACTGAATCCGAAATTGAACATAGCCTTTGTGTCCTGATAATGTGTCTGGTGGCCGTTTAGGACTACGGCGATCAGCTTAAGGTTGTCCCGGCTTGCACATGTCACAAGAGTGTTGCCGGCAAGTGTGGTATAGCCCGTCTTTCCACCGATGATGCCATTATAATATACAGACTCATTTTTCTTAATCATTTTATGGTGTGTATAGTAGCGCCATCCATCGGGATACTGCTTGAGCTGTCCGGGGAGAACGTCATAATATGTCGTTGAAGCAATTTCCACAAGAGCAGGATTGTCAAAGGCCGCTTTGGTAATCAATGCCATATCATAGGCAGAAGTATAGTGATTCTCATTATTAAGGCCGCTGGGATTGGCAAAATGGGAATTGGTGCACCCTAAAAATTCCGCCTTGCGGTTCATCAGTACGGCAAACTCTTCAATACTGCCGGAGCAGTGTTCTGCCAGAGCATTTGCAACCTCATTGGCAGATTGAAGCAAAAGCGCATAGAGGCAGTCCCTGACACTTAACTGATCTCCAACCCTGGCGCCCAGGATGGTAGCATTCTGCTCGAGTGAATTGACTGCGGTATTAGAAAAGGTTACAGTATCATCCAAATCACAGTTTTCCAAAATAATCAGTGCTGTAAGGATTTTGGTAATGCTGGCCGGGAAGTAGGATTCATGTATATTTTTGCCATACAAAACAGCGCCGGAATCAGCATCCATGAGAATTCCCGCGTCTGCCTGAATCGAGATGTCGGAAGGCCATTCTGCATCCGCCAGAGACGTTTGAGCGGGAGTAATACCGCAGAAAAGGGCTGTACAGAGCAGAAAACATAAAAATTTCTTCATATTCAATCCTTATATATGGTACTATGAAAGTCCATCGCCGCAGGCGATTTAAGTCCAGGTATGCTAAATACGCCTGACTACTTTCATTCATGGTGGTGCGTTCAACTGCGGGCGCATGGAGGTTTACTATGAAAGTCTCGCCGCCGTCAGGCGGCATAAATTCAGTGATACCCGATGCGCCTTAACTACTTTCATTCATGGTGGCGTGTTCATCTGTGGGGAAAGTTACTGAGTACAAGCCAGGCTCTGCACAGGCCGCCTGAAGGTTATGGGAATATTATTTTGATACTATTATATAGGAAGAGAAAAGACAAGTAAAGGCTTGAGATTCTTAAGATTTTTTTCAGTTGGTAAAGGGGATGTTAGATAAGGCCATATTACTATGAAAGTCCCGCCGCCGTCAGGCGGCATAAATTCAGGTATGCCAAATGCGCCTTAACTATTTTCATTCGTGGTGGTGCCGCTCATTCGTGGGCACCTGGAGGTTTACAACATCCCCTGTGATTTGTCTGCCTATAATCGGTTTGCTTTTTTCCAAAGGAATAGAATGGTGCCAAGAAAGGCAGCGCTCATTCCGCCAAAGGTGGCAGCAATGCGGACAGCCGTGTCCATGAAAAAAGGCTCTGGAACGATATTGATTAACAGATCCGTGGCCGGATTAAGGATCCAGAGGTCATTATCAAAGAAGATATGGTGGAAAACTATAAAATATTTTGAGAAGTTTGTGGATATCACAGCCGTGATAAGAAGCGCAGCCGCAAAAAACACCGCCATGCCCGCACAGAGAGACGCAAATACATGTTTCATTAAAAGTGCTCTTTGTGCAGGATATCTTTTCCGCAGGGAAACAATGAGGAGAGCATAAGAAGCCGTAACGAGTAAACCGAACCGGCGCACCCACAGCCCGCCGATGAATAGCCTCTGCACGTCCTCCATATGGGCGATCTCCCTTTCATTGAAAAATTCACGGGTTTCGCCACCAATCGTGGTATATACGTGCAAATCCGCCCGCTTACCGCGCAGAAAGGCCATCATTTCGTCGGTGACAGTTAAAAGGTCATCCATCGTCATCTCCGGCAGGTCGTCAAGGACGTGGTATTTCGTGTACTCCGCTTCATAATAACCCGGAGTCCAGTAAGCCACGGCCTCGATCGACGTGATAAGCAGGCTGACCATAATACAGAGGGCACTAAAGAACCCGGAGATGCGGACAGGCCACAGGGAAAAACAATCTTTACTGGAAGGTGGTACGTTTATGTTCATTTTGATACTCCATTATAAGCTGAAAGGAACTATATTTTATGTAAACTAAGAAGCTATTCGGAAGCGGTCAGATACTGTTTGGAAACATAGGCCTCCTGTCCGTTGTACATAATAACAGCCCATTCAGCATCATGATCTCTGACGTATTCTACGGCCACGCCCGGGTCGAGCTTGCCAATACGATTCTGAAGGTTGGCCGAGGACGGTGAATTGCGGACATTAAGGGTCGCGGTCGTCTTGTAGGCCGCTGTGGCCGCTGCTGTAGTCGTTGTTTCCTCCACAGTTGGATCCACGGTAGGAAGAGGCTCTGTTGTGGGAGCCGCAGTCGTGGCAGTCGTAGCAGGCGGTGCAGTAGTCTCACTCGTGGGATCCCTTTTGGGCGTAAGGATACGGATCAGGAAAATCAAAACAACAACGAGAATGATAGGAATGAGAAGCTTCAGTATATCCCCTCCGCTGAGAGCAGACTTATTTCTTCGTCTGCTGCGGCTCTGTCTGCCAGACGGCAGGACGCTGCGGCCGCGTTCCTGTGGTGTGCTTTTATTCTCTTTGGAAAACCTGCGGAACTCCTGGGAAAGGATGCGTGCAGCCGAAGCAGCGGCAGCCGGATCATCGTCGCCGTCTCTTGAGGCTTTGGCTCCGATCGAGAGAATCTGCAGATAATGCTCGGCGGCGGATTTCGTGATCCATTGTTCTTCGTAAAGGTCGCGGACCATTTTATCAGGCTTTCCTTCTACAATGCCTGCCCGGTCACATTGCAGCCGTATCATGTATTCAATCGTCTGTTTGGCCTTTACCATCACCGCATTGTATTTTTTTTGGTTCATCAGGCGCTCAGTGTCCTGAGCACTTTTCTGTATTTTTTCCCAGATGCCGGAATTGTCTCTTCCCATACTGTCCCCCCTCTGATGTATGTTTACCCGGATACGGGTGCTTCTATGTGTTGCTGATATAGTTATTATAATAGAATTTTCACGATTTTGCATTAACATTTTGTAAACTTTCACAAAATGTTAAGATTTTTTTTGAAAAATCAAAATAAACCTTCCTGCGCCCGTAGTTGAGTGCGCCACCATGAATGAAAGTAATCCAGGCGCATTTGGCATCCCTGAATATATGCCGCCTACTGGCGGCGAGACTTTCATAGAAAACCTTCCTGCGCCCGCAGTTGAGTGCGCCACCATGAATGAAAGTAATCCAGGCGCATTAGGCATTCCTGAATGTATGCTGCCTGCTGGCGGCGAGACTTTTAAAGTAAGAAAGCTCCTTGTCAAGGAAGAATAAAGGTGATAAAATGTAGACACAACGATATGACGGATGGAGGAAAATGTGATGAGATTACGCCATATCAAGGGTGCGGAGGAGGAGATCGCCAACAGCCCTTTTGTGGTCCAGGATCCGGCGGCTTTCAAAGGGAGATGGTGTGAGCTTTTTGGAAACAGCAATCCTGTCCATATTGAGATCGGGATGGGAAAGGGCAGGTTTATCATGGAGTTGGCCGGACAGAATCCCGGAATCAACTATATTGGTATTGAACGGTATTCCAGCGTTCTTCTGCGCGGGCTTCAAAAGCGTGCCGGGCTTACGCTCCCGAATATTTATTTTATCAGGCTGGATGCTTTGGAGCTATCCGAGGTGTTTGGAGAGAATGAGGTGGAGCGGATCTATCTGAATTTTTCGGATCCGTGGCCGAAAGACCGGCATGCGAAAAGACGGCTGACCTCGGAGCGTTTTCTGGCAGTTTATGATAAGATTTTGCAGCAGGATGGTCAGATTGAGTTCAAGACTGATAACAGGGACTTATTTGAATATTCTCTGGAATCAATCCCGGCGGCCGGCTGGCAGGTCAGCTGGATGACATTTGATCTGCATCGCAGTGAAGTGGCAGCCAGTAATGTCATGACAGAATATGAGATCAAGTTCGCATCGGAGGGACATCCGATCTGTAAGTTGACGGCCATGCGCGGGATGAAGTGAGGTATGTCTGCCGATTTGCCTGTAAATGATGGCAGAATTGGCAGCAAAGGCCAGGGAATAGGGACAGGCTGTCTGCATATACTAAGTAACAATGAGAGAACAGGAAGGCAGCGGGCGGCATGGATATGAAATCCAGGATTATCAGGAGTCTGTCACAGGCCACTTGTGATAAGGCGGAGCTGAACCGGAGGATTTTGAGGCTGAAGAAATGTTTTGACGAAGCAAATGCTGCGCTCGGCGGCAGGAAAAAGAAAAAATAAAGGAGAGACATTCATGGAGAAAATATTTACAAGCACGAATTTTGACACGGAGGTTTTAGGTTCTGACAAGCCTGCAGTAGTAGATTTTTTTGCTACCTGGTGCGGCCCCTGTAAGATGATGGCCCCGGTGATTGAAGCGCTGGCAGAGGAATATGAAGGCAGAGTGACAATCGGTAAGCTGGATGTTGACGAGAACGGGGATATTGCGGCCAGATACGGCGTGATGACGATTCCTACAATCTTTTTATTCAAGGATGGCAAAATCGTCTCTAAAACGGTCGGCGTCCAGGATAAGAATTCCCTGAAGCGCCAGATCGACGCTATGCTGTAACCTTCCTGCGCCGGCCAGCGGACTCACCACCGTCCCATGAAAGTCCGGCGGGCGTACTTGGTATACTTGAATCCAGATCACCTGATGGCGATAGGACTTTTAAAGTAATCAGATAAAAAACATGCGGCTTCTGTAGGGCAGCGGGAGCTTTTCCGTATATGCAGAAGCGACAAGGAAAACGCCATAAAAGTACAATTTTTATGGCGTTTTCAATAAAATTAAATTTTTCTAAAAAATTTGAAAAAAAGTGTTGACTTTTGAGGATATATCCCCTATAATAGTGCACATGTTAAGGAAATAAAGCAAGCGCCTTTAGCTCAGTTGGTAGAGCAGTAGACTCTTAATCTATTTGTCCAGGGTTCGAGTCCCTGAAGGCGCACTGGAAAGTACTGTTTTTGCAGACATGGATGCTGCGGGGACGGTGCTTTTTTTATTTCCAGATACAATGGACGGTCGGATATACCTGTATGCTCTATCCGTCCTGCAATCTGGTAAAGACTTTCACAGTAACCTTCCTGCGCCCACAGGTGAGCGCACTACCATGAATGAAAGTAAATCAGGTGCATTTGGCATACCTGAACGTAGATCGCCTGCGGCGATGGGACTTTCACAGTAACAAAAGATTTATAAGGAGGAGAGCATGATGAGAGGCAGGAAAAAACGTGGTTTTATGTTGTTTGTATATTTGATGATGATAACAGGGATGTCACTCGCCGGATTTCCGCTGTCCAGAGCCTGGGCAGAACCCGCTGACACAGCAGTTGTTACGCCCTTATCGGAGCATGGGGCTCTGAGAGTGGAACAGGGCGCTCTTGTGGATGGAAAAGGGGAAAAATTTCAGCTTCGCGGGATGTCCACGCATGGGCTTACCTGGTTTCCTGAGTATGTATGTGAGGAAACATTCCGTACACTCCGGGACGACTGGAAAACGAATTGTGTCCGCCTTGCCATGTATACAGAGGAATATGGCGGCTATTGCAGCGGGGGGAATAAGGACGAGCTGAAGGCGCTTGTGCGAAAAGGCGTTGATACAGCTACAGAGCTGGGAATGTATGTGATTATTGACTGGCATATCCTGAACGATGGCGACCCCAATATTCACAAGACAGAAGCAATGGAATTTTTCGGGGAAATATCAGCGCTTTATAAAGATCAGGGAAATGTGATTTATGAGATCTGTAATGAGCCGAACGGTACAGCTGACTGGGAATGCATTAAAAGATACGCGAATGAAGTGATTCCGGTCATCCGCCAGAATGACAGTGATGCTGTAATTATCGTGGGGACACCGACATGGAGCCAGGAGATCGACAAGGCGGCAGAAGCGCCCCTGGAATTTGATAATGTTCTCTATGCGCTTCATTTCTATGCTGCGACGCATACGGACTGGCTCCGCGAACGGCTCAGGGGCTGTGCCCAGAAAGGACTACCTGTATTTGTCAGCGAATTTGGTATGTGTGACGCCAATGGAAACGGAAACAATGATTTTGTTCAGGCAGAACAGTGGCTTGGATTGTTGGATGAGTATAAGATAGGCTATTGCTGCTGGAATCTGGCAAATAAGGCCGAGGCGAGCAGTGTGCTCCAGCCGTCCAGCCAGAAGCTATCCGGCTGGACAGAGGAAGATCTGAGTGAAAGCGGAAAGTGGATTTCCGGGTATTTCAGACAGCGTTCCCTGGAGGAAAACGGCGTTTAACGGCGGATCCATTTTCCAAACAGAGTCCTTTTGTATTTGGCGAGTTCATCCCTGGCTTCCTGGCGGCTCTCAGCTTTCTTCAGAAGCTCCACGCCTCTCTTTATATCCTCCGGCACGCCCAGGCCCTGACAGTAGATCGTGCCGAGCATATACTGGGTTTCCAGATTATTCCAGTTGACCTGTTCCAAAAATTCCCGGGCCTTTACGAAGTCTCTGGGAGTTCCCAGGCCGTAGAAACAGCATTTTCCCAGATAGAAGACGCCCCATGTACTGCCATCCTGATAGGCGCGCAGGAGAAGCGGAAACGCTTTTTCATAGTCCTGTTCTACCTCTTCGCCTTTGTAGTACAGAGCGCCCAGACGGTTGAAGCAGCCTGTATTCTGTGCTCCCTCGATGCCCTTTTCATAGCACTCTACGGCGTAACGACAGTCTTTGGGTACGAATTTTCCTTCCTCGTAGGCAAGCCCGACGTAAAACCAGGCGTCCGCTTCCCCGCCTTCGGCTGCTTGCCGAAACCATTGGAAGGCTTCCTCCTTCTGTCCGGCTCCATGCAGTTCTTTTGCATAGATATACTGGTGGACAGGGTATCCATGTTCTGCGCCCATGCGCCAGATCCCTTCGGCCTTCTGGGGCTGGGGAGCAATGAAGCGATCGTCGCCCTGCGTGTAGTAGCGGTTTAAATTGTTACCGGCATAGTAGACGCCGTTTTGGAAGGATTTGAGGAACCAGCCCTCACATTTGGCAATGTTTTCCCTCATATATGCATCAGAGGCCGCCCGGTCTCCGGGAAATGGATCGCGTCCGAAGATTTCGAGGAAATCCCACCAGAAATAAACATTGCCGACCGTGTACTGGCAGAAGGGCTCTCCCTGTTCAGCCTTTTTCAGAACAATATCAAAGGCCTCTTTCAGGTTAGTAAAGGGCATCTTGGCCCGCATGGAGGAGGAAAGCTCGCCGCTTCTCAGCGCCAGAAGTACTCCGAGCGCACTTCCCTGCTCAACGGCTTTGTGCATCAGGTGAGTCGCCTGTCTGTCGTCCTCTGGAAAGCCATGTCCGCGCCACATGTACTGATAGCCGCAAAAGCATCGTGCAAGCAGGGCTGTGGCATCTCCATCGCCTGCATTTGAGGCCTGTTCCAGGAGCTGAAAGGCTTCCTGCCCGCGTCCTGAGGACATTTCATAAAAAAGATAGCGAAGCGACAGCTCAACGGCGTCGCTGAAATAGTTACCCATATAGATACCCCCCGTTTGGTTGATTGAGTAATCGGTAGATTCTCTGTCAGAATTGTACCATATCTGAGAGGAAATGCCAATATTTTGTGACAGTTCAGATAGGTCTGTACTTCTGCCAAAGGCGGATAAAAAATGATTTGGAGGAGAGAATGATGCAGGAAATCGGAATCAGAGAAATAAAAAATATTAAAATCGGTAATGCAGAAAACATGCAGGCTGCTACAGGCTGTACCGTGATCTTGTGTCCTGATGGCGCGGCAGCAGGCCTTGATGTGAGGGGCGGAGGGCCTGCTTCCAGAGAATCAGAGCTTCTTAAGCCGGCTGCCGCCGCCGAGGTGATCCATGCCGTACTTCTCAGCGGCGGGAGTGCATTCGGTCTGGATGCGGCGGGAGGCGTAATGCGGTATCTTGAGGAGCGGAATATCGGCTTTGATGTGGGAATCACCAGAGTGCCTCTGGTGTGCCAGTCCTGCATTTTTGACCTGGGAGTGGGCGATTACACGGTGAGGCCGGATCAGGCGATGGGCTATGAGGCATGTGTAAATGCAGAGGCAGGAAATTACCGCGATGGAAATTACGGGGCCGGGACAGGCGCAAGTGTGGGCAAGCTCTACGGCAGAGAGTTCTGTATGAAATCAGGCGTTGGAAGCTATGCTGTCCGTATCGGTGAGCTGGAGGTGGGGGCGATTGTGGTGGTAAATGCCCTGGGCGATGTCTACGACTGGAAGAATGGGAAAAAGGTCGCCGGCCTTCTGGCAAAGGATAAGAAGAGCTTCCTTTGCACAGAGGACGAAGTCTACAAAAGCTATGAGGTCGTAAAGAATAAGTTCGTGGAAAATACGACCATTGGTGCAGTCATAACGAATGCCCGCTTTAGCAAGGCGCAGCTTTGCAAGCTTGCGGCAATGACACACAACGGACTTGCACGTTCCATCCGCCCTGTGCATACGAGTGCGGACGGGGACAGTGTCTATGCGTTGTCTGTAGGTCTGCTGGCAGCAGATCAGGATATGGTTGGTACATTGATGGCACAGGTGATGTCAGAGGCGATTCTAAGGGCGGCAGAAAGCGCTGAGGCGGCATACGGACTGCCGGCAATGAGGGATATGCAGGTATGAAAACGATTGATCTTGAGGGAATGATTTCCATTCCCTATCTGAAAAAAACGGTATTCACCGGCAGTCATAGAGAAATGAATTTCATGATACGCAGGCAGGAGGGCGAAGGCGGGGACAGGATTGAGGCTGTCGCCTGGCCCGGTCCGTTTATTTTTTCCCTGACAGAGGAGGAGAAAAAGTGCCGGCAGGATTTTGATTTCAGTGAAGA
>Ga0137306_103151_pt1 | contig 12614 bp, 15 predicted proteins | sample Inofroosms_March_FD_97187 | JGI IMG/M metagenome (GOLD analysis project Ga0137306, IMG submission 97187) | Mouse cecal microbial communities from Vienna, Austria - N-Acetylneuraminic and N-Acetylglucosamine D2O microcosms_March | ecosystem: Host-associated > Mammals > Digestive system > Large... | reverse complement strand
GTAACCCTGGGCCTGGTTCACGCGCTGATGACTGATCCCCAATATGAGGACCTGAAAAACGCCTTGAAGCTGGACGGCAATTCGGAGGTTCTTCTGGTGTCGTCTGAGGGCGACACAGACCCGGACCGCTACCGTGAGATCACATGGGAAGGACTGTGCGGAACCGGGAAGAAGCCATTTGCGGATCTGACAGACTGAGAGACTGACTGACGGGCTGACAGACTGGCGAACTGACAAGTACGGCAACAAGTAAAACCCGCCGGACAGGGGCATCCATTCCGGGATGCCGGACGGGCCCGGCAAACCGTTCCCTGCAGCGGCAGATCCCCCTGCCGGACCCATGCAGGTATGAAACGATTATAAAAATATAGGAATGAAGGAGATGCATATCATGGCAGATTTTGAAAAGATCAAGGAAGCCGCCCAGAACTACAGCAGCGATATGAACGCGTTTTTGAGAGCCATCGTGAAGAATCCCGGGGAGAGCTGTGATGAGAAGGCTCACATTGAGACCATTGCGGCTGAGATGAGAAAGGTGGGGTTTGATGAGGTTCAGATCGACCCCCAGGGTAATGTGATCGGATACATGGGAACCGGGGACAGGATTATTGCCTATGACGCCCACATTGACACGGTGGGCATCGGAAATATTGAGAACTGGGATTTTGACCCTTATGAGGGCTATGAGAATGAGACGGAGATCGGCGGCCGGGGTGTTTCCGACCAGTGCGGCGGCATTGTCTCCTCTGTGTACGGCGCGAAGATCATGAAAGACATGAACCTGATTCCAAAAGGCTGCAAGGTTATGGTGGTGGGAAGCGTTCAGGAGGAGGACTGTGACGGTCTCTGCTGGCAGTACATTATCCATGAGGATAAGGTCCGCCCGGAGTTTGTGGTCTCCACAGAGCCTACGGACGGCGGCATCTACCGGGGACAGAGAGGGCGTATGGAGATCCGGGTGGACGTGAGAGGCGTTTCCTGCCATGGCTCCGCTCCGGAGAGAGGAGACAACGCCATCTACAAGATGGCTGACATCCTTCAAGATATCCGTGCCCTCAATGAGAATGACGCGGACGACAAGACAGAGATCAAGGGCCTTGTGAAAATGCTTGACCCCAAGTACAACAAGGACTGGGAAGAGGCCCGGTTCCTTGGAAGAGGTACGATCACTACCTCCCAGATCTTCTACACCTCCCCAAGCCGCTGCGCGGTTGCGGACTCCTGCGCTGTGTCTCTGGACCGCCGCATGACCTTTGGTGAGACCTGGGAAAGCTGTCTGGAGGAGATCCGCTCCCTTCCAAGCGTGAAAAAGTACGGGGACGATGTAAAGGTGTCCATGTATAACTATGACCGTCCGTCTTATACAGGCTGTGTGTATGAGATTGAGTGCTATTTCCCCACCTGGGCGATCCCTAAGGATCATAAGGTGACAAAGGCTCTGGAGAGCGCTTATACCAGCCTTTACGGCCATAAGAGAATCGGAGCCCCGGAGACTCTGGAAATGAGGCAGGCCCGTCCTCTGACCGATAAGTGGACGTTCTCTACCAACGGAGTTTCCATCATGGGAAGAAACGGGATTCCGTGTATCGGCTTCGGGCCCGGGGCTGAGGCCCAGGCTCATGCTCCCAATGAGAAGACGTGGAAACAGGATCTGGTTACCTGCGCGGCGGTGTACGCGGCCCTTCCGGGGGAATATTTTGCGGAATAGAAATGAAATAGTGCATGGTCAGCGCAGTAAACGCGCAGATCTGTCTGAACGGTTACGCCCAAAAAACAAAAATATTAACTTTATCAGGAGGATGCTATGAAGACTTTACAGGATTATATTGACAAATTAAATAAACTGAATTTTAAGGAGATGTACAACGGCGACTTTTTCCTTACCTGGGAGAAGACGGATGAGGAGCTGGAGGCAGTGTTTACGGTTGCCGACGCCCTTCGGTTTATGAGGGAGAACAACATTTCCACCAAGGTGTTTGAGAGCGGTCTGGGGATTTCTTTGTTCCGTGATAATTCTACCCGCACCCGGTTTTCTTTTGCCTCTGCCTGCAATCTGCTGGGGCTGGAGGTTCAGGATCTGGATGAGGGCAAATCTCAGGTGGCTCACGGTGAGACGGTTCGGGAAACAGCCAACATGATCTCTTTTATGGCTGACGTGATCGGTATCCGCGATGATATGTACATCGGCAAGGGCAACAAGTATATGCATGAGGTGGTTGACGCCGTGACACAGGGCAACAAGGACGGGATTCTGGAGCAGAAGCCTACCCTGGTTAACTTACAGTGCGATATCGACCATCCCACCCAGGCTATGGCGGATATGCTTCACATTATCCATGAGTTTGGCGGCGTTGAGAATTTAAAGGGCAAGAAGCTGGCTATGACCTGGGCTTACTCTCCTTCCTACGGAAAGCCATTGTCTGTTCCCCAAGGAATCATTGGCCTGATGACCCGCTTTGGCATGGATGTGGTGCTGGCTCACCCGGAGGGATATGAGGTGTTCCCGGAGGTTGAGGATGTGGCTGCCGCCAACGCGAAGAAATCCGGCGGCACCTTTACCAAGACCAACAGTATGGCGGAGGCATTTAAGGATGCTGACATCGTTTATCCCAAGAGCTGGGCTCCTTTTGCGGCTATGGAGAAGAGGACAGAGCTGTACGGAAACGGCGACACGGAAGGCATCAAGGCTCTGGAGAAGGAGCTGCTGGCACAGAACGCCCAGCACAAAGACTGGGCCTGCACAGAGGAACTTATGGCCACCACAAAGAACGGAAAGGCCCTTTACATGCACTGCCTCCCGGCGGATATCTCCGGCGTCAGCTGCAAGGAGGGCGAAGTGGACGCTTCTGTATTTGACCGCTACAGAGACCCCCTGTACAAGGAAGCCAGCTTTAAGCCTTATATTATCGCCGCCATGATCTTCCTTGCCAAATTTGCCGACCCGGCGGATGTTCTGAAGAAGTTAGAGGAAAAAGGGACTCCAAGAGTGTTTAAATAATCCGTATGGAAGCGCGGGCATTTCCCATGTCCCATATTGCGTCAGGGGAATGATCGGACAAATGCCTGCGCTTACGCCCAGTGAAAGGAATGGAATCATAAATGTCTAAGAAGAAACGAATTGTGATTGCCCTTGGAGGAAATGCCCTGGGCAATACGCTTCCGGAACAGATGAAGGCCGTAAAGATTACGGCTAAGGCTATTGTGGATCTGATCGAAGAGGGATGCGAAGTGGTAGTGGCCCACGGAAACGGCCCCCAGGTTGGCATGGTGAACAATGCCATGATCGCCCTGACCCATGAGGACCCGGACCAGCCCAACACGCCTCTTTCCGTGTGCGTGGCCATGAGCCAGGCCTACATAGGGTATGATCTGCAGAATGCGCTGCGGGAGGAAATGTTCAACCGGGGGATTGAGAATATTCCGGTGGCCACTATGATCACCCAGATGCGGGTAGATGAACATGACCCGGCATTTGACGCTCCCTCAAAACCCATCGGAAAGTTTGTGTCCCCTGACCAGGCTAAGATGATGGAGGAGAAGTTTCACTACATCATGAAGGAGGATTCGGGCCGTGGCTACCGCCGTGTGGTGGCTTCCCCAAAACCTGTGGAGATCATTGAGATCGGCACCATCCGGACCATGGTGGAATCCGGGGACCTGGTAATCGCCTGCGGCGGCGGCGGGATTCCGGTAATCCGCCAGGGGAACCATTTAAAGGGGGCCAGTGCTGTCATTGACAAGGACTTTGCCAGCTGTCTCCTTGCAAAGGAACTGGACGCGGATTTCCTGATCATTCTTACGGCTGTGGAGCAGGTGGCTCTGAATTTTGGAAAACCGGATGAAAAATGGCTTTCGGATGTGTCTTTGGAGCAGGCTGACCAGTATATAAAAGAGGGACATTTCGCGCCTGGGTCTATGCTGCCTAAGGTGCAGGCTGCCGTGGATTTCGCCGGGTCAAAGAAGGGGAGAACCGCTCTGATTACGCTGTTGGAAAAATCCAGGGACGCGATTCAGGGGAAGACTGGGACTATGTTTCATATGTAGGGGGGAGCGGAGCTTCTTTGACAGATGGGAAGACGATAACTGTACATTTTTATTGATACTGAAAAAATGCCTGGGCTGATATGCGTCCAGGCATTTTAATCTGTTATGTGTATATTTGACTTACTCTTTTATATGCCCATTCCGGATTATTGTCCACAATCACATCACATTGATCGTCCCCATCATAATCCACAATATATCCCGGCGTAATACATCCTTCTGTCAGGTTTTTCAGATCAGCACAGGCATTTTCCCCACATTCACACTAACTAAAACAGATATCAGGGTTATAAAATACATTAAGAACTGTCTTCCCTCCGCTGCTCATGTCAAACTACGGAACACTGTGTCCAAATCTGTCCCGAAAACACGTTTCATTCCTCATAAACAGCGCCGTCTGTATACCGGGTCAATCCATTGACACGTTCATCTATCATCTTTATGGTATGTTTTACAAAAAAGTCTTCATTGTCATACACAACCTGTAACTGGCCCTTTGCCCGGCCTAAATAACTCATCAATCTTAATGCCATAATGTTCTCCTTCCTGCCACATTTTAATTATACAGAAAAAAATGCCCTTTACAATAAAAATCCCATTATATCTCCCCTTTTCCAAACAGCAGCACCGAAGCCCGAAATTCCGTATCCATCCTCTCAAACTTAGCGGTTCCGCCAAACCGGGCGGCTGTGGCGCGGACAGATGAAAGCCCAAGGCCAAGCCCCGGATGGTCATAATCCTGAACATCAGAGGATCGGGGGATCTGTGACTGGGGGTAAAAACTGTTATCCACGGTAAAGGACAGGGCATAGGGCGGCGTAAAAAGTCCATGGACCCGGATATAGCGGTTCTGGGAGGGCTCCAGTCTGCGGCAGGCAGAGAGGGCATTTTCCAGCAGATTCCCAAGCAGGACGCACACATCCGACTCCGGTATGGGAAGCTGTTTCGGCAGCGGAAGGGAAACCTCCACCTGAATCCCCTCATCTTTTGCCTGGGTCAGATAAAAGCGCATGATGGTGTCCACCGCATAATTTCCGCAGTACAAAAACATATCCGCAGGTTCCGGAATCGACTGCCCATAGATGCGTATATATTCTCTCAGGGCGTCCTTATCGCCATCCTCCAGATACCTCTGTATCAGCACAAGATGCTGGCGCAGGTCGTGTCTGGCCCGCCGGGTTTCCTCAATGCGTTTCAGCAGCAGCGCGTACTGCTCCTTGTGCATATCAGCCAGCAGCCTGTTATTCTTCGTCTCCGCCTCCAGCAGCGCCTGTCTGCGGGCTGCCTGCAGCAAGCGTATCAGCAGCATATATTCCACCAGCGTGCCAAGGAAGAGAAATAGCCTGGAAAGCAAAAACGGCAGACTTCTTGCCATTTCCGGCGTCATTCTTATACTGTAAACGAAAGAAGTCACCAGGGTCAGGGCAGGTATGATCCAAAAATGAGAAATGATATATTCTTCTTTTGTGTCCACGATTTCATGGCATGTCTGCTTAAACAATTTCAGCAGAAACGGGACCGTCGCCGCCACTACAGCCAGATGCAAAAGACCATTGGCGCAGCCGTAAACACCCGCGTCCGTCAAATCGACAAACTGGGCCTGTAAAAAACTGGCTATGCCCCGGTTAAGTCCCAAATACGCAAGTAAAAAAAAGTAGACAAACAGAACCACACCCAGATGCAGCCTCACCAGATACAGAAACACAGTCAGGTGAATCAGTCCGAACAAAAAATCCAACAGCCGCGCAGGCACGATCTCCGGCGCAAGAAAATAAAAGCAGGCGCATTTGAATAAAAACATCAAAAAAAGTACGGAAAATGTCCGCCGTTTGGAAAACCGCAGATATCCATTCCAAAAAGGATAGTAAGCAAGAATCTGATAAGGGAGTGCAGCAACAGGCGCTGAAATCATATAATCCATAGGTATGTCACCTTCCATCATTGAACGTTACAAAACCTGCCAGTATCCGTTTTTATTTGAACCGACACGCTTAATATATCCATTCTTCCGCAAAAAGGAAATATTATTCTGTATGGCAGTCTTTCCGATCCCTGCGATCTCCATGAGCTGAGGCTGTGTTATATTAGGATTGTTTCGCATCTCTCTTAAAATCAGTTCATGGGTCGGGTTTAAATTTTTCTCTTTATCCCCCACATCAGGCAATATTTTCTCAAATGGAATCGTAACCACAATAGAATATTCCTCATTTCCTATATTCCCTATAAAACAGCCATCAGAGGAATCAAAAAATTATTACCCATGGTTATTTTACTTGATGAAAGGGAGCTGGCGCTGCCTTTCCAGCCAACTCCCCGCCTCAAACACCTTTACAGCTCCGCTCTCTCCATCCTGACAAGAAACTCCTTCGTCCCTTCCTCCAGCTTTCTCTCCCCTGTCAGGCAAAACCCATGCCGCCGGTAAAACGAAACCGCTCTGACATTTTTCTCCAATGCCCACAGAGACTTTCCATGCAGTTCCCTTACCGCATACTCCACCAGTTCTCCCCCAACGCCCTCACTCTGAAAAAACGTATCCACATACAGCTTGCAGATTTCCCTTCCGTCCACCTGGACAAATCCTTTTATTACCATATCCTCACACACATACAGTTTCTCTCTCACATCATCCCTGCCAAAATAACCATTAACCAGGGAAACCACCTGCAATTCCCCAAAGGAAAATTCTATGTCCTTAAAAATTGGAAAATAATTTACCCGGTTATTGAAGACAAAGATTTCCGCGATTCTTGACAGATCATTCTGGCTGGCTTTTCTAATATTCAACCGGATCCCTCCCATCCATGTTCGCCCTTACAGTTTTTCCATCACGCCCTCCAAAGCCAAAGGAAACGCCTGCCAACACCAGCAGCATAAAGATTGCCGCCCAGTCCCACATATGAAACACAGGGCCGCCTATCATCTTAGACAGCACCAGGTTAATCACCGCGACAAACAGGACTGTCAGCAGATACGATACCCCAAAAGCGGCCGGTTTTCTCCGGCTTCCCATTTTTCTGAACACTCCGATCACCATCCACAAAAAGACAATGGAAATCACGGCCATAACCCCGCCGATGGTAAAGACCTGCCCAACCTTTATGAGACGGCTCAGCACAAATAAATAGGGAATGATTAGCGCTGACAGCCACACAAAACATCCCACAATGCCCTTTTTCCCAAACCGGATCCCAGGCAGACAGACAGCCCAGCCAAACACAATGGAAACTGCAGGGATCAAAGACCACGTCACCCCGCCGGATATGGCGATATCACAAATCAAACACACCGCCGCTGCCGTCATAAATAATGCGGAAAAGATGAAGACCAGAAACTTTTTCGACTTTACACGGTTTTCCCCGTTTCCTTTTATTACGTCGAAATGCTCATCCTTCTTTTCCTCATCTGGTTCTCTGTCCTCCCTCTCTCCCTTTAATAGTTCATTTACTGTGATTCCCAATATGTCGCACAGCTCCAGCATGATAGAAGAGTCCGGCAGACTTTTCCCTGTCTCCCATTTTGAAATTGCTCTGTCCGTAATATTCAGTTCTTCGGCCAGCTGGGCCTGGGTCAGCTTTTTTGCTTTGCGGCATTTAGAGATAAACGCGCCTACTTCTATTTGATTGACCATAACTTTTCCCTCCATGTAAAATTATACTATGAGTGCTCACTTTTTACAAGGAACTAATGGTTGAGGGCAGCAGTTCAACCATTGGTTGAGGACCAGATAGCTTTCTTTTATCAATAAACCCCCGTCTCCCTTCGGCCTGTTCTATAAAGAAACAGCTTGAAAAACATGCTCTTTCTCAATATAATAATCATAAAATCCCCCAGCACAGGAGACCTCTGACCATGGATATCTACACCAAACTGCTGTCAACGATCAGCGGCGCAGTCAAAGAATTTCCGCCCCGCCTGTCATCCGGCTATAATATTTTCAACATATTGGACATCACCGAAAAAGAAGTCATCATGTGCCGGTTTTTGGCTGACTTGCTGAATCCCGAAGGCAGACATGGTTGCGGGACGCTGTTTCTGCGGTCCTTTTTCCGGGATATCTTAAAGGAATATGATACAGATGAACTGCTTCTCACCCACACGGATGTTGACAGAGAGTATGTCACTGCCAACGACAGACGGATTGACATCATTATCCGAAATTCCCGCTTCTTTATCCCTGTTGAGGTCAAAATCTATGGAGACGAACAGGAAGCCCAATGTTATGATTACGCCCAATACGCCAGAAACGCGCCCCTTATTTATCTCACAAGATTTGGAGATGTTCCGTCCCTGTACAGCCGGAAAGAGAAAGGCGGCACAAATGTTTTGCCACTTGACCATATACTCTGTATTTCATGGGAACAGGATATTTATGATTGGCTGGAGAGATTGCTGGAACATTTACCAGAACCCATAAAATCAGGCGTTACGCAATATATGGATGCCATCCGGATGACGGCAGACGGAAGGAATAAAAAGATGATGGAAATAACATTGGAAGCGCTTTATGAATCGCCTGATTTTTTTCATGCGGGTATTGAGATTGAGAAATCCATGAAGGCCGCAAAAATCCGCCTCATAAGAATGGTTTTTGACGACCTGAAAAAAGAAATGACCCATCTGCTTCCAAAGTATGGCCTAGAACCTGAGACCGAACATGTCTACTATTCTTATGAGAAAAAACAGCATGAGAAATTTTACGACTGTTACAGCACCTACCCCGGATTAAACTATGTGGTGCGACATGCAAAGTTCCAAAAGGAAGGGCTGAGCATGTGGTTCCGGATAGAGGTGGAGCACTGTCTCTTTGCCGGTTTTGCTCTGTTTGACACAAAAGAACATTGGCAGATAGATAAGATCAACCAGGAACTGATTGACGAAGCCGCAAAGTATCTTGTCCGGGATATGATCAACCCCGCAGATTGGTGGCTGACATGGTGCTATCCCAATGGGAATCGGCAGGATGATTCTTATGACGATGTTCCGGATTTTAAACATATGAATCCCTGCGCTGTCAGCCTTGTGGACCCACAGGTTCGGAGGACATTTGCAGAGCGCGCGGTGAAGACGTTTGAGGAAGAGCTTTTGAAGTATCTTTTATAGATAGTTTCTATTGGGGCAGGGTTTTCCGGCGGTGAAAATCCTCTGCCCTGCTTTATTCAAACTCTGCCTTATCTTCATCCCGTTTCGCGCAGCCACTTTTTGAGAAGCTATGTGTGTATTCCGAATAATCGAATAAACCCTGTCTGCATGAAGAACCGTAAAAGCATAGTCCCTGCAGGCAGCTACCGCCTCTGCCGCATACCCTTTATGCCAATGTTCCTTTTGAAACAAATATCCGACTTCTAAAACTTCCTCACCTCTCCACTTCTGCATGGTCAGTCCGCATTGACCGATCATTTCCTCTGTCTCTTTTAACACAACAGCCCAGAGTCCAAACCCATACTTCTCATATCGTTTAAGGTGCCGGTCAAGCCACCCCTGCGCTTCTTCTAAAGTAAACGCGCTTTCATAGGCAGCGCTCATTACCTCCTCATCACAGGATTCTGCACAATGGGCCAAAATCCGACTGGCTCATTTCTCTGATTATAAGGCGTTCTGTTTCCATCAAAAATAATTTTTTAATCGGAAAAAACATATAATTCCTCCCTGTCTGGGGACAGGTAAAATCGTGAACTGCCCCTACCAGGGGAATCCCGTTATCTTTCATATATTGAATCACCCTGGAAAAAACATCGTTTCCCTATCCCTATAGCAAAAACATCTGCCGCTGCTAAAAACCCTTCCTTAACACCAATACATTTTCCCCATTCCGATACTCATACTCCACACTATCCACACTTTTCTTCACCATAAAAATCCCCAGCCCGCCAACAGGCCGCTCCTCCACAGAAAGGCCAAGATCCGGTTCCTCCCGCTCCAGAGGATTGTAAGGCGTCCCGCTGTCCGCAAAGGTAATAACCGCTGCCTGTTCCTGTCCTGGCGCCCCCTCCACATCCACCTGGATTGTCACCATTCCCACAGACTCCCCATAGGCATAATGGGCGATATTTACAAAAATTTCCTCCACCGCTATCTGCACCTGCATAAGGGTTTTCATCTTACAGCCTGCCGGTGTCAACTGTTCTTCCACCAAATCCATAACCTGCCCCAGATTATCCACCTTGGCCTGCAGAGTCAATTCCGCCATAATTCCCTGTCTCCCGCAAAATAATCAATCATGCTCAATGGTCAGAACATGTGAAAATCCCGTCATCTCAAATACTTCCAAAATCATCTCATTGGCATTTTTAACAACCATAGTGCCTTTCCTGGCATTCATCTTTTTCTGGGTGGTCAACAGCACTCTCAACCCTGCGCTGGCCAGGTATTGCAGATCCGTCAAATCAAAAATCACCTCATCAATATCATCCAGCAAAAGAGTCCGCTCCAACTGCGGGGAAGTGGTGGTATCCAGCCTCCCGTTTAATTTTACCACCAGCCTGCTGCCGTCCCTGTTCTTTGTAATCGTCATCTTCTTATCCTCCTCTTTTATTAAAAAACCCTTTGATCCTCATCTAGCATCTCTCTTCCATCTTTACATCATACCACAAGCCGCAGACAAATGCATTGTTAACTTCCTTTAAGCACGAAATTGTTTGCGGTTGAGAAAAGACCGCGAATATGGTATGATGTTACCATAGTTTTCAGCATCGAATCTGTCTAAGTGCCAATTAAAACATTTTACCGATTTTGGAAAGGAGTCCCCCAGCCCATGGAAGCAAACGAATCAAAAATGGTGCGCTTTACCGAAGATCAGGTAATCCTGCAGCAAGGTTCTACGGAAAAAGTGCTTTACAAAATCATACACGGAAAAGCGATTGTCTATCTCAACTATGGACAGGAAGATGAATACATTGTAGGAATCCTGTCAGAACAGAGATGTTTCGGGGAATTTACCATCCTGTGCGGCAAGCCCAGTATTTACACCGTAGTGGCTTACAGCGACGTTCTGCTTCTGCGCATCCCGGAAGAAGACTTTGACGATTTCATCAGAAATAACAGCGCCAATGCCATAGGCATCATGCGCAACCTTGCCAACACCCTGGTCACCCTCAGCTTTAACATTAACCTCATACTGGAAGAGCTGGAACAGGGAAAGAAGATTGAACCGGAAAAATATAAGGACATCACCAGGAAAATCCAATACTGTACTGCCCTGGACCCGGAAAATCAGTTCCGGTTTACTTCCTCCGTTTAGCCGCAACCTAATAAGGATGAGACAAAAAACATCATGGTTTTCCGTCTCATCCCTATATTTTTATGCCTGATCCATAGTTCTCTCTGTCCCATCATCCATCAAGCATCCCTCTACTCCCCCATCAAGTCTGCCATCACCTGCTCCACCGTCTCAATCCTCTTTGCCCTCCATGCATTACTTCCGCAAAACAAAAGAGCGTCATCCACCTCCCCCTCTGCCCCGTGAACCAACGCGCTGGTAATGCAATAAGGCGTAACCGAAGGCTCACATTTCTCCAGACACCCATAGCACCGCTCCGGCGCAATCCGCCCTTTTGCCGCCCTCTCCAGAAACGGATTCACAATCGCCCTCCCAGGCATACCCACAGGACTTTTCGTTATCACAATATCCTTTTTCCCGGCCTTAATATAAGCCTGCTTATAACTCTCCGGGGCATCACATTCCTCAGTAGTCACAAACCTGGTAGCCACCTGCACGCCGTCCGCCCCAAGATTCATATGATGAACCACATCCTCATGGCTGTAAATCCCCCCGGCCGTCACCACCGGAATATGCCGTCCATATTTCCTCTCATAATCTTTCACCACGTCCAGAATCTTCCCGATCTCCAGGTCATACAAATCCCTCTTAAACGTAGTCTCCACATCCTCTGTATCCGCCCCATACTCTTTTAACTGCTCCCTGGAAAACCCCAGATGCCCGCCGGCCAAAGGCCCCTCAATCACCAATAAATCCGGAATCCTTTTGTATTTGCGGTCCCAAATCTTGCAGATCACGGCTGCCGACTTGGCTGTAGAGACAATCGGAGCAATCTTCGTACGCACATTTTCCCCCGCTTCTGCTGCCAGCCGCTTTGCCTCTGCCAGGTATTCCGGCAGATCCACCGGAAGTCCCGCCCCGGAAATAATAATATCTGCCCCTGCCTTGATTGCTTCCTTCACATACTGGGCGTAATTCCTGGTTGCCACCATAATGTTAAAGCCGATAATTCCTTTGGGTGCAATTGTTCTTGCCTTCTTAAACTCACTCCGGATTGCCCGCATATTGGCCTCCATTGGATTTTTAAGAAAATCAGGCTCCCGGAATCCAATCTGAGCCGTGGAGATGATCCCGATGCCGCCGGCCTTTGCCACTGCTCCAGCCAGAGAGGAAAGGCTGATTCCTACTCCCATACCGCCTTGTATTATCGGATGCTTTGCCACCATATCTCCAATTACTAATGGACTGCATTTTCTCATGCCTGTTCCTCCCCTTTCGCCGCGTTTATATATTCCGGAATCGCTGATAGCGTTGTCCGGCAATCTCATCCGGCGCCATTGCCTCGTATTTGATC
>Ga0137306_103150_pt1 | contig 12615 bp, 13 predicted proteins | sample Inofroosms_March_FD_97187 | JGI IMG/M metagenome (GOLD analysis project Ga0137306, IMG submission 97187) | Mouse cecal microbial communities from Vienna, Austria - N-Acetylneuraminic and N-Acetylglucosamine D2O microcosms_March | ecosystem: Host-associated > Mammals > Digestive system > Large... | reverse complement strand
TTATGAACGAATTGCGAAGTACAATCTATGAACTGCTTGTAAAGGCGGAGGAAACCTATGGCACACGGGATGCCATCCGGTATAAGGTAAAGGAAGCCGGGGAGAGCGGAAAGAAAGAGACGAAAGTGGCGGCGAAAACGTATACACAGCTCAGACAGGACAGTGAGCGGTTCGCGGCGGCACTTGCCGGACTGGGAGAGCAGGGAAAGCATATTGCCATTATTGGGGCTACATCGTATTCCTGGATCACGGCCTATTATGGTATCGTGAACGGCGGCAGCGTGGCTGTACCGCTTGATGCCAATCTTCCTGCCGAAGACTTGTGTGAGCTGATTGACAGGGCTGACGTGACAACGCTTGTCTTTGATGAATCAAAGGTTACGGTGGCTGCCATGGCAGCGGAACAATGTCCCAATCTGAGGAACCTGGTAGCTATGGAAGAAGAGACGGCGGCAGAGGGAGCCCTGCATATGTGGGAGCTTATAGCCGGGGCACAGCAGGGAACAGGTTATAAGCCGAAACCGGAGGATCTGGCTACGATCATGTTTACTTCGGGCACAACAGGCAAAAGCAAGGGCGTTATGCTGACGCACAGAAACCTTGCGGAGAATGCAACTGCCCTTGATATGGGATATGAGCCGGGAACGGTTCTTATGAGCGTGCTCCCGATCCATCATGCCTATTGCCTGAGCATGGATATTCTCAAGGGAACGTCGGTGGGCGCTGTCATCTGTATCAACGATTCTCTGCTGCGGGTTGCAAAGAACATCAAGCTCTTTGAGCCAAACATGATTCTGATGGTGCCACTTATGGTGGAGACGCTTGCCAAGAAGCTGGAGGAGGCGTCTTTGGTTCCGGCGCCGCTTGTCAAGCTCAAGGTATTCGGGAAACAGTTTCACACGGTATGCAGCGGCGGGGCCTATCTGAATCCTGCCTATGTCGATCTGTTCAAGAAGTATGGCATTACCATCCTGCAGGGTTATGGAATGACCGAGTGTGCACCGGTTATCAGCACCAACTGCAATGCTGCCATGAAAGCGGGATCGATCGGGAAGTGTATGCCTAACTGTGAGGTGAAGATTGTAGATGAGGAAATCTGGGTAAAGGGTACCAGTGTCATGCAGGGCTATTATAAGATGCCCGAAGAGACTGCACAGACCCTGGAAGACGGCTGGCTGAAAACGGGAGACCTGGGCTACATAGATGAAGAAGGCTTCTTGTTCCTGACCGGACGTAAGAAGAACCTGATCATCACGCCCAACGGTGAGAACGTATCTCCGGAGGAAATCGAGAACAAACTTGGCGAAAACAGGCTGGTGCAGGAAGTGCTGGTCCGTGAAAGCGAGGGTGTAATCGAGGCGGAGATTTTCCCCGATTACGAGTATGCATCCAAAAAGAAAATCAAGGATATGCAGGCGAAACTGCAGGAGATCATTGATGTGTATAATAAGACGGCTCCACTTTATAAACGTATCTTTAAACTGAAGGTGCGTGAAGTGGAGTTTGAGAAGAACACGACGAAGAAGATCAAGAGATTTTGATTCGGATAAAAATGTGGTACGAGGGAGGCAGAATATGCCTCCCTCGCTGCGATAAAGCTTCATTTGTGTACGGCTTCTTTCAGTATTCTGACACATGGTTCAATACCAAGATCCCCGGCATTCAGATAGATATCGTAATATTCCGCGGCGCCCCATTCCCAGTTTGTGACCGAGGTGTAGAAACCGCCTCTTCGCTTGTCATTTTTCTTCAAAGCATTTTCGGCTTCTGCCTGTTTGATACCTTCCCGTTCGATGGCTCTTTGAATCCGTTTCTCCTTGTCTGCATAGATGAACACTCTCAAAGCGTTTTCCTTGTCTTTGAGAATATAGCCGGAAGCCCTTCCCACAATGACGCAGTTGCCCTTTTCGGCAGCCTCCTCAATGATGCGTTTTTCTTCCAGGAAAAGCTTATCCGCCAGGGGCAGTTCCCTGTTGCCTGATAATCCGCCAAGTGCAGTCTTGGAAAGGTTCATCAGAATACCGCCGGAAGTGCTCTCTTCAAGACTCTCTATCTGGTAATAAGGTATCTCGAGATTCTTGGCCGCCTGTATAAGAATATTATGGTCATAAAGCTGATAGCCGAGCGATTCTGCCAGTTTCTTGCCGATCTCGTTGCCGCCGCTGGCATATCGGCGTTCAATTGTTACGATATTATACATAAATACATCCCCCTTTCTGCCAATTGCCTCTTTACTACCATTATAAACACTCTTCTTGCATATCTCAATTCATTTTTCTAAAAATTATTGTGACCGTGTATAACAGTTCAGCCCTGGACTTTGCATTTACTGCAAAGTCCGTGAGAACGCATAGATTTAGCCGGGAGAGAATCTGCCCCTCGCCGCAGGCGACTTGGAATGGGCAGATTCCGTAACAGGGAAGCCGAAGGCCGAACTGTTACGTAACCGTGTAACAGTGACAGGCTTACTGCAGTCTGATATAACCTTCCAGTGCATCACGGATCTCTTTTGCTGTCATGGATTCGGTCTGCCATACGCTGTAATTGCTGCCGCTGGGACTGAGCAGGAAGTCGGCCTTACGGTCCTGGTCTACTACAAAGAGAAGAGTGTAGCTTAGTGTTTCGTCCCTTGCGAGTTCGCAGAAGAAGAAATCTTTCCGGTCTTCACCCTGCGTATGCACCGCTTTGTCGATATAGACTGCGCTGTCATTCATCTGCAGGAAATAGTCTTCTGCAGGAATGGAGGTATAATAATCCTCAGCCCATGTGTAAGTGCCGTCCGGATTCTTGTCTACATAATTCAGGTTAAAGTCCAGAGGGATGTCCGATCCCGGCTGATCGTCATAGCAGTGCACTTTAATATTCACGCGGAGAATTTCCTGTTCGGCCTTATCTTCCGACAGCAGCTGTCCGTCCTTGCCATAGTGCTGCCTTGTGTAAGGGAGCAGTGTCTTATCGGGATTCAGCCATCCATCGAACCGTGTATAATCAAAGAAGTCATTTTCCGCAAAACCTTCGATACCGTCCAGAAATTCATAGCCTGTTATGGTATAGCCGTAAGCGCCGTCACAGGTGTGTAATTCTTCGCCCACGGCATATATTTTATTCTGCGGGATTCCAAGCTGTATAAGTGCATCCCAGGTTTCGGATGCCTCCAGAGCCAATTCTTCCGTGGTTTTTTCTTCCTGTTCCCGAAGCGCTTTTTCGTCTGCTGTTTCGTAGCGTCCGTCACCGATTCTTTCTGCCTGCAGTGAGTCGGCAAACTTCATCAGTTCCTCCGGATCTATTTTGCAGCCGGCTATAATATGGAGCACGTAGCCGTCCTTTTCATTAAACAGGAAAATATAAGTCGGCGACTTGTACGTTTCTGCATTCCTGCAGGTGACCACATCCGCGTTCATGCCGCTCAACTGCGTGTGCTGGATCTGGTCAATGCCCTCAACGACGATCTGCCCGTTTATTTTCTCCAGTTCTGCCATCGTATAGACAGGCATGACCGTGATCCACGAATCGTCCCCGCCGAGATATTTACCGTCTCCGTTGTCCGTCAGGCCATCCGGGATATAATCGGCTGTCACCTGGTATTCTCCAGGAACCAATTCATAGTTCAGCGTAAATTCATAAGTAAGCTGATCGGCTTCCCGGTGTGCGGTTTTCTGAAAGTAGGTTACTGCTGCGAATACGGCTGAAGGCACTGTTACGATTAATACCAGAGCAGCCGCAACACTCATACATTTTTTATAAGTTCCGGACTGTTTATGCATTTGTTTTATTTCCCCTTTTCGAATGATATCGTATGCCTCCTGCAGTCGGTCTTCCACTGCCTGAGGAAGCTTTTCTTCCATATTTCTGTTCATCGACGCCCTCCTTTTTCCTGCCTGAGTGTCATTTCGCCGCGCAATGTTTCGCGTCCGCGTTTCAGGCGGGTTGCCACAGTGTTTTCCTTCATCTCCATATATGCCGCGATTTCTTTTACCTTCAGTCCATAGACATAATATAAGGTAAATATACTTCGGTCCTGTTCTCTGAGCGGTTCGATAAGTTCCCGGAATTCCCGCGTGCCGTCATCCGGCACCTGTCCTTCGAATTCGGACAGGTCATCCACGGCAATTTGCCGTCTTTGCTTTCTGAGAATATCCTTACAGTGATTGATCAGGATGCGGATCATCCATGTTTTGAAATAGGCATCCTGACGCAGGGAGCCGACTTTTTCGTAGCAGGCCAGGACTGTCTCGGACATGGCGTCCGCTATATCTTCTTCGTCATGGAGAAATCCCCGGGCAACCTTATACATACTCAGTTTATTTTGTTCGATCAGCTCTATAAAGGCTTCGGCATCACCTCTCTTTGCCTTTTTTACAAGAAGTTTCACCTTTGTATCTCCTTTCGTGGCCGGATTGGCCATATGTATTTTAAGATATCTTTATAAGCACCGATGTTTATTTTATCTTACATCCATTAGACAGACGAGAGCCTTATAAAATTGCATGGATTCAAAATATTTTGCATAATAGGGAAGTTTTGGAAAAAACAGATGGTTTTTGTCGGGAAATAGAAATTCTTTACCAATAAATTTAAAAAATGAAAAAAGCGGCATAGATTGAAAAAATCCCTAAAGTTTGGTAAGATAAAATGGTGCTGTAATAAGGAGATGGGGATAGCCCGGGTCATGAAACAGGGAATCCTGCAGACAGAACAGAAGGCTTATGGCACTGGCTATGTCAGAGAACAGAGTTACAAATAAATAGTTTTGCCGTATATGGCGGCGGAATGGAGAGGAATATGGCACGGCAGAGACATAAACGTAAAGAATCCTTTTCCGTACTTATTGTTCCCAATTCAGAGGGAAAGAGCAAACAGTTTCATATATCCCGCGGTACGGTTCAAATGATTCTCGGGATACTGATTCTGGTCTTGCTGCTGGCTGCAGCAGCAATTGTTTGGGGTGTGGGCGATTTCGGAAAGCAGGAATCACTGCGCCGGGAGAGCGAAGAGCAGAAGAAACGTATCGAGGAACTGGAGACGGAGAGGGATAATCTGGTGAAAGAAAAGGATACGCTCTCGGCGGAAATAGAAGCGCTGCAGAGCGAGGCAGAAGCAAAAGAAGAGGCGGCAGGAGAAGAAGCGGAGGAAGAGAAAGAAGAGGCGGAAGCAGAGCCGGAAAGAGATAACTCTGTACCGCGGCAGTATCCTTATACCGGTATCAGTACGGTGTTATCCAATTACTCGGAGGAACAGCCGTATCTGTCACTCAACACCGCGGCAGCCGGCAATGTAGTAGCTACGGGTGACGGTATGGTGACGGCCGTCGATTCGGATGATACCTATGCGCATATTATCGAGATAGAGCATAATAACGGATATAAGACTCGTTATATGTGCCGTCAGGAGGCGCAGGTACAGCTGCAGGTAGGTGCTCAGGTGCAGGCCGGGGATATTCTGATGACGGCCTTAACGGATGACACGCAGCTTGACTACCAGGTGGAATTCGAAGGAGAATCGATCGATCCGCTTACGGTATTCGAGGCGAAGGGCTAAAGAGGAGTAATATTCACGGTTGATATTTCGCTGTAAAGCGGGCCGTGAACAGTGATAAAAAGGAGGAGAAGGAAATGCTGGGAAAGAGTAAAAGCAACAATGTGGAAACAGAAGCGAGAGTAAAGGTGAGCACTATACTCGGAGACGGTGCCGTATTCGACGGTGACCTGAAAGCGCCGGAGGCAATCAGGATAGACGGTACCATAAACGGTAACTGTACCTGCGAGAAGGAAGTCGTGATCGGCAAGAACGGACATCTCAAAGGAAATATTTCGGCACAGAATGTGGTTATTTCCGGACGGGTTGAGGGAGATATCAATGCGATGGGTAAGCTGGAACTTCTTTCAACCGGTAAGCTGGTGGGAAATATTTCCGCAAGGTCGCTTGTTATTGATGAGGATGCATTCTTCGACGGCAGATGTACCATGACTGCGACTCAGGATTCCGCGAAAAAGAGTACCGGCACCCAAAGCCAGACGGAAACAGCGGGCAGCAGTGAGACGCAGAAGAAATAATCTGCTGTGACAATATAGGAATCTTATAGGTTGTAAAAGAAAAAGGCGGGAATTGAAACGCCTTTTTCGCTTTTATGGTAAAAAAAATGTGAATGGTATTCAATTTTTTTCACCGAAAGTTAATTTCTGTTCAATTGTGTAAGGGATAACCGCCTGCTATGATAAATGTACAGACCGGTTTGATGACGAGTGAAACAGCAGAGAGGAGATTTATGATATGCAGATTGGACAGGTAATCAGAAAATATCGGAAGAGTAAGGATATGACGCAGGAGGAAATGGCGAACCGGCTGGGGGTGACTGCTCCTGCGGTCAATAAGTGGGAGAATGGCAATTCCATGCCGGATATCACGCTGCTTTCGCCGATTGCGCGTCTGCTTGGGATTTCACTGGATACCTTGTTGACTTTCCAGGGGGATCTGACGGATAATGAGGTCAATGAACTGATCAGGACGCTTAGCCAGAAGCTTAAGGCAGAGGACTTCGACGAGACTTTCCGATGGGCACGGGAACAGATGGAGCAATATCCGAATTGTGAACAGCTGCTTCTGTATATGACGATTGTCCTGAGAGGGGCGTGCATTGAGAAGAGGATTGCTGACAAACAGTGTGAGGAGTATCTTCTTGCCATCAATGAGAGGCTCCTTGCCAGTCATGAAGAGAAGATCAGAACGAACGCGGCAGATGCCCTTTATGGGTTCTATATCGGGAAAGAACAGTATGATAAGGCGGAAAAATATCTGGAGTACTTTTCACCGCAGAGTCCGGAGAGAAAGCGGAAGCAGGCATTTCTCTATGCGCATTCGAACCGGAGGACGGAAGCGTACCGGACTTATGAAGAACTGTTGTATTCCGAATTCAATATGCTGCACAGTACTTTTTACGGCATGTTTGCAATGTATGTAGAGGAACAGAACCTGGAGATGGCGGAATATCTGGAAGAAAGAATGCTGCTGCTGATCAGGGCATTTGAGATGGGGCAGTATCATGAAGCTTCTGACAGTCTGGATCTTATGACGGCGAAGAAGGATACGGCAGGAACGCTCAGGTGCGCCAGGCAGTTGGTTGAAAGTATTGGACAGTTCGGTTCGTGGTGTGATGTGCCGTTGTATAAGCATATGACATTCAAAGAGATTTCCGATGAATTTATAGAGAAGATGGGAGAAACCATACGTGATTTCTTCGGGGACGAGAAGCTCTTCGGGTATATGAAGGGAAACGAAGACTGGGAAGCTCTGCGGAATCAGTGGAAAAGGGAGTGAACTGCGCACGCCGTCAGACGATGAAGGAAAGGGGAATGCTGCCATGGGAAGAAGCATGGGCAGCGATGACGAATATGGTACACACGATTGATCCTGTATATAATGAAGACTCGGAAATTCTGATCCTGGGGAGTTTTCCCTCAGTGAGATCGCGAGAACAGCAGTTTTTCTACGGACATAAGCAGAACCGTTTCTGGCGTGTCCTGGCACAGGTGCTTGGATGTGAGGAGCCGGAGGGGATTGCGCAGAAGAAGGCCATGCTGCTTGCGCACCATATCGCGGTGTGGGATGTGATCGCCAGCTGTGAGATTACGGGCTCTTCCGATGCCAGCATCCGGAACGTGGAGCCGAATAACCTGTCGCGGATCTTGTCCGCCGCGGACATTCGGGCGATCTACACGAACGGAAGCAAAGCCCATCAGCTGTACCGGAAGTATATTTATCCGGTGAACGGGCGGGAAGCATGTCTCCTGCCCTCTACCAGCCCGGCGAATGCGGGATATTCACTGGAAAGGCTGGTGAGCGCGTGGAGCGTGATACGAAAAGACGGATCCCCGGAATGCGAATCATAACAGCCCCAAATGAGTCGTATGCCGGATCATCAATGGGCAAGTCTGCGAGCCTTGCGGCTCTCCCGCCACACGGTCTTCTTGTAGGCGAACAGATCTCTCCAGATCGTCGGGTGGAACAGGAGCAAAAGCGGGAAAAGTTCCAGGCGTCCGGCAAGCATGTCAAAGATAAGGACATACTTGGAGAAATCCGAGAAAAATCCGAAATTGCCCGTAGGACCTACAAGTTCCAGGCCGGGGCCGATGTTGTTGATCGTAGCGGCAACGGCCGTAAAGGTGGTAGTCAGGTCTGTATCTTCGAAGGAAACCAAGAATACGGACACCACAAACAGAACAATGAAGGTGATCATATAAACATTGATCGAACGGATGACGTCATGGTCGATCGGTTTGTCATCCATTTTGATTTTCTTGATGCTCTTCGGGTGAATATAGGAGACGAACTCCTTGCGCATCGTTTTAAACAGGACAACGAACCGTGAAACTTTGATGCCGCCGCCGGTACTTCCGGCACAGGCTCCGATGAACATCAGAAGAACCAGTATCACCTTACAGTTTTCCGGCCACAGATTGAAATCGGCAGTGGAGAATCCGGTAGTCGTGATGATGGAGGCAACCTGAAAGGCAGATTGTGTCAATGCATCGAATACGCCCGCACAGGTATCCAGAATGTTAAAGGTAATCACCAGGACAGCAGCGAGGATGATCAGCAGATAATACCGTACTTCCTCAAAATGAAGCACCTTCTTAATATGTCCGAATAAAATCAGACAGTAGGCATTGAAGTTAACGCCGAACAGGACCATGAATATGGTGGTGACCCATTGCAGGTAAGGTGAGTAACCGGCTATACTGTCGTTTCGAATACCGAATCCGCCGGTTCCGGCCGTGCCCAGGCTGGTGCATACGGCATGGAAGAGCGGCATCCTTCCGAGTAACAGAAGAACGATTTCGGCTACGGTCATGCCGAAGTATATCATGTAAAGGATTCTTACGGTATCTTTCATTTTGGGGACAAGCTTGCCGACGGAGGGGCCGGGACTTTCCGCACGCATCAGGTTGATGTTGGATCCGCCGCTCATGGGAACGATCGCCAACAGGAAGACCAGGACGCCCATACCGCCGATCCAGTGTGTAAAGCTGCGCCAGAATAAGGAACAGTGGGAGAGTGTCTCCACGTCACTTAAGATGCTTGCGCCGGTGGTGGTAAAACCTGAAACCGTCTCAAACAATGCGTCCGTATAAGATGGAATCTCTCCTGTAAAATAAAAAGGCAGAGCGCCGAAGACACACAGGAATATCCAGCTTAAGGAAGTGGCGATACAGCCTTCCTTCAGATAGAAAACGCTGTTCTTCGGCTTCCGCAGGCTCATCAATACTCCCAGCACCAGACATATTCCAGCTACCGGCAGATACCACAGCCCTTCTTTTTCACGGTAGATCAGCGCCACCAGGCAGGGAAGCAGCATCAGGACTGCTTCAGTCTTTAATATACATCCCAATATATATCGAATAATTGAACTGTTCATGATCAGCCTCAGCTTTCCCGGTTTAGTTTAGTATATCCTGCAGCACTTTGAATCCCGTATGGGTCGTTACAACCATGACCGTGTCGCCGACCTGGATGGAGTCCTGACCGCTGGGGATGATGATAGAGCCGTTTCGGTTGATAAAGGAAACCAATAATCCCTTTTTCAGGGAAAGCTGTGCGAGTGGGACATTAGTCACTGCGGATTCGCTTTTCACACGGAATTCTATTGCTTCCACGCGAAAATCAAACATATGGTAAAGGGTTTCTATGTTGTTGCTGTTCATAGAAGCTTTCTTGGCACGGACATAAGCGACGATTGCCTCAGAAGCAATATATCTGGGATAAATCACGCTGTCCATATTAAGCCCGTTCAGGACGCCCTTATAGTTGGTGCGGTTGATCTTGGTGATGACCTTGGCCTGGGATACGTGCCTGGCGTGCAGCGTCAGGAGGATATTCTCTTCGTCGATGCCCGTCAGCGGGACGAAGGACTCCACATATTCGATGCCCTCTTCTCTAAGCAGCTCCTCATTGGTGCCGTCCCCGTTGATGATAACGGCTTTGGGAAGCAGGATACTCAACTCTTCGCAGCGCTTCGGATTACTGTCGATGATCTTGACGGTGATTCCCATGTGAAGAAGCTGGGAGGCCAGGTAATAAGAGGACTTGCCGCCGCCGATGATCATGGTGTTCTTAACGGCATGGGTCTTGAACCCGATTTTTTCCAGGAAAGATTTCGCATCCCTTCTGGTAGCGACGAAGGAGATACAGTCCCCCTTCAGAATACGGAAATTACCGGAAGGAATATAGATTTCGCTGTCCCGTTCTACGGCACAGATCAGGATATTGTCGGCAATATTCTTGCCCACGGTCTTGCCAAGATCCATAACTGTCATGCCGTCTAACAGATTGCCTTCGGGGACTTTGAATTTGATCATCTCCGCCTGACCATGGGCAAAAGTGTCTACTTCCAGTGCGGTCGGCAGATAGAGGATACGGGCCATCTCGCGGGATGCTTCCAGTTCGGGATTGATGATCATGGCAAGGCCCAGCTTCTCGCGCAGATAATTGGCTTCCTTGCTGTAGTCCGGTGTGCGGACTCTGGCGATGGCGGCACAGTTGCCGACACGCTTGGCGACTGTACAGCACAGAAGGTTCAGTTCGTCCGAATCCGTTACGGCGACAATCAGGTCGGTATGGTCAATGTCAGCTTCCTTCTGGACGCTGTAGCTGGCGCCGTTTCCGACTACGCCCATGACATCATAGAGATTTGTTAATTCCTGGATTTTGTGTTGATTCTTATCGATAAGAGTGATATTGTGGCCTTCTTTGATCAGCTGGGCGATCAGTGTCTGACCGACCTTGCCGCAGCCGACGATGATAATCTGTAATCCCTGTTCGGAGGGTTTCTTTTGCTTAAACATTCTGTCTCCATTCCGAAACACCGGATATATATAGTTGATATGTGTTTCGGGCAGCCGTTCCGGCAGTCTTGTTCATAGCCTGGTCCTTTCATAACGGCGTTCATGAACTGCAGGAATCCTGTTACTGAACCGGTATCGGCATACGCCATATATATAACACCTTGCAGTGAAAAAATCAATAGACTTTTTGCATAATTAAGGCATTCTTAAGATGGTAATATTTGATAGAAAATCGCATGTGGAAGAATGCCCTGCTTGTCATATGCCTACGCTGAAAAAACAAAAGCAAATTGCCACCATACCGGTGGCAACGAAAAAGAAAAAGCATGTTACAATGGAAAGACAAGGAGTCAAAAGAGGGATTCCAACAGAACCAGTGCAAAAAACAGCAAGAATACTACTGTGAAATTTAAAATCAACACACCTAAGTAACGTATAAGTCGATGTTTATTCGCGCATAAGGGAATGAATTGGTGTACATTGCGGTAGTTAAAACTGCAAAAGACAATGGAAAGCATCATGAATAAAACGGTGATTCTTTCCAACCAAAGGTGGAAAACAGTTGCATCCTTTACCTCCATTGTCAGACAGAGCCAAAAGATAAATAAGTATATGGCGGAGGCAGTCAGCATTTTCCACGGGGTTTTTGTTCTGAAACCGGGAGGAATAAGAGTTTGCCATGTGGCAAACACGGTGGTGTGCTCCGGTTTTTCTTCGGTGCGGTCCTGCAGTTTTTCAATTTCGGTTTTCAACTCCTGTACAGTTTCCGGCCTGTCAGACGGATTCATCTCGGTACATTTACTGATGATGGCATCAAATATATTTGTCGCGGCAGGCAAAGCAAGGGAAAGTTTCTTTAATAAAATGCCCAAAGCATAGATATCGGTCTGGGGAGTGGAAAAACCAAATCCATACTGTTCAGGGGCGGCATAGCCTTTTGTACCAAGCAGTACGGTATCACGGTCAGCATTATCAGTTAAGTACTTTGCTGCGTTAAAGTCAATTAAGACAACGTGGTTATAGGGTGTAATAATTATGTTTGAAGGTTTAATATCTCTGTGGATAATGGGAGGGTTGAGAGTATGCAGTTTTTCCAGTATGTCGCACAGTTCTCCCATAAACCGGACAATTAAATCAAATGTAAGTGTCCGGTCATCAATCATTTCCAGCAGCGATACACCGGAAATAAATTCTTCAATCAGTATGAGCTGTCCGTTATCTTCATATACGTTATATAGCCTGGGAATGCCGGTTATATGGTGTTCCATCAAATATTCGTATATATGCGGATTGTATATATCCAGAATCTTCTTGATGTATATTTTTTCGCTTTCCCGGTGCTGAACCAAATATATTTTATGCGGACTGTTTATGGTTGCAATGGTATTGTAGTATGAAATTTCAAGACGGCCGACATAATCCATGCTATCATTCCTTTCAGAGATTTGTTGATACATTATATCAGATGGGAGAAACTTATGGGAGAGAAAAATACAGATGATTTAGAAAAAGTGCTGCAAGGCACGCATATAAAGAATTTTGATGCTTATTGCAGGGAAAATGCAGGGTGCTTGATTGAGGGAGATTTTACTGTGTATATGAAAAACATTTTCAGCGAAAAGAAGCTCACGCAGCAGCTTGTATTTTTGCGGGCGGATGTCCCGGAAAGATATGGTTATAAGCTGCTGTCCGGAGAAAAAAGAACAAGGCAGAGAGATGTCATTCTGAGGATATGTTATGCGGCCGAAATGTCTTTGGCACAAACACAGCGGGCGTT
>Ga0137306_103149_pt1 | contig 12621 bp, 12 predicted proteins | sample Inofroosms_March_FD_97187 | JGI IMG/M metagenome (GOLD analysis project Ga0137306, IMG submission 97187) | Mouse cecal microbial communities from Vienna, Austria - N-Acetylneuraminic and N-Acetylglucosamine D2O microcosms_March | ecosystem: Host-associated > Mammals > Digestive system > Large... | reverse complement strand
GCTGGCCTCGATATATTCCTTTTCCTTTAGCTGCATAACGGAGCCGCGGATCATCCTGGCCGTCCGTACCCAGGTCAGAAGCCCCAGGGCGATAAACAGGTTCAGGACGCCTTTTCCCATAAAGGTCATAATGGCCATGGCAAAGATCAAGTCCGGGAATGCCTGGAAAATTTCCATGATTCTGGAAATCACATTGTCGATCACGCCGCCGTAGTAGCCGGCCAGTGAGCCTAAGGTGATGCCCACAAGGGAGGCTACAACCTGAGCCACGATGCCGATGCTGATGGATACCCGGGAGCCATAAATAATCCTTGACAGAATATCCCGCCCGTACTCATCGGTGCCCAGAAGATGGGCTTTGCTTGGCTCCGCCAGAACCGCCGTGTAATCCTGATAAGCCGGATCATAAGGGGCAAGCAGGGGGGCGAAAATGGCGACAAGAATTAAAAACAGCAGGATTCCGGCACAGAACATGGCCATTTTATTTTTCTTGAGCTGCTTGAAGCTGTCAGCGTAAAAGCTGGAATATTCATATTCGATGCCCCGCTCCAGCATATCCTGTTCAAATTGTCTCTGTTTATTAAAAAATCCGAATCTCTTTTTACGCATTGATTTACGCCGCTCCTTTCCCGTAACGGATCCTGGGGTCCAGGAACGCATATGATAAATCCACGATCAGGTTGACAATGACAAATACAAAGGCGATGTACATCACCGTACCTTCCAGCAGCGGAAGGTCACGGTTGGACATGGCGTCTACCGCCAGATTTCCGATGCCGGGAATGGAGAATACCTTTTCGATCAGCATGGAGCCGGTGAGCATATAGCCGAAATCGGTGCCGACCAGGGTGACGATGGGAATCATGGCGTTTTTCAGCGCATGCTTCATAACCACTGACCATCTGCCGGCCCCTTTGGCTTTAGCTGTCCGGATATAGTCCTGCCCCATCACCTCCAGCATACTGGTACGGGTGATTCTGGCCATGCTGCCGGCATAGCGGGCGCCTAAGGCCACGCTTGGCAGAATATAGGAGGCCACGCTGTCAAAGCCGGAGATAGGCAGGATGTCCAGTTTCAGGCCGAAAATAATCTGTAAGATAATAGCGAACCAGAAAGCGGGAGCCGATACGCCGATGATGGAGAGCACCATCACCACGGAATCGATTCGTTTTCCCCTCTTTACCGCGGAGAAAATACCGCAGGGAATGCCGATGGCCGCGGCGAATACAAAGGCCATGCAGGCCAGCTTTACGGTTACTTTAAAGCTGCGGATCAGGGCGACGGAAACCACTTCCTTTGTAAAATAGGAGGTTCCGAAGTCCAGACGGACGGCGCCCTTGATAAAATTAAAATATTGGATATGGTAAGGCAGATCCAGGCCCAGCTCGTGCCTGATCTTGGCGATGGTTTCCGGGTCGGCCCGCTTTTCCAGCATCAGGGCCACCGGGTCGCCGGGAACCACCTGCAGAAGTACAAAGGTGATCAGGCTGATACCGATCAGGACAAAGACGGTCTGCCCCAGACGTTTGGCTGTGTATGAAAGCATTTTTATTTTCTCCTAATTGAGTTGCTGATTTTTCGTTTGGGGACTATAAAGAAAGGCCGCCGCAAAGTTTTCTTTGTGTTTGCGGCAGCCTCGTCCTGAAGTTTAATGTTACTGGATGTCGGCATCCTTCCAGAACATACGGAAGGTGGCGTCAATCTCAAAACCTGTGATGCTGGGGTTCAGGAGGTAGAACTTGGTCTCATTGTAGATCGGAGTGGTCGCCCAGTCTTCTCTGGTCATGATATGTTCTGCCTTTTTGTAGATTTCCTGGCGCTCAGCGGAATCTGTGGTGGCGATGCCGTCCTCCAGAAGCTGGTCGAACTCAGCGTTGTGCCAGAAGCTGGAGTTGGTGTCGGTTTTTGTCATAGGATACAGCATGCTTTCCGGGTCAGAGTAGTCTACGTACCAGTTGGAAATATTACAGTCGATACCGCCGGACTTCTTCATGTCAGACCATGCGGCGGAGTCAACGGTTTCTACCTGAACATTGATGCCGGCTGCTTTTGCCTGCTGCTGGAAAGCGGTGGCGATATTTACATTGCCCTGATATTTGCTGTTGACCGTTACTCTGAGGTCGATGCCGTCAGGGAAGCCGGCTTCCGCAAGAAGCTGTTTTGCCCGTTCGGGATTATATTCAAATTCAGGCAGTGTCTCGTCATGTCCGATGATGCCGGCAGGGATATAAGAGGTAGGAACGGTAGCCGTTCCGTGCAGGATGCTGTCGCAGATGGCTTTCCGGTCTATGGAAAGAGCGATTGCCTCACGCACCTTGGCATCGGGATAGGTTTTTACGTTTACGCCCAGGCTGTAATTGCCGGTAGGCTGGAAGCCGTGCATCTGATCTTTCAGTTCGGGATTCTCGGAATATACGGGGTAAATGGAAGGATCTACGTCCACATAATCCACATTGCCCTTCTGGTATTCCAGAACCTGGGTGTTGACATCCTCGATAAATTTATAGTCCACGCCGTCTAACTTGACTGCGCCGCCGTGGTAATCGTCAAAGCGGGTCAGCGTAACGCCTACGCCGTTCTGATAGCTGTCCATCTTGAAAGGACCGGTGCCGTACAGCGTCGTCATACCCCAGTTTTCACCGGCAGCTTCGCAGGCTTCATGAGGGTAGATGGCGGTATAAGCGGTGGACAGTACGGACAGGAAAGGCGCATAGGGCTTGGTCAGGGTGATGGTGAAATGGGTGTCATCCTGAATGACGACGCCGGACAGCTCGTCAGCCGTTCCGTCAGCCAGCTCCTGATAACCTTCTACGTTTTCTAACAGCGTGGCCATCTTGGTCAGCTTCACCAGACGCTCATAGGAATACTTCACGTCGGTGGAAGTTAAGGTGGTGCCGTCGTGGAATTTCACGTCAGGCAGCAGCTCAAAGCTGTAGGTGAGCTGATCCTCTGAAATCTCAGGCATCTTTGCCAGCAGGGTGGGCTCCAGGGAACCGTCGCCTTTTGTGGTCAGCAGCGCTTCGGAAATGTTATCCGTGATCTTCATAACGATGCTGTAGGTGTACTGCTGGGGGTCCAGAGCCACCTGGGGATCAACTGCGGCCACCCGCACGATTTTACCGGTTCTGTCGGCTGCTCCGGGGGTGCTTTCCCCGCCTGTCTGCGTGCCTGCGGCTTCGGTGCCTGCCGCGCCTGCCGCAGTGGTTTCCGCCGGCGCCTGCGGCTTGCTTCCGCAGGCAGACAGCATCATGGCTGCCGCGCAGAGAAGAGCAACGGCTGATACTCTCTTTTTCATGTACTTTCTCTCCTTTGATTCTGGATTTTTGTTTTGCAAAGTGTAATGGCATTATCACTTTACTTTGATAAAGTAAATGTCGTACAAAAATTTATCCTTTTTATACACTTTCATCATAGTGTACTATACGGAGATGATTTTTGTCAATATGTTATTTCCGTGATAATATAGTATGGATAAATGCCGGTTTTTCAGGTTCCGGGCCGTGGCCGCACTGCCAGTCATTGCATAATTATGTATTTTTCTTCAATTTTTTATCATTCAAAATCAGAAAAGGTGTTGACAGAAATAATGGCAGGTTATATAATCCTTCTGAAATTCATTAAATACCTACATAAAGAGTATGAATTGAAAAGAGGAGAAAAGATTATGAAAAAATGTATGGCATTGCTGCTGACGCTGGCGCTGACGGCCGGTGTGCTCGCGGGCTGCGGCGGCAAAGAGGACACCACGACAACCGCGGCGCAGACAGAGACGGTAGAAGCGGGAACGACTGCGGCGGCAGACGAAGCGGGAACCACCGCTGCGGATGAGGCTGCCACCGAAGCGGCAGGAGATGAGACCACAGGCGCGCCTGTGGAGGCAAAGGGCACGATCAAGGTCGCAGCCAGCGCAACCCCTCATGCGGAGATTCTGGAAGAAGCAAAGGCCCTTCTGGCGGCTGAGGGCTGGGAGCTGGACGTGAAGATTTTTGACGATTATGTACAGCCGAATCTGGTAGTGGAGAGCGGAGATTTTGACGCGAATTACTTCCAGCACATTCCTTATCTGGATGATTTCAATGACAAGCAGGGAACCCACCTGGTAAACGCAGGCGGAATCCATTATGAACCCTTCGGCATTTATCCGGGAACCAAAAGCGCTCTGGATGAGCTGGCGGAAGGAGACACCATCGCCGTTCCCAACGATACCACAAACGAAGCCAGAGCTTTGCTTTTGTTGCAGGACAACGGCATCATTAAGTTAAAAGAAGGCGCAGACCTGCTGGCAACCGTAAATGATATCGAGGAAAACCCCAAAAACATCAAGATCCAGGAGCTGGAGGCCGCACAGGTAGCCAGAGTGAAGGACGAGGTTGCGTTTGTGGTGCTGAACGGCAACTATGCGCTCCAGGCAGAGTATACGGTCAGCAAGGACGCCATCGCTTACGAGCAGGCTGACTCCAAGGCGGCGACCACTTATGTGAATGTGATTGCCGTAAAAGAAGGAAACGAGAGCAGCGAGGGCATCAAGGCACTGGTGGACGTGTTAAAGTCAGAGGAAATCGCTTCCTTTATTGAAGAAAAGTATCAGGGCGCTGTGATTTCGATGAAATAAGACACAGCGGCAAAAATGAATGGTTCCGAATCATGATGTAGATTCAGAAAAATACCGGAGATTGCCATATGGGGAGAGGTTCATATGGCAGTCTCTTTCTTCGTATTATGCCTTTTTTTCAGATGAGCGAAAAGCAAAAACGATTGACACTAAATACGTCTTTATATATAATCGGAGAGTGACGATAAAACGATTAAAGCGGCGATTGGCATCAGGCCGTATGAAAAAGGAAAATGTTAAACGCAGGTGGAAACAAACGCTGTGCTCAAACAGCATTATCAGATAAATTTTTGTGATGAGGAGGAAGGGTATGGAACCAATTATCCGTGTTGAGAATATCAGCAGGACGTTTCAGGCAGGCAACGGGCAGGTGGAAGCGGTGAAAAATATCAGCTTTTCTATCGAAAAGGGGGAGATTTTCGGTATTATCGGTCTGTCCGGCGCCGGAAAGAGTACGCTGGTGCGGTGTCTGAATCTGCTGGAAAGGCCCAACGAAGGAAGTATTTTTATCGACGGAAAAGATATGATGAATCTTTCTCAGGCAGAGCTTCGCAGGGAGAGACAGGATATCGGCATGATTTTCCAGCATTTCAACCTGCTGATGCAGCGGAATGTGATTGATAATATCTGTTTTCCTCTGGAGATCGCAGGCGTTTCCCGGAATGATGCGAAAAAGCGGGCGGAAGAACTGCTGGAGATTGTGGGTTTAAGCGAGAAGGCGAAAGCTTACCCGGCCCAGCTTTCCGGCGGGCAGAAGCAGCGTGTGGCCATCGCCAGAGTGCTGGCCAATAACCCCAAGATTCTGCTTTGCGACGAGGCCACCAGCGCCCTTGACCCTCAGACGACAAAATCCATTTTGAAGCTGGTGAAAGAGATTAACAGGGACTACGGCATTACGGTGATCGTGATTACCCATGAAATGGCGGTTATCCAGGAAATCTGTTCCAAAGTGGCCGTTCTCGACCACGGCAGCATGGTGGAAGAAGGCACGGTGGAAGAACTGTTCCGGGCGCCCAAAACAGAGGAAGCCAAAAAACTGATTCTGAATGAATTCCGGCATATCAAGGAGATGCGCAGTGAGCGGATGATCCGTGTCACCTTCGGCGGCAGCTCCGCTTTTGAGCCTTTTATCGGGAATGCGGTGCTGGAATATAAAACCCCTCTCAATATTCTGTATGCCAACACAAAGACCATCAACGGCAATGCGGAGGGGGAAATGATCCTGCAGCTTCCGGAGTCACAGGAGATCGCGGACCGGATGATCGAATATTTTAAGGAAAATAATCTGGGCGTCGAGGAGGTGGACCATTATGTTGGATAAAGTGATTATTGATATGCTGATTGAAGGAACGGTGGCGACCCTTTATATGACGCTGGTTTCCACGCTGTTCGGCTATATTTTCGGCCTGCCCATGGGGATTGTGCTGGCGGTTACGGACCAGGAAGGAATCAAGCCCAACGGGATTATTTATAAAATACTTGACTTTATCGTGAACCTGATGCGAAGCATCCCGTTTTTGATTCTGTTGATTCTGGTAATGCCGGTGACAAAGGCGCTGGTGGGCAAGACCTACGGCTCCACGGCTACGATTGTCCCGCTGACCATTGCGGCGGCGCCTTTTATCGGCCGTATGGTGGAGTCTTCCCTGAAAGAAGTGGACAAGGGCGTGATCGAGGCCGCTCAGAGTATGGGCGCGGGAACCTTTACCATCATCTGGAAGGTGCTTCTGGCCGAGGCCAGAACCTCTCTGCTGGTGGGCGTGACCATCGCTGTGGGAACGATTTTCGGATATTCCGCCATGGCCGGCGTGATCGGCGGCGGCGGACTGGGCGATATTGCCATCCGGTACGGGTATTACCGGTATGAGTCGGATATTATGTTCGTTACGATTGTGATTCTGGTGGTGTTGGTGCAGATTCTGCAGGGACTGGGAATGATGCTGTCAAAGAAGCTGGACCGGAGACATATGTGAGAATAATGGGGTTTATCAGTGGAATACACTGCGTTATCCGGCAGAGTATTCCGCTTATGCGGCAGCCGTCAGAGACGCGGTCAATATGGCCGTCAGCCGGCTGTCCGCTGAAATAAATTTTTATCTAACATGGAGGTATGACTTATGGCAAAACCAGTATTTGAACCACGTGCAGATGAGACAGTGTTCGCGCAGAAAGTATCGGCGGACTGCTGGAAGTCCCCGAAGCAGGCGTTAAGCCGGCAGATCGCGGGAAAAACCTACTTTACCGACCAGCGGATTGTGTTTCTGGCCTCCGGTCTGATCGGGACGGAAAGCGTTAGCTGGGAGATCGAGATGAAGGATATTCAGTCGGTTAAGACCTGCATGACGCCGCCCTTTTTCCCTTTCGGCGTTCTGATCGAGACGAAAGACGGCGCGAAATACAAGCTGGGAATTTTGAAGCGGAATAAATATGTTGAGTGGATTATGCAGCATATTTCGTAAGTGAACGGGATTTTACATGTACATACGATGGCAGGAGGCATATATCAGAAGACTGATTGGCCGATATGTACAAGTGGGTTCTGTTGATAAACATAAAAATGTAATTTTAGATGGCGGTTTTGAAACAGCGGATTTCAAAACCGCCGTTTTCTGCTGCGAAGTATCCGTCAAAAAGGGCCGGCAGCACGTTTTGTCGGATTCCGTATGCAAGCTTAGCGCAAAACAGGAAAAATATAAAGGGAATTGTAAAGAGAGTCCAATTTGTAATTGACAACATTCGAGGCATATGCTAGAATAAGTTTAATCAAAAATTAATCGCGATTAAATAATGATTAAAACGGAACAGGTACATATTTGATTTCCTGAGAATGCAGGATGCGACAGAAACGGAGAGAGAAACAGGCAAAAGGCCGGATAAACATGACGCGGAGGACGAAACGTCAGGACATAATGGGAGCTGCCGGGCAAATTGGTTGTATTTACCGGAGAATTTGATATAATGGTTACTGCGTATTCGGATACGCACGCTGACAAATGTAATGAATATATCAGATTTGAAAATACGGCAATTTGCATTGTAAAAAATGATTTGCTGTGTTTGTTTAAGGAGATTATGTATGGCAAAAGCACTGCAGATCAAACGTGAATATATAGAAGCGGTATATACTCTTTTATGTGACAGAGAATTTGACGAAATTTCCATTCGTCAATTGGCAAAGGAAACAGGACGGAACAGCGCGACTCTTTATTATTATTTTGACGACTTGAGAAGCCTGATTTCCATTGCTTCCATCCGGTATCTGATGGATTACTATGATACGGTTTCTATGGTGGCAAATTCTCATTATAAAGCGCTGGAAATTAATCTCCAGACCTGGGGATGCTTCGCATGGTATGCCTTTCATAACGTCCCGATTTATGAAAATTTTTTCTTATACAACAGTTCCATGAGTGAAAAGGCCCTGAATGAATATCTGGAAGTATTTCCGGAGGAGCGGGATATTATTACGCAGTATTTTTTCGGCGAGGCTTTTTATTCACTGGACCTGCGTATGAGAGACCGATGGATGCTTCAAAAAAGCGTAAAAGACGGCATGATAGCGGAGGAGAGCGTGGAATATCTCAGCAATTTTGATTATTATCTGATCTGCGGGATGATGAGTGAAATCCGTTATACCTATAAAGATGAAAAGGTTTTTGCACAGTCTCTGAAAAAATTTATTACGATTTTGACGGAAACCTACCGCAGACAGTTGCTTCCGGGCTGTTCGATGCTGGGATGCCATCTGGAAACCATCACAAATTTTTAATCATATGTCATTTGTGTGCCTCCTGTTCCGCAGTAACCGTACCGCTGAAGCGGTTGATGTCTTTGGCATGAAATTCTGTCTGGAAAAATTTCATGTCTATGGAAAAAGGAGGGATAGCATGGCTGCTGAGACGAAGAAAAAGTATAACCGGTATGTGATACTGGGTGTTTTATGTGTCTGTGAATCTATGTATCTGCTTCCGTATCTGAGATGGACCTTTTATGACACGATGATTGAAGGGTTTGGCTTTACCAATACGGAACTGGCAACTCTGGGCAGTGTGTTCGGCCTGATGTCTCTGATCGGTTATCTGATCGGGGGACCGATCTGCGACCGTTTTTCTCCGAGAAAAATATTAATCGCCGCCTTTGTGCTGACCGGCATAGGTGGTTTCTGGTTTGCCGCATATCCGCCGTTCTGGGCCTGCGTTATCATTCATGTCCTGTGGGGGATTGCGACGGCGGTGCTTTTGTGGGACTGTATGATACGGCTGACCAGGTCGCTGGCTTCCAGTGAAGAACAGGGAAGGTTTTTCGGCTTTCTGGAAGGCGGACGGGGGGCTGTGGATACCGTAACCTCATTCGTTCTGGTGGGATTGTTTGCGGCGCTGGGAAGCACTGTGGCAAGTCTGAAACAGGTGATGCTGATTCTTGCGGCTTTCAATGTGGTGGGCATTATACTGGTGCTTGTTTTCGTCCCGGATGAAATGCTGCAGGAAGAAGGGGATTCGAGGATCAATGTCCATGAAATTATGGAGGTATTAAAAACGCCTGCGGTATGGCTGATTGCGATTGTGATTTTGTGTAATTACAGCATTTATACCGGCGGCACATATCTGACCTCATATCTGACTGATATTATCGGAGTTTCCGTTGCGGTTTCTGCCGTGATATCCGTTTTCAGAAATTATGTGCTGATGATGTTGGGTGGACCGATTGGCGGATTTTTTGGGGACCGTTTCTCCATTTCCAAAGTGATTACGGCCTGTTTTATTTTTATCTGTATTGCCCTTGGCGCATTTGTGCTTCTTCCTGTGAATGTCACCCTGATGCTGCCTGTCGTTATGATGATGGCGCTTTATCTTGGGGTGTTCCTGATGAGAGGAATTTATTTCGGGACGGTGGATCAGGCAAATATCCCCATGAAAATTACGGGTACCGCGGTCGGCATTATTTCTCTGGTGGGCTTTTTCCCGGAAGTTTTTATGAATTCTGTTTCAGGCTATCTGCTGGATGCGTTTCCGGGGTATGACGGATATCATTATCTGTTTATGATTATGCTGATTTTTGCGGCCGCGGGATTTGTTGCTTCCCTGTTTCTGCAGAAAAATATTAGAAAAAATGCGAAAAAATAAAAGGCAGCGGAAATTTTTCCGGGTCAGTAGGAGTCTGGAAAACATGAAGCGGAACTGGTATTTAGGAGGATTTTATGATGAAAAAAATAAATAACGCACAGGCAATTCACGATAAAACGATGGAACTTTTAGGAACCGTAGGCATACGTTTTCTCCATCCGGAGGCTGTTAAACTTCTGAAATCTCATGGGGTAAAGATGGACGGACAGATTGCGTATTTTACCGAAGAAGAAATTATGAAGTGTGTGGAAATGGTGCCTTCTCAGGTACATATTTATGCCAGAGATCCCCGGTTTGATATTGAGCTTGGATCGGGTCGTACGTATATCGGGCCGATGATGGGGGGAATCAGAATTTTGGAGGCGGACGGTACGTTCCATCCGGCTGCTGTGGAAGACATGATCAAAGCCGACAAAATTGTAGAATATAATGACCGCTATCATATTAACGGCGGTCTGATCTGTACGCCCGGTGAGATTCCGGCAGAGCATCTGATGGTGTTCCAGATGTATTCCGGGCTGATGCTTTCCTCGAAAATTCCGCCGGATGTGTGCGGCGATTATAAGACCATGGAAAAGTGCTATGACATTCTGGCTGCCTCATTTGGAATCTCAAAAGAAGAACTGCGGGAAAAACCCCGGATGCTGGCGGGAATGAATGTGGATTCTCCGCTGTTTGTGGACACGAATATGACAGAAACGCTGTTTACAAATTTAAAATACCGTCAGCCCTGTTATCTGGCGCCGGCGGCGATGGCGGGTTCTACCGCACCGATCACAACGGCAGGCACCATTGTACAGAACAATGCGGAGGTGCTTGGAGCACTGGCCCTTGCGCAGATGTATGAACCGGGTGCACCCGTCTTATACGGTTCACAGTCCACCAGTTCGGATATGAAAACACTGTCCATTGCTACGGGCTCTCCGGAAGCGTCTCTTTGCTATCGTTATGCAGGCGTTATGGGTGCATTTTACCACATTCCCGTACGGGCAGGCGGTCTGATGACGGACGCAAAGAAACTGGATGTACAGGCGGGGTATGAACCGATGCTTTCGTTTATGGCCTGTGAGCAGAACGGCGTGGATGTGGTTCTCCAGGGGGCAGGATTCCTGGATGCGTATCTGACCCTCTCCTATGAAAAGCTGGTTTCGGATTTCCAGGTGGTGGACTATGTGGATGTGTATCTGAATGATATTGAGATTGATGAAGAGTCGGTTCCCCTTGAGGATATGAAAGAGGCCGGTCCTTCCGGTTCCTTTGTAATGGCCGAGAGTACGCTCAGTCAATACCGGACGGCGATTCTGGACCCGATTATCAGTGTTCGGGGTGCGAATCCTCAGGACGCTCTGGAGCAGAATACCGCAAAATATATTAAAAAAGCGCTGGAAGCTTACCGGGCGCCGGAGATTTCTGCGGAATGTAAGGAACATATGCGGAAGATTCTTCTTGACTGCGGCGTGGATGAAAAACATATCCGGAAAGTTGAGGAGGCACGCGGGGAGTGATTTGAAGGAAAAAATGATAAATTTACATGCGTAAATGATGATAAGTATACGGGGAGTTATCCAATGGATGATTCCCCGTTGTTTTTCACAGATATATGTTATGGAATTTTAAACAGATTGTAATCAAAAAATCAGGGCGTAATATGGTTACAAAATAGAATGTCAAATATTCCTGACATTTATCCGCGTAAATGATAGTATATGTATGTCGAAACTTTTTGACATATCAACACAACTATCATGATATGGGATTGGAGGAATGCTTTTATGGGTAACGGTTGGATGTTCTTTGCCGTGATTTTGCTTGCCTTTGTTTTTCTGGATGCGGCCATGGTGGTTTCACTGGTGCGTCCCGGCGATGAGAGAAGAATGATGATTGTCTGGAAAGCCAGCACATACACACTGCTGGCGACGGCGGGAGGTCTGGTTCTCGATGTGGTTCAGAACATGATCCATGTCCGGGAGATGACGGCGAATCCTTTTGTGAAGCTTACGTCCATGGCTCTGATTTATTTTGCGCTTCTCGTATTTTTCAGGAAAAAGCACGGTGGCTGAGAATGAAAAACATCATTAAAGAAAAACGGAAGGAAAAGGGGCTGTCCCAGATGGAACTGGCAAAGAGATGCGGCGTTTCCCGTCAGACCATAAATGCCATTGAGAATGATAAGTATGATCCCACACTGGCGCTGGCCTTTCATCTGGCGGCGGAACTGGGGATGACGGTGGACGGACTGTTTATTTGCGGTATGTCTGCGCGGAACGGGCGTGTTTCCGACGGGGGCTGCTGAAAGGTCCGGGGAGGGGCCGGAAATCGGGTTTACGGCCCCTCCCCGCGTTTGTGTTTCTGCTGTTTCACAGAGGAATTGAAATCATATGTCCACCGCATTTTCCTCCAGCAAAAACTGTTCGATTCCGACATATAAAATTCCGTGTTCATCATGCCATGGAATCATATCGTCTTTTACAACGACGATTTTCCTGAAAGAGTCAGGTACCCTCAAAAAATTTCTGCGGCTGTCCGCACTTTTATAAAATGCAAGCACAGTATATTCCTGCAAAGCCCGGATCTGTGGTCACAAATAAAAAAAGGTATAAAAAAATCCCTTTTCAGGATCGTGTCCCCATAGAAACTAATTGATAAATATGCTTTGAAAATGGCAGGCAAATACTTTATAATCAAGGATATAAATCGAAATCCGGAGGAGCGTATGAAAACTACGAATCCGCTTTGGCTGTTTAGCCTGGACATGATGGGAATAAGAAGTAACAAGCTGAAAAATAAAAAGTAACAAAAAGAAAGGAAACATTTCGCCAATGATTCAATACGGAAATTTATCGGAACATGAAATATGCAGAGAACTGTTCCGTCATTTTATCCGCC
>Ga0137306_103147_pt1 | contig 12628 bp, 9 predicted proteins | sample Inofroosms_March_FD_97187 | JGI IMG/M metagenome (GOLD analysis project Ga0137306, IMG submission 97187) | Mouse cecal microbial communities from Vienna, Austria - N-Acetylneuraminic and N-Acetylglucosamine D2O microcosms_March | ecosystem: Host-associated > Mammals > Digestive system > Large... | reverse complement strand
AGAGAGTTTCCTCCACGGCTTTTCGCCGTTTACTCACACTTTTTATGTTTACCCTCAACTTCAATCTTTTGTACCCCCATCATGTATTTCGGAAACTTATGTTTCATTCCGCTGATATCTTATCAATAGTATATCATTGAAAAATCTTTTTCGAAATCCCTTTTTTATGAAAAAGCGGATGCATTCAATTGAAAAATCCTTTCACTTATATTATACTAAAACCTGCACAACACTTCAGAAACGGAGCAAACATATGATATTATCTTGTAATCGCATCAGTAAAACTTTCGGAACCGATCTAATTTTGTCCGAAGTATCCTTTCATATAGAAGACCACGAAAAAGCGGCTATCGTCGGCATCAACGGCGCCGGCAAATCCACTCTGCTCAAGATCATCGTGGGCGAACTGACTGCTGACAGTGGAGAAATCGTCCTCTCCAAAGGCAAAACGATGGGTTATCTTGCTCAACACCAGGATTTAGAAAGTAACCGCTCCCTCTATGAGGAACTACGCGAAGTCAAACGCCCAATCATCGAGATGGAACAGCAAATCCGCACCCTCGAGCTGCAGATGAAAGATGCTTCCGGCGAGAAACTAGAACAGATGCTTTCTGCCTACAGCCGTTTAAACCATACCTTTGAACTGGAAAACGGTTATGCCTGGCAGAGCGAAATCACTGGGGTACTCAAAGGACTCGGATTTTCCGAAGAAGAATTTGGCAAACAAATCTCTACTTTGTCCGGTGGCCAAAAGACACGGATTTCCCTGGGAAAACTGCTGTTATCCCGTCCGGACATCATTCTGCTAGACGAGCCCACCAACCATCTCGATATGGAATCTATCGCCTGGCTGGAAAATTATCTGAAAGGCTATGATGGCGCGGTCATCATCGTCGCTCACGACCGTTATTTCTTAAACCGTGTTGTTGGCAAAGTCCTTGAGCTGGAGCAAGGCCGCGGCAGTGTTTATCTGGGTAACTACACTGCCTACAGTGAAAAGAAAGCTTTGCTGCGAGCCGCCCAGATGAAAGCCTGGTTAAACCAGCAGCAGGAGATCCGCCACCAAGAAGAAGTCATCACCAAATTAAAATCCTTCAATCGCGAGAAATCCATCAAACGCGCCGAGAGCCGCGAGAAAATGCTCGCTAAAATTGAAGTGCTGGAAAAACCAGCGGAGATCCACGATGAAATGCGCATTGAGCTGGAACCTAACATTTTAAGCGGAAATGACGTACTGACCATCCGTGATTTAAGCAAATCGTTTGGCAGCAACCACTTATTCTCTCATATAGATATTGATATCAAGCGAGGCGAACGCGTAGCTCTGATCGGTAACAACGGCACTGGTAAAACTACTATTTTAAAATTGATCAACGGTATGCTCCCCGCCGACAGCGGCACCATCACTTTAGGTTCAAAGGTTCACATCGGCTACTACGATCAGGAGCATCATGTCCTTCATATGGAAAAAACCGCTTTCGAGGAGGTTCAGGACGCCTATCCGAATCTGACCAACACCCAGGTTCGCAACATTCTTGCTGCATTTTTATTCACTGGTGACGATGTGTTTAAACGTATCTCCGACTTAAGCGGCGGCGAGCGCGGGCGGGTATCTTTAGCCAAGTTAATGTTATCTGAGGCCAACTTCCTGATTCTCGACGAGCCTACTAACCACTTGGACATCACCTCGAAAGAAATTCTGGAAAATGCCTTGCAAAGCTATACTGGCACTGTGTTTTATGTGTCTCATGACCGCTATTTCATCAATCAGACCGCAACCCGAATTCTGGAACTGACTGGACAGACTCTGATTAACTATATCGGAAACTACGATTATTATCTTGAAAAAAGAGAAACTATGACCGAGTTATATGCTCCTGGCACAATTGCAGGAAAGACTGCGGACCTCTCCCGGACGGATGTCTTAAGCAAAACATCTGCTTCTGACAGAAACAGCCTTTCTACGCCTCCTGCCCCATCCGAATCCCTTGTCAAACAAGACTGGAAAGCCCAGAAGGAGGAACAGGCTCGCATCCGTAAGCGACAAAACGACTTAAAAAAAACCGAGGATGAAATTCATCGCCTTGAAACTCGCGATCAGGAACTTGGTGAACTTCTTCAACGAGAAGAGATCTATACCGACATGACAAAACTAATGGAACTGAATCAGGAAAAAGAAGAGATTTTAAACCAACTCGAAACTCTTTATGCTCGCTGGGAAGAACTGGCAGACAGTGAATAAGGGATTCGCAACATCAGCCAAACTTAAAAACGCAACGGAGAGTGTATGGAAAGCTTCCTTTCCCTGCCTCTCTGTCGCGTTTTTTCGGTAAGTACTCCCTCTTACATCTGTTTCATCAGATTTACCATTTCTATTGCTGATAAAGCACAATCATACCCTTTATTCCCTGCCTTACTGCCGGCGCGGGCAATCGCCTGTTCGATATTTTCCGTGGTAATCACTCCGAACAGAACCGGCACCCCGGTAGACAGTCCCACCTGGGCAATCCCCTTTGACACCTCGCTACAGACATAATCATAATGGGAAGTATCCCCGCGAATCACGGCGCCCACACAGATCACGGCATCGTACTTTCCCGACTTCGCCAGCTTTGCTGCCGCTACCGGAATCTCAAAAGCTCCCGGAACCCAGACGGCCGTGATATTTTCTTCCTCCATCCCGTGACGCACCAGACCATCTACAGCGCCCCCCAACAGTTTATTCACAATGATTTCATTAAAACGCGATGCTACAATTGCCACCTGCATACCTTCTGGCGCCACTACTTTTCCTTCCAATACACGAATCTCTTTCATTTTTATTTCCTCCTTATTTTTTCTAGTTTTCTTATATCTTCAACCTTTGTCTGGTTGATATTCTCTTGTCTCTCTCACCTTCACCATCTCATTGGGGGATTGCCATAGGGATTTTGCTCTCCCACACGCTCACAGAATCCGGTGAAAAATGTGTCCCATTTTCACCTGTTTCGTGCGCATATAAAATTCATCAAAAGGTTGCAAATCAATCTCAATCGGTACCCGTTCCCGGATTTCCAGACCAAAATCACCAATTCCATAGACCTTCTCCGGGTTGTTGGTCAGAAGCCGCAAAGATTTCACCCCCAGATCGGTAAGGATCTGTGCCCCAATCCAGTATTCCCGCAAATCCGGTGCAAATCCTAACTTCACATTGGCCTCTACCGTGTCATATCCCTGCTCCTGCAGCTCATAAGCCTTCAGCTTATTGATTAGGCCAATCCCCCGTCCTTCCTGACGCATATACAACACGATTCCGCGCCCTTCTTCCTCGATCTGCTTCATCGCTGTCTGCAACTGCTTTCCGCAATCACACCGCATCGAGCCAAAGGTATCACCGGTCAGACATTCCGAATGCACCCGGCAAAGCACATTTTCTCCTTCCCCGATCTCTCCCTTGACTAACGCTACATGATGTTCTCCGGAAATATCATTGACATAGCCGTAGATCTGAAAATGTCCATACTGCGTTGGCATATCCGCACATGCCTCCCGCACCACATGTTTCTCATGAATGCGACAGTAATCCTGTAATTCTTGGATTGTAATAAATTTTAAGTTATATTCCTTTGCTAACTTCCATAAGTTCTCTGTGCGCATCATAGTGCCATCTTCCTCCATGATCTCGCAACAGATTCCACATTCCTTTAGTCCTGCTAACCGGCACAGATCCACCGTCGCTTCGGTATGTCCGTTGCGCACCAGCACACCGCCCTTTCTGGCAACTAGTGGAAACACATGACCAGGCCGGCGAAAATCCTCCGGCTTTGTGTCCTTCGCCACACACTTCATCATCGTATACGAACGCTCGGCCGCCGAAATTCCTGTCGTCGTATCCACATGGTCGATCGATACAGTGAACGCTGTCTGATGATTATCTGTATTCTCCGCTACCATCGGCGACAACCCTAATCTTGTGGCAAACTCTGCACTCATTGGCGTACAGATAAGTCCCTTGGCATGGCAAGCCATAAAATTGATATTCTCCTGTGTGGCAAATTCCGCCGCACAGATCATGTCTCCCTCATTTTCCCGATCCGCATCATCTGTAACCAAAATAATCTTTCCCTCTCGCAGATCGGTTAATGCCTCCTCAATGCTGTTGTATTGATACTCCATCTTGCTTCTCCTCTCTTCTCTCATATGCCATACTCTTTTAAAAATTCCATGGTAAGGCATCCTTTGCTTCGCCCTGCTGACATTGGCCTGCCCTCCGATCTTTCAGATGCTTCTTCTTTATTATCTGTCCCTTCCTTTCTTATCATTTCTCGGTTCCATGCTGTCCCCTGTCCTGCTCGGGAAAATCCCAGTAATCTTTCTACATATTTCCCAATAATATCATTCTCCAGATTCACTTGGTCTCCCGGCTTTTTTTTCAAAAGCGTCGTCTCTTCCCCCGTATGGGGAATGATGGATACCTGAAACCATTCTTCACCCACCGCCGCTACCGTCAGACTGATCCCATCAATGGCGATGGACCCTTTCTTTACAATCAACCGCAAAATCTCTGGTTCTGTCTCTACCGTCACCCAGACGGCATTTTCCTCCTTCCGGCAGGAGCGGATATTCCCGGTACCATCGATATGTCCCGACACCAGATGTCCTCCAAAACGTCCCTTCGCCGACATCGCCCGCTCTAGATTCACCCGATCTCCTGGCCTCCCCTGCCCTAAGTTGCTCCGGCGAAAAGTCTCTGCCATCACATCTGCTGTAAACCCATCCGCCTGCAGCGAAACTACTGTCAGACAGATCCCATTTACCGCAATGCTGTCCCCAATCTGTGTCCCTTCCAGCACTTTTCGTGCCCGAATAGCAATCTGCCCTGAGCTTCCCTGTAACGCAATCCGCCGAATTTGTCCCAATTCCTCTATGATTCCGGTAAACATTCTGATGTCTCCTCTCTAACCCGATATTCCAACAACAGATCTTCTCCCACTTGAGACATTGCCTCCAGAGAAAACATCCTTGCCTCTCCAGGCAATGCCACCCCTCTGCCAGTCACTGGCGTCTTTGCCTCACCTCCTCCGAAAATCTTCGGCGCCACAAATACCTTGACTTCCTGTACAATTCCCGCCTGCAATGCGCTCTCATTCAATGCTCCGCCCCCTTCCAGAAGAACACTGTCCAATCCCTGTTCTCCCAGAAAACGCATTAGTCTTTTCAAATCCGCCCGCCCTGTTTTATCTGGCATGGCAATCACCTGAATTCCCAATTCTTCTAGGCGTGCCACTGCTTCGGGGCTTCCGTCAGCATGTACTACAATCGTCGAATATTGCTTTGCTGTCTGACAAATTTTGCTGTCTGCCGGCAGACGCAACCGGCTGTCACAGATAATTCGCACCGGACTTTTCTTTCCCTCCAACCGCACATTCAGCAATGGATCATCCGCCAACACAGTACCGATCCCTGCCATGATTCCCATATACTGATGGCGCAGCTGATGCACTTGTGCGCGAGCCTTCTCCCCGGTGATCCATTTTGACGCTCCGGTGCGGGTAGCGATCTTTCCATCCAAAGTCATCGCATATTTCATCACCACATAAGGCATGCGACTCGTGATGTAATGAAAAAATACCGGATTTAAACGGTCACACTCGTCTCGCAAAAAATCCTCCTCCACGGTCACTCCCGCCTCTCGCAAAAACGCCACCCCCTTCCCTGCCACCTTCGGATTCGGATCCCGGGAGCCAATCACCACCCGCGCAATCCCTTGTTCCAAAATCGCCTCGGTACAAGGTGGCGTCTTTCCTTGATGACAACAAGGTTCCAAGGTGACATACATCGTTGCTCCCTGCGCCGGTTCTGTCAGCGATGCGATTGCATTGCGCTCTGCGTGAAGTCCACCAAAATGGACATGATACCCCTCACCAAGGATTCTCCCATCCTTGACAATCACCGCCCCTACGATTGGATTTGGGTTGGTCCACCCCCGTCCTTGCTCCGCCAGCCAAATGGCTCGTCTCATAAATTCCTGATCCGTCACATCGATCTCTCCTTCCCTGCCTTATACGCAAAAATACCCTGTAGAATTCATCTACAGGGTATCGGACTTCTTACTTCGTCAAACCGATCTTTTTGAAGAAACTTTCGCCCACAGCTTCTGCTATCTGTTCCGATATCTCTTCTTCGCCAAAATAAAAAACTCTGAAACGGAATCCCATTTCAGAGCAATCATGACTTGGCAACTGATACTTTTGCTATCGGTTTGCTATCTAATGCACAGGAAAACTCCCTTGCATCGTCATCTTCTTCCATCCAGACTATACTGTCGGCTCTGGAATCTCACCAGATCAACCTCTCGGTTCGCGGGCTATACCGCCGGTAGGGACTTGCACCCTGCCCTGAAGATTTTTATCTGTTTTTTATTCTAACGCATAATCCGCTTTTATACAAGTACTTTTTTCATTAATTTCTTCTTATCCCCGCCGGTTCGCCCGCTCCGCCTTTACACTCTTCCCTCGAATCTTCACCCGCTTCATGCATTCTAAAACTTCCTCGGCACAATCCTTCGGCACTTCCACAAAAGTATACTTGTCATACATATCGATGCTGCCAATCCACTTTCCCGGGATTCCGCTCTCACCGGCCACTGCGCCTAAAATATCGCCGGATTTTACATTCTGATCCTTCCCAACATTCAAAAATAGCGTTGCCATCTCTGCCGCTCGGTTCCTTCTTCCATGCGCTCCACGCGCTTCCAGACCCTCTCCCAAGCGTCTTTTGCCATAGCCTCTGCCCGACTCTCTTCCACCATAATTTTTGCTGCCACGACCTCCTCTGCTATACCGTTCCAGATCATCCAGCGAACGAGCCTCTCGATAATCATCAATAATATCCTGATTTTCCTCTCCCATATTCAGGCGCAACAGCGCCGCCGCCAGATCCAGAGATGTATAGTCCTCTTCTAAAAGTTTCTTTTCCACAATGCGAATCATCCGACTCAGATCCATGTCCTCGATGACTTCCTTCACCTGTCCCAATACCTTCTCTGCTTTAATCTCCGTGATATCATCCAGAGAAGGAACCGCTTGTGGCAGGATCTTTGTCTTACAATACCGCTGGATATCCCGCAGTTTATAGACCTCTCGCCCCACTACCAAACTGAAGGCGATCCCTTCCCGCCCCGCACGTCCGGTCCGCCCAATCCGATGTACATAATACTCATCGTCCTGCGGAATATCATAATTGAACACAGCCTCCACATCATCGACATCGATCCCTCTCGCCGCTACATCCGTAGCTACAAGAATCTCCGTTCGTCCGTTGCGAAAACTGTTCATCACCCGATCTCTCTGTACCTGCTTCAAGTCTCCGTGCAGCCCCTCCGCAAAATACCCTCTGCCCTGCAGCTCCTCTACCAGGACATCTACTTGACGCTTCGTGTTGCAGAAAGCCACCGAAAGTTTTGGCGCATACAGATCCAGCAGACGGCACATCACTTCCACCTTCGTCTTTGGCTTCACTTCATAATAATACTGCGTCACCTTCGGCACCGTCAGCTCTTTCTTCACCACTCGCACTACCTGCGGCTCCTTCTGAAACGTGCGGGCAATCTTCATGATGGCATCCGGCATAGTCGCCGAAAACAGAATCGTCTGACGCTCTTTCGGGAGCTGTCCCAAAATTGTTTCCATATCCTCCAAAAACCCCATATTCAGCATCTCATCCGCCTCGTCCATCACCACCGTATGCACCTGGTCTGGTTTCACGGTTTTGCGGCGCATATGGTCCATCACCCGCCCCGGAGTTCCGATGATAATCTGCACGCCATCCCGCAATGAGCGAATCTGTCGCCCGATATCCTGCCCCCCATAGATCGGTAATACCTTGATTCCATGCAGATATTTTGCCAGACTACGAATCTCTTCCGCCACCTGAATGGCCAGTTCCCTGGTTGGACAGAGCACCAGAGCCTGCAACTTCTTATTTTTGGGGTCCATCTTTTGCAGCAACGGAATTCCAAATGCTGCCGTTTTCCCGGTACCAGTCTGTGCCTGTCCGATGATATCCTGCCCTTCCATCTGTACCGGGATTGCCTTTGCCTGAATCGGTGTGCCCTCCTCAAATCCCATATCCGTTATGGCCCTTACGATTTTCTCATTCAGCCCCAGTTCTTCAAATCTTGTCGTCTCCATATTTTGTCCTCAGCCTTCCTGTCTGAATCCGTTTGCCGCTGGGCATATCTCCTTGAGCCACCACCCGCGCCATCTCTTTTCCAAAAAAAGAGAGGTTCCAGGACAGACCCGAAACCCTCTCTTGTAACAATTTTTTACTTTACCATACTCTCTGATGTTTGTCAAATGCTTTTTTACTCCGTTACACTTGCAATAACTCCAAACAACTCCACTTCGCTGCCTCCGCAGATCTGCAACTTTTTGCTCATCCCATAAACCGCGTTGCTGATCACATATTCCCCATCATTGACATAGACCTCCACCATATGTTCATCCACATAGATATCCAGTCGGTTCCCTTCCCGCACATCCGGAGTTTCAAATACCATTCGATAATTTTCCCCCTCACAGTACACTCGGGTTCTGTCTGTGCAGATCCGATTTCCCCTACGGCAAATTCGGTATCCTCCGACATCCACACACCCTCCATCCTCCAGTAAAAGGCTGATGCGGTATCCTTCCGGCCCGGCCTCCGTCCCATTCGTAAGCGGTCTACTGTATTGCTTTTTCACATTAGGATGAACCCGGAAATAGATATGTCCGTCTCTAACTTCCACCACCCGCGGCAGACAGAACATCCCCCGCCATGGTGCCGTCTCTTTCTGCTCCACAGCCTCCGGCATTCGCAACCAGGCTATCAATATCCTTCGCCCCTCTTCATCCACCGTACTCTGGGATGCATACAAATCCAGCCCGTAATCCAGAAACTGATAGGTGTCCGGCAGACGCATCGCACAATTCTTCTCCTCAAAGTCCACCGTCATACAAATAACTTGATTTTCCTCCCATTTTCCATCCTTTAAAAACCGCATAGGAGAAAATATCAACACGTGTGCGCCACTTGCCTCAAAATAATCTGGACACTCCCACATCCATCCCCAGCCGTCCCCTTTCGACGCCTCATTGACATAGGACCAATTCTCCAAATCCTCGCTCCGATAAAAGAGCAGCTTTCCTCGTCCATTCCCACTTCGACATCCCAAAACCATGTACCAGCCGTCGCTTCCCTTCCACACCTTGGGATCTCTCGTATGCGTCCGATCTCCATGGCTATCGTTTGGAATCGGCGGGATGGCAATCTTTTTTCCACCAAAATTGTCAAAATGCATTCCATCTTCCGAAGCAATGGTCATCTGACAGGATTCAAACTGGTCGTTGAGACAAAGATGAATATTTTCCTCATCCGGTTCAAAATAATGGACTCCCGTATAAAAGAGTACCATCTTCCCCTCATGCTCAATGGCGCTTCCCGAAAAGCATCCGTTCTGATCTCCATATTTTGATGGAAAAAGAGCGATCCCCACATGTTCCCAATTTACCAGATCCTCACTGATTGCATGTCCCCAGTGCATCGTTCCCCATATCGGTGCATAGGGAAAATATTGATAAAACAGATGATATTTCCCTTGATAATAGATAAAACCATTGGGATCATTCATCCAGTTTCCTGGCGCTTTCAAATGTCCGCTCTGTCTCAAATGCTGTTCCATCCTTTCGATTCCTTTCTGCTAACATAAAATTATGTAAAATCTGACAGCCATTCTCCCCCAATGACTGTCGTATCCGGCTATCTTCGATTATCCGATTGCGTTCTCCGTATCTTTATCGAAGAAATGCATCTTTCCTGGCAAGAACACAAAGGCAATCTTATCTCCGATCCGGCTCACTTCATATTTGGATACCCGTGCCACCGTCAGGCTTCCGCCAAAGGTAAAATACAAATTGTTCTCATTTCCCATAACTTCTGCATTCTCCACCACAGCCCTCTGAATGCTATCATTATACTGCTTTACACTCTCTGCGTCCAGCTTGAGATCCTCACCACGGATTCACATAATCAGCTCCGCATTTCTTCCCTGCAACCGTGCCGTCACCTCGTCCGGCAACAGGATCATGCTCCCATCCCGAAAGCGCAGCTCTTTACCATGTATCGTCACTGGATAAAAATTCATTTGCGGCGAACCAATGAATCCGGCCACAAATTTATTTACCGGATGTTCATATAGCTCCATAGGCGCTCCGGCCTGTTGGATCACTCCATCTTTCATGATCACAATTCGGTCTGCCATGGTCATGGCTTCCACCTGATCATGCGTCACATAGATCGTGGTAGTTCCTAATTCCCGGTGTAACTTACTGATCTCGTTGCGCATGCTAACCCGCAACTTAGCATCCAGATTGGACAACGGCTCATCCATCAAAAACAGCTTCTGATTCTTCACAATCGCACGTCCCAAGGCCACTCTCTGTCTCTGACCACCAGAAAGATTCTTGGGTTTGCGAGTACGGAACTCCTCCAGTCCTAGAATCCGAATGGCCCAATCTACTTTTTTTTGCACTTCTGCCTCCGGCACTTTCATATTTCGCAGACCATATCCGATATTCTTTTCTACTGTCATGTGAGGATACAGCGCATAATTTTGAAATACCATGGCAATTCCTCGATCTCTGGGAGCCATATCATTGACCCGTTTCCCGTCTATGTACAGATCCCCGCTGGTAATCTCCTCAAACCCGGCCACCATCCGTAAGGTAGTAGACTTTCCGCAGCCAGAAGGCCCTACAAAAGCGATAAACTCTTTTTCCTCAATTGTGAGGTTAAAATCCGTAACCGAATTTCTCTCCGCATTTTCATACTTCTTGCATATGTTTTTAAACTCCATAAAGCTCATCTTTTATCCCTCCTTGGACCCTGTCGAGGTCACACCTTCTACAATCTGTTTCGAGAACAACGAATAAATAATAATCACTGGTATAGTCACCATGGTAATCACTGCCAGAGTCTGCCCCATGGTAGTATTTTCATTGGATGTGATCGAATTCAGGCCAATCTGAGCAGTCAAAAGATTTCCTGAAGTAAACACCAGCGATGGCCACAAATAATCATTCCACACATTCAAAAACGTAAACACACTAACGGTTGCCACCACAGTCTTTGACATTGGCAGTACCATAGTAAAGAAATACTTCAGCGGACTGCAATAATCAAGCTGCGCCGCCTCGTACACATCATCCGGCAGATTTAAAAACACCTGACGGAACAAAAAAATGTTGAAGGGATTCACAATCATTGGCAGAATATAACCCACCACCGTATTCAAAAGCCCCACCTTGGCAATCATCAGAAAATGAATCGTCAAGATTGTCTCCATCGGCACAATCTGCAAAAGCAAAATCAGCAACACCCACCGCTCCCGGAAGGGAAAATGAATCTTAGCCAGGGCATATCCCGCCAACCCATTCACCACAATCCCACACACAATCAAAACCGCTGCATAAAACAAGGTGTTAGCCATATACCGCAAAAAATTTGTATTCGTCAGAATGGATAGATAATTGTCCAAAAAGCCGCCTCCCGGCACCGGCGGAATAAAAGCCGCCACGGTATTCATGTCAGCCGTGATTGCCGCATCCGGCTTAAAAGAATTGGCCAACATCCAGACCACCGGAAACAGGAAAAACAGCGACAGTACCAGAAGTATCACCGTCAAAATCCAGTTAATTCCCTTTTGCTTTTTTGTTAACATGCTTCTCCTCCTTATCCCTGGTCAGAATAGACTGAATCACGGTCAGCACCATCACAAATACGGCAAATACAATCGCCATGGTGGACGCAAGCCCGATCTCCCAGTTGACTGTGCCGGTCTCATAAATATTGTAGACCATCGTATATGTCGAATGAGACGGACCGCCGCCAGTCATGACCATCGGCTGTACAATCATGCGAAATGCTCCGATTGTAACCGTGATAAACACAAACACACAAAGCGGCTTTAATTCTGGCAGAGTGATATCCTTAAACTTCTGCCACTCGCTTGCATGATCCATCTCCGCCGCCTCATATAACCCCGGATTGATCGCCTGCAAACCTCCCAAAAAGATGATCATCTGATACCCGACGCCTTGCCACACGCTCATAATCGCAATAGAAGGGAGCGCCTGTCTTGCACTGTGAATAAATGGTTGTGCCGAAATCCCGAAATTCTTTAGCATCGTATTTAAAATCCCCTCGGGACTGTAGATCTGCATCCACAGCGTCGATACTACGGCTAGTGACATAACTACCGGCACAAAAAACGCCACTTTAAAATATTTCTTACAATGTGTCACCCGATGGATCAGAAGTGCCAGCAACAATGCTCCGATTCCCTGACAAGGAAGAATAATCAGCACAAAGCAAACCGTATTGAAAAAGGACTGCCTAAACAGATCGTCTTTTAATATCTTAAAATAATTTTCCAGCCCCACAAAATGTGTCAAATCCGGATTTAGTGCAAAATAATCCGTAAAGCTGAATGCCAGTGTCAACACCATGGGCACAAACAGGAAGATGGTCAAAAGCACCAGCGCCGGCCCGAAAAACGCCATTCCCAACCACGAACTTGATTTTCTCTTCATTATTTCCTTGTATAACGCTC
>Ga0137306_103145_pt1 | contig 12631 bp, 15 predicted proteins | sample Inofroosms_March_FD_97187 | JGI IMG/M metagenome (GOLD analysis project Ga0137306, IMG submission 97187) | Mouse cecal microbial communities from Vienna, Austria - N-Acetylneuraminic and N-Acetylglucosamine D2O microcosms_March | ecosystem: Host-associated > Mammals > Digestive system > Large... | reverse complement strand
GACAAAAAGAGGAGGGGCACAACATTTTTTCATAACTTGTTTGTGCCTTGAGCGAAGCGAAAGGAATGATAAAAACTATGATTTATCCACACTTTGTTCTGAGGGGAGGAAAACATGATTGCCCTATCTATCTTAAACATCAAAGAATTTATGCACCTTCTGCTGCGAACAGAGGCTTTTGATCCGTTCCTATTGGCGGAAGCCTCCATCACTACCTATATGACTTATATCTTGGATGGCCGCCCGCATGCCGACTTTTTCGGCCCGGAGGACAAGGCCTATGCATCGGTATCCCAGGAAGCCTATGTCCCCTTCTCCCTGGTACGCCCCGCCTGTTTTGAACTAATTAAGGGGAAGCACACGCCCTCATCCTTTAAATTTATCTTTTTATTATCCTCCGAGAACCAAAGGCGCACCATCGCCTCCATACCGAGCAGCTTTGCACCAGAAGATATCACTGGCATGTACCTAAACCTGAAATACCAGAACCGGCAGCTTCTATGCACCACTGGCATCTCCTGCAGCGTATTCTCTCTGGATAAATCCTTAGAACAGGGCTGGGACGCCCTCGTACAGCGCTTTTTTAAAAAATACCAAATTGCCTGCGAGCTTTTATCTTGAAATTCATTCGTACTCCTTTGGGCATTGCTTTTTATGGGACAGAAAATTAACCATCTGCCAATATTTCCCAAAAAATAATTCATTTTCTTCTTTACATTTTCTACAATATGTGATATTGTAGACATACGTTGCTAAATAAAAGATTATTTTTTGGAGGTACTGACATGCAAGGTACAGTAAAGTGGTTTAATAACCAAAAAGGATATGGCTTCATTTCTGACGAATCTGGGAACGATGTATTTGTTCATTATTCTGGATTGAACATGGAAGGCTTTAAGTCCTTAGAAGAAGGCGCATCTGTAGAGTTTGATGTGACAGAGGGATCCAAGGGACCCCAGGCGGTGAATGTAACCGTAATAGGATAATTTAATCAACGATTCGCAATGTACCTTTGTCTTTAATATAGAGTTTTTTATTTATTAGGATATAAGAGATTGATGAACGGGATTAATGAAACAAAGAACTGCTGTAATGACTGTCTGACAGTGATTACAGCAGTTTTTTTATTCCTTATTTTTCTTGCGGCTTTCAAAATAGATAAAATTATCAATGGCATCCAGGATATCGGCAAACTCGCTCCTGGGCGCCAAATCAATATATGACTGCAGCAATTCTGTCTCCTGCCCCCGGTACCTCCCGTAGAAAATATCAAACAGGTTATGCCCCCTGAGGTAACGCTTAATTTCCTCCATATGCCGCCTGACATCCTCCGCCGTCCTGAGATCCTCGCCAATTATTTCCAACAGGCGCTGGCCGCTGCGGATCCGATGGAGATAGCCCTGCCACTTTTCCAAGAAAATCTCATAAAAAGCCTCCTCCGATTCCACTACCCCAAGCTGCACCATGATTTGAGGATTCAGGAAATAGTTTTCAAACGAATAATATTTCAGAATCAGCACGTTTTTCTTCGTCACCCGCGGCAGGGTATCCACATCCTCCAGGCTGCGCTCCTTGTAATACCTGCAGAGCTGCTGCCGGAGCTTCTTGGGATTTTTCCCATCGCCGTCGCGGATCATCATAAACTGGTTCTTCAGGTAAATCTGGTTCATATACTTTAAGTTGGCGTATGTGCGGATATTCGTGCAGCTGTTGGTCGTGAGGATGGCAATGCGGAAAAGGTTCCCTTCCTCATCAAAAGTCTCTGCATAATATTTTTTCAACAGCAGGGGCAGCCGGGACTTATCCTGCTTGCCCTCGACAATAAACACGAAGTTTACATGCATCAGGTCGCTGGCCGTATAGCCCAGGTCGTTGAGGATTACACTGATGTCGGTCTTCTCCCGCACGGTGGAGTACCCCTTCTCATCCAGAGCAACCTGGCGGATCTGGCGGGTAGTGAAGTTCGCCAGAAGGTTCGGAGAATGCGTGGAGAAAATAACCTGATTTTTGCGCGAGAGGCGATAGAGAATTTCACCCGAAATCTTCTGCTGGGTCGGGTGAAGGAAAATTTCCGGCTCTTCCTCCATAATGATGCAGGGGATGGCATCCTCCAGGCTGGCATATGTTTCCAGCAGGGAAAGCATATATATGCTGCGCATCCCCTTGCCCAGCCGGCTGATGGAGCGCGTAATCTGCTGCAGAGGGTGATAGATTTCCGTTGTCACCTTAAGCATCCGCTCCATATCCCGGTTCATGGAATAGCGGATTTCCTCCAGTCCGCCGTTTTTCCTGAAATTCTCATTGACCTTGCGGGCAAAGGCATCCAGGTTCAGCTGGTATAGCTTGTAGTCCAAAAGCCTTGCGGCCTCAAAGGCATTGAGTTCCATCGGGCTTTTCCGTGCAATCAGACCCATGCAGGAAAAGCAGTGCTGGCATTTCTTGGAGGCCTCAAACAGGCAGCAGTCAGAACGCATCCGCTTAATCAGCCCATCCTCCTGCAGCAGGAGCAGGTTTTCCTCTAGCTGCCCGAGGTTCCTTTCTGCATCCAGGTTGTAGATTCTGGGGAAAATTTCCGGGATATGGCTGTTGTGCTTAGCATATCCGTCCTGATAGCGGATTTTGCCTTTGCGGTTGGCCGTATAAGTAAACTGCAGCAGGCCGTCCTGGTAGGAAGGCAGCTTCTTGCAGAAGTCTTCCTTCCAGGCCTCAAACCTGTGATAACTGCTTACGAGGCCTGCCTTCTGCATCTGCATCAGATCGTCTTCTGTGTATTCTATGGATACTGCAATCTCAATATTGGCGCCCTCTTCGTTAAAATCCTCAGGGCGGATGGCATAAGCCCCGCCAACCGCCCGTATGGCGTCCAGAACCGTAGTCTTCCCCGTATTATTCTGGCCCACCAAGATCAAGGCATTTTCAATATCAGAAATATACATCCGGCGGATCGATTTGAAATTATGGATGGTAAGGCTTTTTATCTGCATAGCTGTCTCCTAGACGTTAATCGCTGTTTCCAAGGCAACCTCTATCATCTTGCCAAAACCCAGCTGGCGCTGCTCGGCCGTCAGCTTCTCCGGCTTGTAAATGTGGTCGGAAACCGTCAGGATACAAAGGGCATGCTTGCCGGCACGGGCGGCGTTCAGGTACAAGGCGCCGCTCTCCATCTCCACGGCCAGGACTCCCATTTTGCGGAAACAGTCTTTGCTGTTGGGGCGGTCTGTGTAGAAGGTATCCTCGGAGAGAATATTCCCCACGCGCACAGGGACGCCTAGGCGGGCGGCGCTTTCTACTGCTGCCTGCAGGAGGCCGTAGTCAGCCAGAGGGGCGATATGGCCGGGACAGTCAAATTGGTCTGGGTAAGAGGATACAACGGACGCTCCCATGCCGATGATAACATCCATCAGGTTCACGTCATCCTGGATGGCGCCGGCGGAACCAATGCGGATGATATTGTCCACGCCATAGAAATTGAAAAGTTCATAGGAATAGATACCCATGGAAGGCATCCCCATGCCAGAACCCATAACAGAAAGCGGCCTGTCCTTGTAAGTGCCGGTATAGGCCAGCATGCCGCGTACCTGGCTGACGCATTTGGGAGCCTCAAGGTACGTCTCTGCAATGAATTTGGCGCGCAGGGGATCGCCTGGCATTAAGACGGTGGGAGCGAAATCAGTGGCTTTTGCTTCAATGTGGGGGGTTGGGATATTTGACATTTTGTATTCCTCCTTATTGGGATGTGAATTTAGTTTGCTTGTTGCTGGTATAGTTTGTTCCTTGGCGTATTTCACAAATATTGCAGTATCAGGCCGGCTGCAAAGGATACCAGGCTGGCGCAGACCGCTACGGTGAAAAGGCTTTTCCCGCGGTAGGCGGCAGCCAGGGCTGCAGCTACCCCTGCGCAAGAGGTAATAACAGAACCTGTGGAATAAAATACTGCCGGAAATGTCATGGCGGCCAGCACGGTATAGGGAATATACGCCAAGAAAGAACGGATAAAAGGATTCTCAATTTTTTTGTGAAAAATGGCGAATGGGATGACGCGTATGATATAAGTCACGCCAAACATCACCAATAAATAAATCCAAAAGCTGCCACCTGGCTCCATGTTTCTCTCCATTCTATCATTGGTTTCTACATATGTACGGTTACTTTTCACAAATTGGCAGCCCCATCCATCGGTTCAATCGCTGCGCCAATGGCGGAAGCGGCTACGGCACAGATAATAATAGAAAACCCCTCGGAAACCTTGCCGAGCACAGGGAGATAGTGCATGCAGCAGCTCAAGAGGACTGCAAGCGCGGCCATCTTAAAGATACGGCTGTCCGCTTTCATGGCGGGGACGATAATCGCGATAAACATGCCATAGATGGCAATGCCCAGCGCATTGCCAATATTTGCAGGCAGAATATTTCCACAGACAGCGCCTGTCAACGTCCCAAACGTCCATCCGAGGTAAGGGAGTACGGCAAGCCCGCCAAAATAGACGCTGCCTATTTCTCCTTCCCGGCTCATTGCCACTGCAAAAATCTCATCTGTGATGGCAAAGCCAAGAAATGATTTCTGGCCCGCCCTAAAATTCCTGTCTACCTTCTGGGACAGGGAGATGCCCATCAGGGCATAGCGGAGGTTGATAATGAACTGGGAAACCGCCATTTCAATGTAAGAGCCTGCAGAAGCCATAATTGTGATTCCTGCAAATTGGCCGGCGGAAGTCAGGTTCATCATAGAAATCAGCAAAGCCTCCCACCAACAGAGCCCCGATGATACCGCCGCGAGGCCAAAGGTAAACGATACCGAAAAATACCCAATCCCTATGGCCGCGCCATCCTTTATTCCCTGTAAAAACTGTTTCATTTTCTTATCCCCTTTGTCTGTCAGCGCCATCCTCAGATGCATATGAGAAATTATAACATATTGGAGCCTGTTTGTACATATGGGATGTGCATATATTCTGACATCATGCAGGCTCCGGATGCCTTTGTCTGTCGAATTAGGGGAAGGTTATGCCAATGGATCCCGCCAATGGCGTATACCGGGATACTGACGGAAGCGCAGACTTGCTCTAGGAACGGGATGCCCCGAGGAGCCAGCCCAGGCTTACAGCCGGTAGCAAAAATATGGCCTGCCGTTACATACGCCGCCCCAAGCTCCTGCGCCCTGGCTGCTTCCTCTGGAGCATGGATCGAAACACCAATATGGGTTATGCCCTCCAACTTCCCTGTTCCATGGTACTTCTGAAAGAGAGCAAACGGAAGGTGGATAGCGTCCGTCCCCGCCTGCCTGGCCGCAGATACATAGGTATGCGGGATAAGCATCGGCCTTTTTTCTATATCTGAAAGAAAGTCTCCTCCTTCTTTCATGCGTAAGGGATTACTTTTTTCCCAGACTTTCTGGAATAAGGCAAGATAAGCGGCTTCCTCTAACGCCTTTTCCCTGATAATTAATACATTTGGCGCCTGCCATTGCCCAGACGCCGGACACCCTCCCGGCTGGCCTCCCGAAATAAGCCCGGCCAAATAATCGCTGTATGCCTCCAAGCTGGACATCTTATGGCAGGACTGGTATAGTCCCCAATTGGAAATGGCTATTTGCTGAAATTCTCCCTGCCTATACATACACATAATCATTCATGACTGGCTGCAGGCCACGCTCCTTGAGAGCTGCAAATACCTCTGCCACATCCCGTCCATCCGCAATCTCAAACTGGTTGTCCCCCTGCTCCTCCACTTCCTCAGAATGCCTCCCAATCCCGGTGCTGACGCCTGCGGAAATCTTTGTTGCCGCCATCCCCACGACATGGTCGCGGAACTCCGCGCGCTCCCGTGTAGAAATAGTCATCCCTGCAAAGGGCATAAACAGCCGGTAGGCACACATAATCTGCAGGAGCTGGCGCTCGCCTACCCCTTTGCCTTCTACCGAGACAATCTGCTCCTCCCCTTCGCCGGACAAAGTCGTAATCGGACGCAGGCGCGGGCAGGAGAAGGAAATCTCCGCATAGGGGTACTTCCGCTGGATATAATAGGCATGGAGTCCTGTGGCAAAGGCGTCCTTACGGAAATCCGAAAGACCCAGCAGGGCGGCAAACGCCACGCCGCGCATCCCCCCCTTTAACGCCCGCTCCTGGGCATGGAAACGGTAGGGAAACACCCTTTTATGACCTCCCAAATGCAGCTCCCCATAACGTCTGGCATCATAAGTCTCCTGGAATACCGTCACATAATCCGCGCCGCATTCCTGCAAATACTTATACTCATCGGAATTCATAGGATATACCTCAAGCCCCACCATGCGGAAATGCCTGCGGGCTATTTTGCAGGCCTCGCCAATATATTCCACATCTGACTGGGCGCGGCTCTCTCCTGTGAGGATGAGAATTTCCTCCAGTCCCGTGCGGGCAATCGCCGCCATTTCTTTCTCCATCTCCTCCCTGTCCAGTTTCATCCTGTGAATCCGGTTATGGCAATGAAACCCGCAATAAATGCAGTAATTCTCACAGTAATTCGATATGTAAATCGGCGTAAACATAAAAACAGAGCTGCCAAATTGCTTTGCCGTCTCCATTTTAGCTTTTTTTGCCACTTCTTCCATCAGCGGTTCCGCCGCCGGGGAAAGCAGGGCTGCAAAATCCTCAATGCTCCTATTTTCTGCCAGCAGGGCATTTCTCACATCCTGCTGGGTATAACGTTCCGCCTGGTAATCCTCCCTGGCGGAAATCACTTTGTCAAATATATCTGACTGAATCTGTTCCATGCCCTCCATATATTCCATATGGCTGGGCAGTTCCTTCTGAAGTTGCTCCTTTTGGATTTGTTCCATCTACATTCTGTTCCTTTCTAAGTATATTGCTACGATGGCTGTCACTGGTTCAGGCTTATACTTCTATCCAGTGATACAGACCCCTCTTAATCCCGCAAAAATCCTGTCATGGGAGAGGATGCCTCGCCGCCGGACTCCCGCACTCTTCCCAGCCCTGACAGGTAGGCTTCCCGCCCGGCCTCGATTGCCTGGCGGAAGGCGGAAGCCATCAAAGGGATATTTCCCGCTGTGGCAATCGCTGTATTGGCCATTACGGCAGCAGCGCCCATTTCCATTACCTCACATGCCTGGGAAGGCCTGCCAATCCCTGCGTCCACGATAATCGGCAAATCAATCTCATCCACTAGAATCTGGATAAATTCCCTCGTCGCAAGCCCTTTATTGGAGCCAATCGGCGCCGCCAGCGGCATCACTGCCGCCGCGCCTGCATCCGCCAGATCCCTTGCGATATTCAAATCCGGATACATATAAGGAAGCACCGTAAACCCTTCCCTGGCCAGCTGTTCCGTTGCCCTTACCGTCTCCTGGTTGTCTGGCAGCAAATATTTCGAGTCCCGCATAATCTCTACTTTTATAAAATTGCCGCAGCCCAGCTCCCTGGAAAGCCTTGCAATCCGCACGGCCTCCTCTGCATTCCTGGCTCCGGACGTATTGGGCAGCAGCGTAACGCCTTCCGGTATAAAATCCACAATATTCCCTTCCCCGCTGGAATTGGCGCGCCGAACCGCCAGGGTAATCATCTCCGCCCCCGCCTGCTCAACGGCTGCCCGGATCAGTTCTACATTATATTTCCCTGAGCCCAGGATAAACCGGGAACGGAACTCCTTCCCCCCTAACAGGAACAAATCTTCCTTTCGGTTATCGGCTTTTGTCTGATTCTTATTTCTATTATTTCCTTCCATCATACTCTTTCCTCCTGTCTTTTTTCTCATATGCCATCCTAGGGTTTCTCTTCCCCCAAGAGCAGCCGGATTGCCATATTGGCCTGGTGCGCCGCACAGACCATGACCCGCGAAGCCATGAGGCAAGTATCTGGCCCCAATTCTGTCTCCCCGTCCCCTGCAACATAGAGGCGCCCCATCTTCTTCTGCGTCACAATACGGTTTGCCGAGCCATACCCTGCCATGCCGCAGCCAGATATCACTACCGTATGGGGACAGCCCTGCAATACGGCATTGACTAGCATAGCCTTTTGTTCTGGTCGGTCAAAAGCCTCGCATAAAATAGGATATTCCCCAAACAGGCCTTGCGCATTTTTCTCCGTCACAGTGATGTTTCTGGCCTCTGCCTTTATATAAGGATTAATTTTCCTTAAAATCCCTGCCAAAGCTTCTGTCTTTGGCTGCCCTAAATGGGTGATATCATAAGCCTGGCGGTTCAGGTTTGTAATCTCAACCCGATCAGAATCCACCAGGAATAAATGCCCAACCCCAGCCCTTGCCAGCATCACCGCAATATGGGAGCCCAGCCCTCCCAGCCCGGCAATGGCAGCAGCTCCCCTGGAAATTTTCTCATACATCCTGGGCGTATACCGCTCCAACAACGCCTGCCGCAGCTGCTCCTCTGTTACCGCACCCACAGCCGCACCGCCCGGACGGCTCTCTGTCCCCATTTCCACGCCGCTTTCCTCCCTCCTGCAAGCCACGTCACGCTTCCCTATCTTAACCTCCGCCCACAAAGCTTACCACTTCCAATTTATCTGCTTCGCTGAGAAATACGCTCCCATACGCCTCTTTTGGCACAATCTCCCCATTCCGTTCCACTGCAACCCGTTCTATATGAAACCCTTCCTGCTGCAGCAATTCTGACAACGGCAGATTGCCTGCCAATGTTTTTTCCTCTCCATTGATTGTCATTTTCCTCTCTCCTTCCCATTTCAAAATATCTTGCATAATAATTCCATGCCTTCACGGCAGCAATGAAGCATTGCTTGTGATGATTCAGCATGAAACATACAAAAAAACTCGCCTAAAACCTGCCGAATATCAAAAAACTTACAAAAAAGGCCGCTACGAAAGAACTACACCCGTGGTGGTGTACCCCTTCGTGCGGCATTATGCTTCACACTCTGTCTGAAATTATAAAACATACTCTCCCATTCTGTCAAGAGCCTGTTTGAAATCTCACATCAGCAATTTGACATTGGCGCCTCTTCTTTGGATTGCCGTAATTTTGAGCCAAACTGTAATTACATTAATTAAACCCAACTACTTTCTGCGAAATCTTATACGCAGCGACAGAAATCTTCCTGCCGCCCCGCCCTGGCAAGTTCATGGCATGCCCCATAATCCCATTCCGCAGCCGCCAGAACAGGCGCAGGTCATACTCCTTCAGATATTTCCAAAGTTCCCGCTTCTTCTCCAGGTTCTCCTGCGTGCCGGAGCGGATCAGCATAATCGTAGAGACTACGGTGATAATTTCCAGATAATTAAACATATATTTCCGCAGCTTGCGGTTCGGCAGCTTCCACAGATCCACCGCCTCCACCATCATCTTATTCACCTTAATCTGCTGGTCAATCCGCTGGATCATCACCTTCTCATTGACAGACTGATCCTCCCTGCCAATGTAATAACGGTAAAAATCCACGTCCAGATAATACATATTTTTCACATAAGGCAGCGGGACATATACAAAGAGGTTATCCACATAAAACGTATGCTTCGGCAGTTCCAGCCCACATTCCTGCAGCAATTGGGTACGGTAAATCACCGAATGCATCAGGATATACTTGCCCTTGTGGAAATGCTTCGCCTCATCCCATCCAAAAATCCGCCCCTGGGGCAGCATCCCCGTATATTTCATCACCGTCTTGCGTTTTGCCCCTTCCTTCTCATAGACAAAATTGCTGACCAGCATATCCAGGGACTTGCCCCCCTTGGAGATCTCCCCTAAAGTAGACAGGATCGCATGAAACGCCTCTTCATCCACCCAGTCGTCGCTGTCCACTACCTTAAAATACAGCCCGGCGGCATTGCGGATCCCTGTATTGACCGCTTCTCCATGCCCCCCATTCTCCTGGTGGATGGCCTTCACAATGCCCGGATACGCCTGGGCATAGCCATCTGCAATTTCCGCCGTGCGGTCCGTGGAGCCATCATCCACAATTAGGATCTCCACCTCATCCCCGCCCACCAGCAGGGATTCCACACAATGGCCCAGATACTCCTGGGAATTATAACTTGGAATTGCCACTGATAATAATTTCATGTTTCTTTTCCTTCTTCCATTGCTTTTCTTCTGGCAGCTGTTTCACGCCAATTATTTTATTATTATACCCACTTCCCCCTATATTAGCAAGGAATTATTTCTTAAGAATATCCGATATAAAATAAAAATATCCCTAATTTATAATTTCCCTATTGACTCTCACGGAACGTCATAGCGTAAAGCAGCATTATCAAGGGCAGGAGGACGACAGCTATGAGGACAGTAAAGGAAATATCCGTTTTGACAGGTATCAGCGTACGCGCGCTTCACTACTATGATGAAATTGGCCTGCTCAAGCCGACCAAGAAAAGTGAGGCGGGATACCGGCTTTATGATGATAAGGCATTAGAAACGCTGCAGCAGATTTTATTCTTCCGCGAATTTGATATTCCCCTGAAAGAAATTAAAGCCGTCATGGACAATCTATTAGATGACCTTCGCATAATCCGCCCCCTCTTTTACATAATGCACTGCATTCTCCCGAATATTATCTATTTCATCATCCGTTACAGAACACACTACCTTTCCCGGATTTCCGATTATCAGGGAACCATCCGGGATTATGGTATTCTGCGTAATTAAGGTTCATGCCAATGATACAATTACTGCCAATTTCATAAATTTTCACATTTCCTGCATTATTCGGAAAGGAGGGTATGCATTTATTGGACACTAAAATAACTTTAAACAAAATTGCGCAAGATTTGGGCTATTCCATGTCAACGGTATCCAGGGCAATTTCTGGCAAAGGAAGAGTTAGCCCGGAAACTAAAAAAAGAATCCTAAAATACTGTGAGGTATCTGGCTATCGACATGCATTCCTATTCCAACACTGGGCACCAGCGCAAACGCGCTGAACAGCACAAGCTCCCTGCACTTCACGGGCGGAAGCGGAGACCTCGACTTCACATTCTACCAGGACATCGAAGGGTTAAAGCCCGGGAAGTACCGCATGAAGGGCTATGTTATGGGCGATACCGGCGTTACCACTATCAAGCTGTTCGCAAAAGCCACAGAAAAAGAATTTACCTCTGAGCCATACAAGACCATTGGCTGGGGCGGCAGCGCAAATTTCGTGGAAATGACCTTGGATGACATTGAAGTCTTAGACGGCAAGCTCCAGGTTGGCGCATGTGCGACAGCCACTTACAGCGGCAATGAGGCCTGGGGCGATTTTGATAACTTCTCTTTAGAATTAGTAGAAGAATATCCTACCATTCCTGGCGGTGACAATCCGGGCGGCGACAATCCGGGCAGCACTACACAACCGACAAAGCCAACCATTACATTAAAAGCACCTGTAATGTCCGGCATAACAAAATTAGCCTCTGGCATTAAGATAAGCTGGAAAAAGGTTGCAAATGCCAAAGGATATCAGGTTTACCGTAAAATAAAAGGCGGCAGCTGGAAAAAGCTCGCCACAATCAATAAACAAACAACCCTAAGCTACACGGACAAAACTGCAAAGAACGGAAAGTTCTACGCCTACAGGCTGAAGGCAATCAACGGAAAGGTCAGCAGCGCCTACAGCACAAAGACATTACAGACCTACTACCTGACAAAATTAAGCAACCTGAAACCTGTAAATAAAGCTACCAGAAAACTTGTCGTAAGATGGAAAAAGAATACAAAGGCTGGCGGTTATCAAATTCAGTATGCGAAAAATAGCAAATTTACAAATGCAATGAAGAAGAAAGTTTCTTCTAAGAAGGTTTCTCTCACACTGGAAAAACTAACGAAGAAAAAAACATATTATATCCGTATCTGCTGCTACAAAAAGACGGGCGGAAAGACCTACTACAGCCCCTGGAGCAATGTCCGGAAAATTAAGATAAAAAAATAAAAGATTGCTCTTTACAGGAAACGAGAGACGAAATACCGTCTCTCGTTTCTTAATATCCTTCGAGGAACTGAAACCCTATATCCAAGAAGCCTATGAGTATGCAAAGGAGAAATTTAAGAAACGCAGGGAGTAATCCTGAAAATTAAATAAGCACATAAATGTAAGAATGCAGCTGCTCACGAATGTCTATAGTTATAGCTTCAGGCCACGTTTCTTATAAATCAAGAAAGAATTTTTCATATCTGGCGGCTCGCTGGGATTGGAGGAAGGGAGGAGGAAATGTACATTGGAAATTTCGATGGAAAAGCATGCTGGGTAAGCCCAAATTCACCGAACCGTTCTGTCTGCGTGACAGGCATTTCAGGCACGGGAAAAACAACACGTTTAAACTTCATGGAATTATTAAATGCAAAAGCAGGAGCAACCGTCCTGGTCTTGGATACGAAGCAGACGCATACGGCAGAACGGATTTTCCCATGTATTCAGGAAGAATATCTGCAGTATGTCAAACTGTATCCATGCATTGCATGACGGTCTGGGATTAGGGCTCTTACAAGCGATGCGTGCTCCAGATGTCTAACCTTTGGCAAAACGTGCAATTTAACGGTCTATCAAGAACAGGAAGGGAACTTGTGGTTGTTTTGGATGAATTTCAGAACCTCTCTCGCCAGGTGAGACGAAACGGATTGCAAGAGAGATTGACTTTGGGAATTCTGGTGAATGGACGAAAACGTCCAATTTGACTTGGAGGTGCTTTCATGG
>Ga0137306_103144_pt1 | contig 12634 bp, 12 predicted proteins | sample Inofroosms_March_FD_97187 | JGI IMG/M metagenome (GOLD analysis project Ga0137306, IMG submission 97187) | Mouse cecal microbial communities from Vienna, Austria - N-Acetylneuraminic and N-Acetylglucosamine D2O microcosms_March | ecosystem: Host-associated > Mammals > Digestive system > Large... | reverse complement strand
AGGTGGGCCGGATTCCGGGGGAATTCATAAGGGGGGTGGAACCCCCGCTTATGTGTGCTTTTTATCTTGCTTTTTGCACAAGCAAAAAACAAGCCGTCCGCCCGGACGGGACCGGGCATTCGGTGCCGCGAGCGGCACACCTATCAAAAAAGGTAAGGTGCTGCACCGCTGCACAAAAAGAACCACCACCCGGACGGGACCGGGCATTCGGTGCCGCGAGCGGCACACCTCTTAAAAAAAGTAAGGTGCTGCACCGCTGCACAGAAAGAACCGCCGCGCGGGGGCGGATACCCCGCATCCAGTGCTGCTTGCGGCACACCTATCAAAAAGGTAAGGTGCTGCACCGCTGCACAAACAAGGAGGGATTCTGATATGTCATTTTTGGACTCGATGCATACGGTTGGTTCGGCGCTGACGGCTGAACGGTTCCGGATGGACACGATCCTGCAAAACATGACCAACGCCAAGACCACCCGCACCGCGAACGGCGAACCATACCGCCGTAAACAGGTGATCTTCCAGGAGCGGGCGTTCGACTTCCAGTCGGCGCTGGACAGCGCGAGCGCGAAGGTGGAGAACGCGGGCGTGCGGGTGACCGAGATCGTCGAGAGCGACCGGGATTTCGTCCCGGTGTTTGACCCGACCCACCCCGACGCCAACGAGGACGGGTACGTTATGTATCCGAACGTCAACATGACCGAGGAGCGGGTCGACCTGATGGCGGCGGCCAACGCGTATGACGCCAACTTTACCGCTTTACAGATCGTCAAAACGCTGGCGCTCAAGGCGCTTGAGATCGGCAAATAATCTTGGAGAGGGTCCGGCGCGCGCCGGCGGCAGGCTACAGAACGAATGAGAAACGGCATTGATACGGAATTTTTTGTGCAGCACATCCAGTGCACCCGGGAACAGAAGATGGAATGTCTGGATACTGTCCGGCTTCTGCTCGATATCGCTTTCACAGCGCGGGAATTCGGGCTGCTCAAGCTGGAGGAGCTGATACAGGATCACGTCAGATTTTCGGACAGGTTCCTGCGCAAGGCGGTCAACCTGACCATCGAGATCTCCAAACCCGAAAATATCCGGGAGGTTTTGTACAACTACCTGTTTACCTCCTGCTACGCCTCCAACCAGCAGTTCCTCAACGGGGTCATCATCACCGAAACGATGGTTGCGGTGGGGCAGTCGGAGAGCCTCGACTACATCTTTACCTACCTGATCCCGTCCTACTTCGGGCTGGATTACGAGGGGGACGCAATCCGCATCTATCGCAACTACCGCGCGGGCCTGCGCAAGCTGGATGCCGCCAAGGCCAAAGAGGGAGAACAGGCCTAGGGCCTTCCGGTTCCGGATTCTGCACAGGCCCTTTGGAAAGAGCGCCGCGCGGGGGCCTTCCAGCAAAGAGGCGGGACGGTCCGCCGGAACCATAACATTGACTTTTCCGACTGTCGGGACGGCGCTGGCCACGCTGTTCCGGCAGTTTTTTGCCGGGGCGGGAATTTCTGGGCATCGCCCCGGGTTCCCGGGATAGCGGCGCCCCTCAGGCCGCTGTACAGGCTGTTTGCCCGGCGCGGGGCGGGTGAAATTTTTTGTTGCAGGTTTGTCTGACATTGTATTGCAAAAAAGCGCGAACTGTGTTACAATAGCTCGAAGAAAGGGTGGTTTTTGCATGGCTCAAACAACGCTGAGTGCTCGGATGGATGAAGAGGTCAAGCGGCAGTTTGACGCGTTTTGTGCGTCGGTAGGCCTGAACGCTTCGGTTGCGGTCAACCTGTTTGTCAAAGCGGTCCTGCGCGAACGGCGCATCCCGTTTGAAATCTCCTCCGACCCATTCGACACAGAAGAGGAATAGCCGCCCTCCAGCGGCGCGGGGACGCCAGACCGGACAAGATGCCCCGGACGGATGCTCCCGGCGCCGGCCCGGACAGAAAAAACAATCGTCAGCGGAGGAGGTCCGCTGCGGTCGCCTTTCGTTGTTTTTTCCAGCCGCGGACGTCCCAAAATTACCGTTGACCGGCGAAAAAAGCCCGATCCCGGCCCCTTTGGGCGCAGCTTTTTTCCAGTCATTTTTCGGGCCTGTCCAGCATAATTTGTAATGTCGGAGACAGGGTCTTACGAAATTGGTTTTATTTCACAGTTCGGAAATAAGATTTGGGTAGCTTTTAGGCAAAAGGGATAAAAATTAAAATAAGGCATGGCTTTCATATTTACATACCAGTTCTTTTTATGTATAATAGGAAAGAGTAAAAGGCGAAAAAGGTCGTAATACGCGGCTTTCTGCCGGCCAATAACTGGGTTGTTCAATCGCAATATCGTTTTCACGGGATTATTTTTTACAGTGGGCAGATTTCACATCAGGCAGAAATTGCAGAAGCGGGAACGGTCCCGCAGAAAAAAGGGAGATGGGTGAGAGCATGTTTATTGTACCAATGAACCGTCTGGAGCGGATGAGTGGGATGAGAACCGGCGAGGGGGAAGCGGCCCCCCAGCAGCAGAACCTCTCGGGCGGCTCGTTTGCACAGATGTTTCATGAATCGCTGAAAACACTTGAGCAGGCACAGCAGGTGGCCGACGAGGATGCGCTCGACCTGGCGTTGGGAGCAAATGGGGCCGACCTGCATACCATTATGATAAATGCCGCGGTTTTGGAAAGCGCGGTCAAGACCACGGTCCAGCTGACGAGCAGGGCTGTCACCTCCTATAAGGAAATTATGTCGATGCAGGTCTGATCGTATTCCAAAATGAAAAGAGCGGGCAAGTGGAATGAAAGAAAAATTGAAAGAGTGGATCGAAAAGATCAAGGCTTTTTGGGCGAACCGTTCCAAAAAGCAGAAAATAGGCATCATCTCGGGCGCGGCCGGCATCCTGCTGATCGCGCTGGCTGCCACCGTTATGCTCAACGCCAAGCCGGAGGACAACCGGGTCCTGTTCCCGGGGATGTCCACATCCGAAACCCAGCAGGTTTATGCGCTGCTGCGGGAGCGGGAGGTGGATGCGGAGATCAACCGGAAGGGTGAGCTGGTTGTACCGGCAGCCCAGTGGGAGACGCTGACCTTTGAGCTGGCCGGCGCCGGCTACCAGCCGACCTCCCCGAACTATAACTTCTTCCTCGACAACTCGGGGTTCACCAAGACCGAGCTGGAGCAGCAGGCAACCCTCAAGTTCCAGATGGAGGACCGGATGCGGCAGCTTCTGCTCGCCCAGACCGGGGTTGAGTATGCGGACGTCTCCTTCAACATTGCCGAAGAGAGCAACTATATATGGGATCAGCAGAAACAGCAGGAAGGATCGGCGGCAATCACCATCCGGATGCGGGAGGACTTCGAGCTGACCCCGGAACGGGTGCAGGCGGTGAAAAACCTGACTGCCTATGCGGTTCCAAGCATGAAAGCCGATAATGTCGTCGTGATCGACGGGCGTACCGGTTTGGAAGTGCTGGGCACCGAGGACCCGGACACCAACCAGTACAGCACCAAGCAGCTGGAGCTGGAACAGGCGGTCGCCAAAAGCATTGAGGACAACATCCGGCGGCTGCTCACCCCGACCTATGGCCCGGACGGCGTAACCGCGGTGGTCAAGGTGGTGCTCAACTTCGAAACCCTGCGCACCGAGCAGAAACAGTATGTGCCCGAGGACAACGGCAAGGGCGTTATCAACCATTATGAGGACCGGTATTCCCAGGGCGGCACCGTCCCGGCGGAAGGGCTGGTCGGAGAAGAGAACAACACCGATTTCCCCAAATACGGCAACAACACCGCCGGCAACGGGGACAATGCGATCACCAATTTTGAGAGCAGCGTTGACTATTCGATCAGCGAGGTCCTGACCCAGATGGAGCGGGGCGCGCCGGTGCTCGAGCGTGCGACCGCCGCGGTCGTTGTCAAGGACCCGAACTTTACCACCGAGCGGGAGGAGCTGCTGGTTGACCTGGTCTCCAAGGGGACCAACATCAGCGCGGAAAACATCCGTGTCACCAACCTCGACTACACAATCGATACCGTACCGGCCGATACCAACCCGGTGCCCGGCGCGGCAGACTATACCCTGCTGATTATCATCGGTTCGGGCGTGGCGGTCCTCCTGATCCTGCTGATCGTCTTCCTCGTCCTTCTGATCCGCCGCCGCAAAAAGCGCAAGAAGGATGCCGAAGCACAGGCGCTCATCGACGAAGCCGAGGAGCAGCGCCAGCAGATGGAAAAAGAGATCGCCGAGCACAAGCTTGCCCTGCAGGCTGAGGCGCTTGCAAATGTCAATGTCAAGGAAGACGCAATCGTGGAAGAGGTCCGCGCCTTCGCGGAGCAGAACCCGGAGATCACCGCGAACCTTGTCCGTTCGCTTTTGAAGGAGGAAAAGTGAGATGCCAGAAAAGAAATTGCGCCTGAGCCCGCTTCAGCGCGCGGCTACCGTCATCATCTCACTCGGCGCACAGCGTGCCTCGGACGTTTATAAGTATCTCAGCGAGGACGAGGTCGAGATGCTCTCGCTCGAAATCGCCAAGATGCAGCGCCTCTCGGAAGAGGACGTGCGCGAAACAATGGAGGATTTCTACGGCCTGTGCGTCACCCAGAAGGTCATCAACGAGGGCGGCGTCATCTATGCGCGCGACGTGCTCGAAAAGGCGTTCGGCCCCGAGCAGGCCGCCTCCCTGATGGAGCGGCTCTCGAAATCCCTCAAGACCCAGGCGTTCGAGTTCATCCGCAAGGCGGATTACAAGAGCCTCCAGATGGCGCTTGCCAGCGAGCATCCGCAGACCATCGCGCTGGTGCTCTCGTATGCGCGGTCGGACCAGGCTTCTATGATTATTGCCGAGCTGCCCCGCACGATGCAGATCGACGTCATCAAGCGGATTGCAAACCTCGACCGCACCTCCCCCGAGATCGTCAGCATTGTGGAAAAAACCCTTGAGCGCCGGTTCGATTCGATCATCTCTGCGGACCAGGTCGAGGTCGGCGGCGTACCATATATCGCGGACATCATGAACCGCGTCGACCGCAGCACCGAGAAGTTTGTCTTCGACGAGCTGGGCGAGCAGGACCCGAAGCTCGCCGAGGAGATCAGAAAGCTCATGTTCGTTTTCGAGGATATCGTCAACCTCGACGGCCTGGCGATCCAGCGGTTTATCCGCGAGGTCGACAGCAAGGACCTTGCAGTTGCGCTCAAGGCCGCAAACGAGGACGTCAAAGAGGTTATCTTCCAGAACATGTCCTCGCGTGTGCGTGAGACCATCCAGACAGACATCCAGTATCTGCATAATATCCGTCTGCGCGACGTCGAAGAGGCGCAGCAGAAGATTGTCGGCGTGATCCGCCAGCTCGAGGAAGCGGGCGAAATCGTGATCGCACGCGGCGAAGGGGAGGAGATCATTGCTTAACGTCATCAAACGGGGCGGTCTGGCGGTCTCCGACCAGGTGGTCAAAATCCCCGACCTGCCCAGAAAACGCGTCTCTTCGCCGGTGCACGACGAGGAGGGCGGGGTCAGCTTTGACCCGTCCGACACCGAGCAGATGGTGATTGAATCGGCGATCAAAAGCGCCGAGGCCCGCACCCGCGAGATCGTCAGCCGGGCCGAGGAACAGCGCTCGCAGATCCTCATGCAGGCGGGCACAGAGGCCGAGCAGATCCGCCAGCAGGCCCGCCAGCAGGGGTATTCCGACGGGTACAGCGAGATGTGCGGCCAGATATCCGGCTGCATCGCACAGATCGGCCAGACCCTAGACCAGATGCGGGCGCATCAACAGGAGTTCATCCATCAGTATGAACAGAATCTGCGCCTTTTATCTGTAGATATCGCTGAAAAAATCCTCAACAAGCGGATCGCGGACGATGGCACCGACCTGCTTGAGCTGGTCCGGCAGGCGGTCTCTTCGATTAAGAACGCTGAATGGATCGAGGTGGAGGTTTCCGACAAGCTGCCTGCACTGGTCGAGCGGCTTCAGACCGAGTTCGCAGTGCAGGCGGGCGGCCCGCAGGTCGACGTCGTGGTGCGTGACCTGCCGCCCGGCGGATGCACCGTCCACACGCCCGAGGCGATTGTGGATGCGTCGGTGCCGGTGCAGCTCGCCAACCTGCGTGAAATCTTCGCAGACATCGACTAGGCAAGGGAAGAAGGGGGCTTTTTCTCTTGCAAAAAGCCCCTCTTGACGCCCATAGGGCGTCAATTCACCCAAAAATGCGCTTCACAGGATAAAGTGTTTCGCCGCGTGCGCGCGGCGCCCAAAGGCCCTGCCTTTGGAAACCGCAGCCTTTGAAAAGGCTGGCGAAACTTTTGGTTTTTTGGGAGACAAAAGTTTTACTCGATTTTTTTCAAAAAATCGCGGGGTCAAGGGGCGGCGCCCCTTGGGACCGGCTCCAAAGCTCCGGATTTTGCGCGGAAGGGGGTGCGTCCAGATGAGCTACCGGCCGGGATACAACCTGATGAGCTATCGCAGGGCGGTAAAACTCAACGACCTGTACGCTTATCAGGGAAAGATCAGCAAGATTGCCGGCATGACTGTTGAGGCGACCGGGCTGGTCAGCAACATTGGGGATATTTGCAACATCATGGTGGACCCCCATCGCTCGGTTTTGGCGGAGGTGGTTGGCCTGAAGGGCAGCTCGATCCAGCTGATGCCTTACGAAGACGTAGATGGCATCGGCTTTGGAAGCGTTGTAGTGCCTACCGGCGAAAAGCTCACCATCCGGATGGGCGAAGGGCTGATCGGCCGCACTGTTGACGCGATCGGCAACCCGCTCGATGACGGCCCCCCCATCGAGGGGGATGCGCGCTACTCGATCAACGGCACCCACTCCAACCCCATGAACCGCCCGCCCATCAGCCAGACCATGCAGATCGGCGTCAAGGCGATCGACGGCCTGCTCACCATCGGCAAAGGGCAGCGTATGGGCATCTTCGCGGGAAGCGGCGTCGGGAAGTCCACCCTCATGGGCATGATCGCCCGCAACATCAAGGCGGACGTCAACGTCATTGCGCTGGTGGGCGAGCGTGGACGCGAGGTGGTCGAGTTCATCAACCGCGACCTCGGCCCCGAGGGCATCAAGCGCTCGGTGCTGGTCGTCGCGACCTCGGATACCCCCGCCATGATGCGCTCCAAATGCGCGCTCACCGCAACCGCGATTGCCGAGTATTTCCGCGACCAGGGCAAGGACGTCCTGCTGATGATGGATTCCCTCACCCGGTTCTGCATGGCGCAGCGCGAGATCGGCCTGAGCATCGGCGAACCGCCGGTCGCGCGCGGGTACACCCCGTCGATCTACTCGGCGCTGCCCAAGCTGCTCGAGCGGTCGGGCAACTTCGAATGCGGCTCGATCACCGGGATTTATACCGTCCTCGTCGAGGGCGACGACACCAACGAACCGATTTCAGATACCGTACGCGGCATTGTCGACGGGCATATCGTGCTTTCGCGGCAGGTCGCCATGCGCAACCATTATCCCGCCATCGACGTGCTGGCCAGCGTCAGCCGTTTGATGAACGAGATCGCCGCGCCCGAACACAACGCCGTTGCCGGCAAGCTGCGCAACATGCTTTCGGTCTACCAGGAGAACCAGGACCTCATCCTGATCGGCGCCTACAAGAGCGGCAGCAACCCCGCGCTTGACGAGGCCATCCGCCACATCGACGCAATCAACAAGCTGCTCCAGCAGCGGGTGGACGAGAAGGTCGGGTTTGATGAGACGGTCGCGCAGATGCAGGAAATCCTGAATTAACCAGGGAAGGGGGCGTTCCGGATGAAAAAATTCAAGTTTACCCTCGGCAGGATGCTGGACTACAAAGACCAGCTTCTCACCGAAGAAAAAAATAAACTCGCAGTGGTGCGCAAGCGGCAGTCCGACCTGGAACAGCGGATTGACTCGCTCGAAAACGAGTCCTGCCGCATCTCGGAGGAGATGAACCGCGGCCAGAAAAAGGGGATTGCGGTGTTCCAGCTGGTCGCCTTCCAGGCCCAGCGCGACAACATCCGCCAGCAGGTCGGGCAGCTCCGGCAGGACCTCAAGCTTGTCCTGCTCGAGGTCCAGAAGCAGACCTCCGCGGTCGTGCTCGCCACCCAGGAGGTTTCCAAGCTCGAAAAATTGCAGGAAAAACAGCTCGAGGCTTACCGCAAAGGGGTTGCCAAGGCCGAAGAGCTCTTTATCGAGGAGTTCGTCTCCGCAAAAATGATCCGCGAATCCGAGGAATATCTGGAAGGCGCATAGGCCCCTTCCACCCCCCTCTTTGAAAGAGGTGTGCCGCAGGCGGCACCGGGATGCGGGGAGTCCGCCCCCGCGCGGCGGGTCCCTTTTCGGATGCACGAAAAGGAACCAAAAGTGCATTTAAGGGGCGACGCCCCTTAAAGAACCCCGCGCCCCCAGACAAACGCTCATGCTCAGGGCTGACTTGCACCCTCGGCTGCCCCCAGACAACGAAACCTGCATAGATTTCAGAAGCAGACGAAGCACCCAGCCCGAAAGGGAGGGGCACACGGGGAGGGGTCGCTGACCCCTAGCCCGCGACTGCGAGCCGCAGCGAGCGTTTCGAGGCCAACCGCCGCAGGCGGCTCTTAGGCCGAGATGCAGCCCGCAGGGTCGTCGCGGCGAAAGCCGCGCTTCGGGCCAAAGGCCCGGGAAGACCCGAGAAGGGCGCTTTGCGCCCGGAAGTTTGGTCGGGAACCAAACTTCCTTTGCACTGAAAGGAGGTGAAACAGAAAATGGAACAGATGATGGTACAGGCAGCGGCCCCGGTACAGGGTGTACAGGGCGTGAGCTTCCGCGCATTGCAGGGCGCGCTGGCCGGACAGCAGCCGGTTGGCGACGGATTTGCGATGCTTTTCCAACAGCTGATGGGCGCGCTGAACGGGGAAGGCGACCCGATGGCCGCGCTGCTCGCCCAGATGGGGCAGATGCAGGACGACGCGGAGGACGAGGGCGTTGAACTGGGGATGCAGATGATGGCAGAGATGCTGCTCTCGGGCAACCCGCAGGCGGCGCAGATCCTCGAGCAGCTCGGGCTCGAGCCCGAACAGGTACAGGCGCTGGCGCAGGCCGGGCAGGATGCCGGACGGGTGGCGCAGATCGAAGAGATGCAGGCCCCGGTGCAGCAGGCCGACACGGCTGCGGGCGAACAGCCGGCGGAACAGGCGCAGGACACCATCCAGGTTTTTGCGGCAGGGCAGAACAGCCAGCCGGAGGAACCGGGGGAGGACGGCAGCCTGATGCAGGGCGAGCACCAGTTCCGCAATGCGGTGCAGATCGCGCGGGAAAAACTGGGCGGGCAGTCCAAAGAGGAGGGCCAGCCGGTGGACGTGGACGCTTTGCAGGCGCACGCGAACAGCTACCGGTTCGAACCCGCACAGCCGATGCAGAAGCTTGAAGCAACCATGCGGCCCGACCCGCAGGAGGTGGTCAGCCAGCTCCGCGACGGCATCCTCGACCGGCTCGGCAAACAGGACGAATTCGTGGTCAAACTCAAACCCGAAGGGCTTGGGGAAATCACGGTGAGCCTGACCCAGCAGGACGGTGGGATCGCCATGAAGCTGGTGGCGTCCAGCCCGCAGGTGGCAAAGCTCATCAGTGAGCAGGTGATGTCGCTGCAAAACGCGCTGCGCCCGCTCCACGCGGAGGTCACCGAGATCTCGACGATCGCGCCGCAGGCGGCCGAGAACGCCGCACAGTACAGCGCTTTCTCCGAGCAGCAGCAACAGTTCAGCCGGCAGCAGCAGTTCACCGGCGGCGGTGCGCACCAGAGCGCGCGCGGCGGCATGGACAGCGGCGAGGAACCGGTTGAATGGGACCCGCAGGTGCGCTTGGACGACACGCTCGACGCCTACATTTAACCGAAAGGAGGAGAGGCAATGTCGACAATTGGCAACACCAACACCAGCTACGGCTACCGCGACTGGTGGAACGAAAACAAGTATAAAGACCCGTCCGAGTGGACCGCCCCCCCGACCGACGGGACCAGCGGCACGACCAACTGGGGCGTCAAGTTCGAGGAGGATGACAAGGCTGTAAAGGTCGAAGACTTCCTCAACCTGATGGTCGCACAGCTCCAGAACCAGGACTTCATGAACCCGGTGGACGACACCCAGTATGTCACCCAGCTTGCGCAGTTCGCAACCATGCAGCAGATGCAGGAGCTTGCCAGCTACCAGAAAACCAACTACGCCATCTCGCTGGTGGGCAAGAACATCACAGCCGCAAAATTCGGCGTGGCGGGCAACCTCATCAAGGAAACCGGCGTGATCCAGAAGGTTTCGCTGGTGGATAACTCGTATGAGGTCACCGTAAACGGGAAAAACTTTACCCTTGACCAGATCATGGAGATCAACGATAATAAGACTGGTTCCAGCTCCGGCTCCGACACCGACAAGCAGGCTTACCTGCTCTCGCTGATGGGCAAAAACGTGGAGGTCAAGACCACCGACGAGGACGGGAAGACGGTCAACGTACAGGGGGTCGTAAACAAGGTCTCGAGCGAGGACGGCAAGTATCAGGTCCAGATCGGCGACAAGTGGTACCCGCTCGACAACGTGATCTCGGTGGACGGTGAGGAACCCGATATCGAGCTCGACCCGGATAAGGTCAGCGAGCTGGCCGCGATGGTCGGCAAGGAGGTTACCGTCAAGATCAAGGACGAGGACGGCGACCCGGACGAGAAAACCGGCAGGGTGACCAAAATTTCCACCAAGGGCGGGGAATACCGGCTCATGATCGGGGACGAATGGTACCTGATGTCCGACGTGGTGAACGTGCGCGAGAGCAGCGACACCCGCAATGTTTGGTACGAGACCTGATTCCGAATTTGAACAGAAAGGGGTGGGCGGATGGATCAGCTTCTGATTCAGCGCAGACTGAATATCCCGGTTGTGACCGGAACCCCCGCTGCAAGCCCGGTCGCCCCGCAGCAGGAACAGGCGCAAGCCTCCTTCCGGGAGGTTCTGGACGAGCAGCTCGCCAAAGCCGGCGGCCTGGCATTTTCCAAACACGCGGCTGCGCGGGTGCAGCAGCGGAGCATCGAGCTGACCGAAAACAGCCTGGAGCGGCTCTATGAAGGGGTGCGCATCGCGCGGGAAAAGGGCATGGATGATACCCTGATCCTCGTCGATTCCACCGCGTTCATCGTCAGCGTGAAAAATGGTACGGTTATCACCACGCTCGGCGGCGACCTTCGGGGCAGCGCAATTACAAACATCAACGGGACGGTTATTGTCTGACCGGACTTCTCTGCAAGAGGTCAGCGCGGGCCTCGACTGACCGAAAGGCCCGCGCCCGTCCCGGCGTTATAGAACAAGGAGAAACAGATAGATGGTAAGATCAATGTATTCCGGTGTTTCCGGCCTGCGCTCGCATCAGCAGCGGCTGGACGTCATCGGTAACAACGTTTCGAACGCCAACACCTACGGTTTCAAATCCAGCCGCGCAACCTTCCGCGACATGTTCTACCAGAACGTGCGCAACGCGGCGCAGGGTACCTCCAGCCGCGGCGGTATCAACCCGTCCGCGATCGGTTACGGCGCGTCGCTCTCGAGCGTCGACCTGCTGATGGAGGTTTCTTCCATGACCCCGACCGGCAACCCCCTCGACGTGGCGATCACCGGTGAGGGGTTCCTTCAGGTCATGGACAATGACGGGAATATCTTCTACACCCGCGCGGGTATGCTCGACGTCGACCCGACCACCGGCTATCTCGTGGACGGAAACGGTTATTTTGTCCTCGGCACCCAGGCCAAGGACGCGACGGTCGGTATCGTCGGGCAGGAGCCGGGCACCAGCCGCATCAAGATCGAGCTGCCCACCCTCGACGCGAAGCAGGCGTCGGTCACCAAAAAGATCGGCGGCAAGGAATTCACCATGACCGCAAGCAACGTCGGTGATGCGGGCAATGCGAGCATCAACTTTTCGCTGGCTTACGACATGCCGGCCGGCGAGAAGATCGAAGTGGTCATCTCGGGCAACAACATCGAGGTCAACGTCAACCCGACCGCGACCTTCACCAGCGTGAATAACTTCATGGAGATGGTCAACACCGCGATCACCGACAAGCTGGGCGAACAGCATCCGGCGGGCAACTTTACCATAAAAATGGACCCGCCGATCGACATGGCGAACATGGCGGACACCTATCCGAACGGCGAGATCACCGGCGAACAGCTCATCAAGAGCGATGCCGGCCCGGTCGGCGGCGGGCTGACCCTGAGTGAAGATGCGGCGGACAGAGGAATCCAGTTCATCGCAAAGAAACTGGGTTCCGCATTCTCGGCCAACGGCGCGGCGGACGCAAACCCTGTCCAGATGGGAGCGCTCACCATCACCAAAAACGGCGCCGGAGACACGGCCACATGGGACATTGAAGTCAATGGGTATAAACAGACGGGCCTCACTTTTGCCGCGCTGACCGGTGCGGCGGGCGTTAAGCTCGAAAGGACTGGCGGTGGCGCTGGCGGTGCTGCGGCCGACCCGAACGACTATTTTGTTATCAGCATCCCGAAGTCCTATTTTGAATATGACGATACCACGAAAGAGTATAATCTGCCGAAGAACCCGATTACAGACCTCGGTACGGCAACCAAACAGCGCCCGTCCGGAAATCTCGGCCTGAACGCCGGGTTCCAGCTTGAGGGCGGCACCGAGGGCGGCCCGCAGACGATCATGAACATCA
>Ga0137306_103143_pt1 | contig 12640 bp, 6 predicted proteins | sample Inofroosms_March_FD_97187 | JGI IMG/M metagenome (GOLD analysis project Ga0137306, IMG submission 97187) | Mouse cecal microbial communities from Vienna, Austria - N-Acetylneuraminic and N-Acetylglucosamine D2O microcosms_March | ecosystem: Host-associated > Mammals > Digestive system > Large... | reverse complement strand
AGGACTGGACGAAGCGGTGGAAGCGGATCTGCGGGAAAATTCCCGGTTCTGGGATTCTTATGATGGGGCAGTGGCGGAGGTTTCCGATAAGGTGAATGATACCTATCTGAAAGCGAACGGGCAGAGCGAAGGCGTGAAGAGCTATGGGAGGATGGTGGATCTGATCATTGCGTACGCGGAGAATCAGGGGGAATGACACATTTTGCAATCCCTTCAAATAAATCTTTTCCACCTGTACGGTTGCAATCCGAAATCACATTTTTATGCAGTTTGCAATGAAAATGCGACTTCGGATTAGCATCCAACCGTACAGGTGGAATCTTTTCTAAAACATATCCGATTACTGCAGCCGCTATTTTACTGTTACATGCCACACACCGACCAATCACTACGCTGATTGGTCAGGAGGATGCACATAAAAGCTGGGATTCAGGCCGTCCATTGCCGCAGACAATTTAAAATGACGGCCTGAGTTACAGGGCACGCCTGGTCAAGGTGTGACCTGTAACACGCCATGCTTTCTGGCCCGGCATTGACTTTTTTCATATTGTACAATATACTAAGTTCTGTGAGAGGGGAGAGAAAATCTCTTCTGCTCGGTTAAAGAAGGTGTATTTTTTGATTGATTATAAAGCGTTATATTTGAAAGCGGCTCTGAGAGCCGGCTTCATCCTGCTGTGCCTGTTCGCCGTGATCACGGCGATCCTTGTGATCTGCATAGGGCTCCCCGAATGGCTCAGCAGAAAGATCGCCAGGAGGGCGCTTGCCGATCCGGAACCAGGGACGACACGCCCCGGCAGGAGGTGCGGGATCCGGATGGAACAGATCGAGTGGATCCGGTTTTATCCTCTGAAGAAGCGGATCCTTTTTTTGGTGTGGCTGTTTTTCGCGGTGTTTAGCGCCATGGCATTTCAGGTCTATATTCTGGCAGGAGGGGGGATCGCAGGGGATGCAAAGGATATCGGTTTTTCACTTTTCTTTTGTCTGATGACTGTTGTTACATTGGTACCGATGCTCCGGTATATCCTGTGCCCGTATCATTCCATGCCGGGTCTGAACCGGATCCTGTCCAAAGAGGAAATGGACAGCCTGATGACAAGAGAGCATTTTCAGCAGGTCCGGTTTTCCGATGAAGATCTGGACAGATCCCATCCAATCTACAGAAGCGCCAACTGGCTTGTGGCGGAAGGAACTGTTATTTCCAAAAAACTGGCTGTTATGGCTCATCTGGAATATGGATACGGCTTAAAGCGCCATGGGTTCCATCGGGTCCGGCTGGAGGTGTACTACCTCAATGGGCAGAAGATAAAGATACAGCTGGGGCGGTGGCCGATCGACAGCAGAGAACGGGAGAAGGCGAGGAAGCTTGAACAATTTCTGGCAGAGGAAAATATACGGATGGACGCGCTCGGAGGTATGGGCTGGAAGGAGAAGCTGCAGGATCGGATTGCGGGAGAATACGGATGCCTCCCTCCGGAGCTGGAATCGGAAGCAGAAAAGATCATATACTTATTGAAAAATGACACGTCTGAGATCAAGCAACACATTTTATAGGACATTTTGGAAGGATTTGGGTAAAAAGTGGTTGCAAAATCCACTCTGTTTTTGTAAACTCATAAGAGGAGGAAATAGATATGGATAAAATATTGATCGTTGACGACAGTGCCATCCAGGCAGCACGGTTAAAATCGATTTTAGAGGAAGATTATGATATTACCATCGCGCAGACAGTAGAGGATGGGCTCAGCTTTGCAAGCTCCCAGGATTTTTCTCTGATCCTGCTGGATGTCGTGATGCCCGGGATGGATGGGTTTATGCTGCTGAAAAGGCTGCAGGAGGAGATCATAACCCGGAGCATTCCGGTGATCCTGATCACAAGCCTTTCCGACATTCAGAATGAGCAGCGCGGATTTACACTGGGCGCAGTGGATTATATTGCCAAGCCATTTCACCCGGTGATCGTGCAGGCCAGGGTCAATACACATATCAAGCTGTACAAGTATCGGAAGCAGGTGGAGCATCAGTCCATGACTGACCAGCTGACCGGGATTGCCAACAGACGGCGGCATGACCTTTACAGCGTAGCAAAATGGAAGGAGGCCGTCCGGCTCAAGATTCCATTTACCGTCTGTATGTTTGATATCGACCGCTTTAAGGCCTATAATGATACATTCGGACATCCCGCAGGAGACAAGGTCATCATTGCGGTGGCAAACACACTTTCTACCTATCTGCGGCGTACGACGGATTTTGTGGCGCGCTATGGAGGAGAAGAGTTTGTGGCGATCATCGTGGGCGGGGATGCCAGGATTAATTATGAATATATGAAGCAGATCCGCAGAGGGATCGAAGACCTTCATATCCCCCACGCGCCGTCTGCCGGAAAACGGGTGACCGTCAGTATCGGCGGGGTCACTGTCTTTCCTGTGGACAGTGAGCAGTACCCTACATATCTGAATATTGCGGATACCATGCTGTACGACGCAAAGCGATTTGGAAGAAATCAGGTCGTGTGGTGCGGCGACGAGATGAAGCAGTGGCTGCAGACGGATGACGAGTAATATAGGGAATACAAAGAGCCCTTTTTTGAGAAGAGAGGGGCTCTTTTTTTCGTGCTGCCATTTTTTCATTCCGCAAAAAAAGTCGGTTTTATATAAAAATAGGAGGTAGAAAAATCTGCGGGAATCATGCAGAATAGTATATAAACAGGCTGCTGTTAATGAACACCCAAAGGGTGTGAACCATAACATGTACAGACGGACGAGGAGGATGGAGATGAAAAAAATAAATTTGAACAAGGGATGGAAGGTATGGAAGGATCTGGATCCATTTGAACTGGTTTTCCGGGTGCCCCGGGATGCGGTCCGGGTGGATCTGCCCCATGACGCCATGTTCCATGAGGAGCAGAAGCAGGGGACGGCCAATGGAGGCTATACCGGAAATATTGACGCAGGCGAGTACAAATACTACAAGCGTTTTTTCGTACCCGAGGAATACCGGGGCGGACATGTGATGTTGCAGTTCGAAGGCATTTACCGGAATGCCAGTGTATTTGTCAACCAGTCCAAAGTGGGCGGCAGCGCTTACGGCTATACGGATTTTACCGTGGAGGCCGGGGATTATCTGAGATACGGCGAGGAAAATGAAATCCTGGTCACGGTAAAATGCGGCACCAGGAGCAGCCGTTGGTACAGCGGCGCGGGAATCTACCGGGACGTATGGCTGTTCCATGGCGGGGAAACTTATGTAAAGCCTTACGGCCTGAGATTCACTACTATCGATGCGGATTCCGAGGGGGCTCTGGTCTGTGTCTCCGCCCGGATCCACAATGACGGCCTGTCCGCAAAAACATTGGATCTCTCGGTCAGGGTGCAGGAGGTCGGAGAAGGAAAGACGGCTGCGGACCAGGTATATCCGGTCAGGATCAACAGCCGTTCGGTCCTGGACTTCCGGAAAAATATATACATAGACGGGGCGAAGCTGTGGGAGGAGGACTCCCCGAACCTGTATCAGATCACATTGACGATCCGGGAAGGGGAAACGGTACTGGACGAGACGAGAGTGATCTCCGGTATCCGTAAGCTTTCCCTGGATTCCCGCCGCGGCCTGCGCGTCAACGGGAAAACCGTGAAGCTGCGGGGGGCCTGTGTACACCATGACCAGGGCATCTTGGGAGCGTCCGCCTATGAGGACTATGAGTACCGCCGGGTGAAACGGCTGAAAGAAGCGGGCTTCAATGCCATTCGCTCGGCCCATAACCCGGCGTCCCAGGCACTCCTGAATGCCTGCGACCGTTTGGGGATGTATGTGATGGACGAACTGGTGGACGTGTGGAACAAGAGTAAGGTGAGTTACGACTATGCCATTGATTTTGAGCGGAGCTGGGAACAGGATCTTCGGCATATGGTGGATGCAGATTATAATCACCCGTCAGTCATCATGTACTCTACTGGAAATGAGATCTTTGAGATCTGTACGGAAAAGGGATTTGAGACCAGCCGGATGCTCAGCGATAAATTTCATGAACTGGATTCCACGCGCTATACGACCAACGGGATCAACGGCGCATTTGCGGCCGGGGACGGACTTGCCCGGATCGTGGACGATATCACCCATGGGGAGGCGGATACCGGAACCGGAGATGTGAATGTCTTTATGGCGGCGATGGAGAGGGATATGCCGGGCATCGTTTCCCACCCCATCATCAGCGGGATACTGGAAAAATTGGAAACCACCATGGACGTGTTGGGTTATAACTATATGACCTCCCGTTATCTGAAGGATGCGGCAAAGTATGCGGACAGAGTGATGGTGGGGACCGAGACCTATCCAAAGCAGATTGCGGAGAACTGGGACGCGATCACCCGGTGTCCGGCGGTGATCGGAGATTTCACCTGGACCGGATGGGATTATCTGGGCGAGGTTTCTTCGGTATATCCGGATCTCATGAACCCGGCCGGAGACATTTCCCTCATCGGAAACCGCCGTCCTGTCTCTTATTACCGGGAAATCGTATTCGGGCTGACGAAGCAGCCTTGCATCGCTGTACAAGATCCGGCGAATTATGGAATCCCGCGGAATTTCGGGCCCTGGTGCTACACGGACTGCACCTTTTCCTATTCCTACCAGGGACAGGAAGGGAAGCCCATCATGATCCAGGTCTATGCGGGAGGCGATACAGCGGAGCTGTTCCAGAACGGAAAATCCCTTGGAAAACAGGCCTGTGGAAAAGATACCGCATTTGAGACACAGTTCCATACAGTATACGAGCCAGGAGAACTGGTTGCGGTTGCCTATGAAAATGGAAAAGAAATCGGCCGCGCTGCTTTAAGAACTGCGGGAAAACCGGCAGCCCTGGAGTTATCCGCGGAAACCTACGACACACTGGCCTTTATCAATGTGGATGTGGTGGACGAACAGGGCCTGCTGACAGCAGATGCCTCCACACCGCTCCATATCGAAATCGAAGGCCCGGCCCGTCTGCTTGGCTTCGGAGGACTGAGAGCCCGGCACCGGGGCGGCTATGAAAACCCAGATACGACCGCGGGGGAAGGACACGCGCTTGCGGTGCTGAGATTAGATCCGTCTGCAGAAGATCACAAACGTATTACAGTGAAAATTTCCGGAGAAGGCCTGACAGAAGGAAAGATTGAAATTTAGTGACAAAGATAAGTTTTCCAATAACGTAGCTCAGACAAAAATTTTTTCTAAGCTGCCGAATCAAAAATAAAAATTACCGGAGGAAACCAATACAATGAAAAAAGATTATGAATCCCATATTTTCGCACTGCTCTCCAAAATGACCTTAGAGGAAAAGATCGGCCAGCTCCAGCAATGCGGCCCTTCCCTGGTAGGCGCCTTTGACGTCTCCTTCGACGAACTGCTGAACATGATGTTCGACGGCCGCATCACCAAAGAGGAATTCGACCGCCTGATGGGCACCGCCGAGCAGGACTTCCACGAAGAAGACCTGCGGGCAGGCAGGATCGGCTCCTACAACGGGATCGGGGATTCTGCCACCGCCAACCGTCTGCAGAAGATCGCGGTGGAGGAGACTCGCTTAGGGATTCCGCTTCTGTTTGGCTATGACGTGATCCACGGCTTCCGCACGGTGACCCCCATTCCGCTGGCGGAAAGCTGTGCCTGGGAACCTGCCCTCTGGGAAAAGACCGGCCGGGTGGCGGCAGAAGAGGCCACTGCGGCAGGCGTGCATCTGACCTTTGCTCCCATGGTGGACGTGGCCAGGGACGCCCGCTGGGGCCGAGTCAGTGAAGGCGCCGGGGAGGATGTGCTTCTGAACAGCGCTTACGGCGCGGCAAAAGTCAAAGGCTTTCAGGGGGACGACCTGTCCAAACCGGATGCCATGGCCGCCTGCGTGAAGCATTTCGCGGCTTACGGCGCAGGGGAGGCAGGGCGGGACTATAACCGGGTGGACATGTCCATGCAGAGGCTGTGGGAGGAATACCTGCCGCCTTACAAAGCCTGCATTGATTCCGGCGCCAGAGCGGTCATGCCCGCCTTCAATGACATCAACGGCGTGCCCTGTACGGCCAATCCCTGGCTGCTGCGAGACATTTTACGGGAAAAATGGGGTTTTGACGGGCTGGTGATCAGCGATTCCAATGCCATTGCGGAGTGTGTGGCTCACGGTCTGGCGGAGGATAAACGGGATGCGGCGAAGCAGGCCATTCTGGCCGGGATGGAGATGGACATGTCCTCCAATTCCTATGCCGAATATCTGAAAAATCTGGTGGAAAGCACAGAGGTGCCGGAGCGCGTGCTGGATGAGGCGGCAGCGGATGTCCTTCGGATCAAGTTCGAGCTGGGACTTTTTGACAACCCTTATCAGACCAGTGAAGAGAGGGAACGCGGCGCCATGCTGACTGAAGGCTCACGGGCCATTGCCAGGGAAGCAGCCGTAAAATCTATGGTACTGCTCAAAAATGAAAACAAGATACTGCCCTTAAAAGCGGACGCCAGAATCGGAATCTTCGGCGCGCTGGCAGCAGATAAAGGGCAGATGACCGGAGCCTGGGCCATCGGGGCAAGGCAGGAGGATTGTGTCAGCATCGTGGAAGCCTGCGGGGCACGGGGCATTTCCTATCAGTACAGTGAAGACGGGAAAGACCTGCTCAAGATTGCTGCATCCTCCGACGTCCTTGTGGCGGCCATCGGAGAGCAGAAGGAAGAGAGCGGCGAGGCGGCAAGCCGGGCAGACATTACGCTGGGAGGAGAGGACCTGGCGCTGGTCCGTGACCTGCTGGCTACCGGAAAGCCGGTAGCAGTCGTTTTGTTCAACGGCAGGCCCTTAGCCATCCCGGAGCTGGCAGAGCATGTACCGGCTATTCTGGAGGCATGGCATCCGGGGGTGGAGGCTGGCCCGGCCATCCTGGACGTGCTTTTCGGTGATGTGAACCCCTCCGGCAAGCTGACTGCGACCTTCCCGGCGGCATCTGGACAGTGCCCCATGTATTATGCGCATATCAACACCGGAAGGCCGGGCGGAAAATCCAAGTTTACGTCCAAATACCTGGATGCCCCGGTGGAGCCGGTTTATCCCTTCGGCTACGGCCTGTCCTATACGACCTTTGCCTATGACAATCTGGCGGCAGAACAGACAGGGGAAGCAGTGCATGTATCGGTATCCGTGACCAATACGGGCAGCCGGGACGGGGACGAGATCGTACAGTGTTATGTACAGGATACCGCCGCAAAACGGGTGCGCCCGGTACGGCAGCTCAAAGGGTTTGAGAAGGTCAGCCTGAGGGCAGGAGAGACAAAAACGGTAGATTTTGTGATCCCGTTTGCGGAATTAAGCTATTACGATTGGAATATGGAGGAGGTTCCCTGCGAGGGCATCTTGAAGGTCTATGTGGGAGGAGACTCCCGAGCGGAACTGACCCAGGAAATCCGCATATAAGAAAAGTGGAAGAAAAGTGTGCGTCTTGACGCACACTTGCGCCGGAGCGCAGCTGCAACAGCAGCTATTTTCCTAATGCGCGCAGTGCGCATCCCCCGGAGCGCAGCTGCAGCGGATATGAAAAAATGTCGGGAAAATATGAAAAAGCGCCGGATTTGTACGATTTTAAGTAGATTGATGGTAAAAAACGTCGGGTACATATGAAAAAACTACATTCAAAAAGGGATTCCCATTGTGTATCATAGGCTTATAAGATACAGGGAGCGAACAGGAAGGGCTGCCGGCCGTATGTGAGGAAGGGCGGCGGAAAAAAGAATTGACCCTGTATCAAATAAAGAGAAAGGGAATGAAGCAAATGAGTAATGAAGCAACAAAAACCCAGGCAAAGCAAGGGAAACTCGGCAAACCATTTATCTGGTTCCATGCCACATCCGTAAACGGCGGCGCAATGGCGATCGCGGCGACAATCGCAAGTTATTTTTCACTGTATGTACAGGAGACCATCGGAATCACGGCCGCGCAGTTATCGGTCATTTTGCTGATCTGTACCCTGTGGGATGCTATCAATGACCCGATCATGGGAGTGATCTGTGATACGGTAAAACCGAGATGGGGGCGGTACCGCACCTGGTTTACATTTACACCGATCTTTCTGCTGGTTGATATGTTCCTGCTGTTCAGCAACCCGGGATTCATCCAGGGAAGCCCGATGAAAAAATGCATTTACGTGTGCATTACCTACATGTTCTACGGGATGATCGTAACGGCATATACCATGCCGCAGATGGCAATCCTTCCGGCTATGACGCTGGACGATGAGGAGCGCAATGATGTGGTCGCAAAGGGCGCTGGCGTATGTGCTCTGATGTTTACAATTGCTTCTACATTTTCCACACAGCTGGTTGAAATCTTCGGAAGCTACCGGAACCTGATGTGCTTTTACGCCGTATTCGCGATCATCTCCTTCTGGGGCTTGTACAAGACATCGGAAGAACGCTATGTCATGCCGAAGGAAAAAGGGGAAGGCGGATTGAAGCAGCTGGTTTACGTGTTCCGTCATAAAGAAATCTGGCCGGTGATGGTAGTATGGTGTCTGGCAGCGGTTTCTTATGGATTTATGTTCACCTCCTCCGTATATTATGCACAGTATATTCTGGCAGGGCAAAGAGTCGATTTTGCGACGATGGACGAGGCGGCGATCGGGGCAACGATCGGAGGCACCATTTCCACTTATATGGGATTCATCTCCATGGGCGCGCTGATTTCCATGGTGGTGCTGATGCCGATCTTCCTGAAAAAGTTCAAGACAGGATATAAGGCGATGATCATTTCACAGATTCTGACGATTATATGCTATGTAATCCTGTATTTTACAGGGCGTATGAACTTTATGTACTGCTGTATCCTGTCCTTTGTGGCAACGGCAGTAGGCTCTATGGTAAACGCATTGGTGAATGTGCTTGTAAATGATACGATTGACTTCATTATGCTCAAGGAAGGAAAACAGCTGAACGGCATCATCTCATCCGTGAAGGGATTTGCGCAGAAGTGCGGCAATACCATTACCAATTCCGGTATGCTGGCAATTCTGGCGATCTGCGGATTCGATGCGCAGTTAGGACCGTTCGGACAGTCCCAGACAGCAGTTACGGGTACCAATATGGTCCGTTTTCTCGTTCCGGCGCTGGTTTCCGCTGCGATCCTGGTGATCATGATCTTCTATCCATTGAAGAAATATTTCCCGGAGATCGCGGAGATGAAGAAGAAAATCGCGGCAGAGCACGAAGCAAACGGAGCAGAATAGCATTGATATCCGATTGCGGATGGAAAGACGGGAATGGAGAGTATTTCACAGGGATCGACCGGTGGGATACTCTTTTCCCATATCTGCGGACCGCAGATTTGGAGAAAAAGAATGCGGAGAGAGGGAATATGTATTATAATATTGAAAAGATGGACGGATATTTCCGGATTGGAAGCCCGGAAAATGTATTTTGCTATTTGATTGAAGGAACAGACAAGGCAATGCTGATTGATACGGGGTTTGGATATGGAAATCTGCGGGAGGCTGTGAGGTCTGTTACAGATAAGCCTCTGGTTATCATAAATACACATGGACATTGCGACCATGTGGGAGGAAACGGACAGTTTGAAGAGAGCTGCTTTATCCATGAACAGGATCTGGCACTTTGCTATGAGCATAGCAATCGGGAAATACGTGCAGGGAATGTGGAACAGGCAAAACACAGTCTGAATTATGAAACAGGTGAAATGTTTGATGCCCTGCCGGAAGATTTTGAAATGGAAACATATCTTAACAGGAGCTGTGGAAACCTGCAGACAATAAAGGAAGGGGACCTATTCGAGCTTGGCAAGGCTTCGATGGAAATCCTGGAGACGCCGGGACATACCAGGGGAGGAATTTCCGTGCTTTACCGCGAAAAGAACCTGTTGTTTATCGGAGATGCCGCCGGATTCTTTGTCTGGCTGTTTGCGAAGGAGACAACCAGCCGTGAAACCTATATCCATACATTGGAAAAAATGTATGCTTTGCAGGCGGACGGATATATCGGCGCACATAATCCTGAAATAATGCACAAGGAGGATTTCCAGCTGTATATCCGGGCTGCGTCAGAAGCAGATTATGAAAAAGGCGAGCCCTTTGAAAGTTTTTTTGCCCAAGAAACAAAGCCAAAAGTCTGTGCGCTGGATGGAATGACGTTAAAAGATATGTTCCGCCCAGGATTTGCCGCCGTGGTCATCAGCGCAGAAAAGTAGCGGAATCATACAGGAGAACAAAAAGAGGAGAAAAGAAATGCAGATTCAGGATTTAAAAATCAATGGAGTAAATAATCCGGTGGGATTCCACATGGACAGTATCATCTGTTCGTGGAAAGTAACACATACGAAGAGCCAAAAACAGGCAAATGCGAAAATAGAGGTCAGTGCAGATGAAGATTTTTGCAAAATAATTTTCACAAAGGAAGGCGCGGACTTAAAGCAGCAGGGGGAAACCCTGCGTATGGAGCTTAAGCCCAGGACAACGTACTATTACCGTGTTGCGGTGACCGGGGACCAGGGGGATTCGGCGGTCAGCGACACTTACATATTTGAGACCGGAAAGATGGGAGAGCCGTGGAAGGCGGAGTGGATCTCGGCGGAAAAAGAGGACTGCTTTCACCCGGTGCTCCGCAAAGTATTTTCCGTGGAAAAGCCGGTCAAAAGGGCCAGGATCTACGGCACCGGCGTAGGATTGTTCGAGTTGTATATGAACGGGGAAAAGCTGGGGCAGGAATATCTTGCGCCTTATGTGACCCAGTATGAGACCAACATCCAGGTGCTGACCTTCCCGGCGGAGGGATTGGCGCAGGGAGAAAACACGCTGGAATTTCTCCTTGGAAAAGGCTGGTACATGGGCGTATTCGGCCTGGAGCTGCAGAAACACAACTATGGAGACCGGATGGCGGCCATTGCGGAGCTGCATCTCGAATACGAGGACGGCACAGAGGATCTCATCTGTACGGACGGAAGTTGGGAATACAGAGGCTCTATGATCGAGGATTCCGGTATTTATGACGGGGAGATCTATAATGAACTGCTCTGGGAGGGGAAGGAAAATCCATGGAAACCGGTGAATGTCCTGGAGCATCCGGAGGAAAATGAGGGGACGAAAAATCTGGTGAAGAGTCACCTCATGGATCGCTTAAGTCTTCCGGTGCTGGCCATGGAAGAATTGGCGGTACAGGAGATCATTCACACTCCGGCAGGAGAAACCGTGCTGGACTTCGGACAGAACTTTGCCGGATTTGTGGAATTTGACGCGGCGTTTCCGAAGGGGACGAAGATCACGCTGGAATGTGCCGAGATCCTGCAGGAGGGGAATTTTTACCACGGCAACTACCGGGACGCAGTATCCACATTTACATACATTTCCGACGGCACAGCGAAAAAAATCCGGCCCCATTTTACATTTTTCGGATTCCGCTATATCCGTCTTACCGGATGGCCGGGAGAATGCAGAAAAGAAGCGTTTACAGGAAAGGTGCTGTATTCGGACATTGAGCGGACCGGATATATCCGGACGAACAATGAGAAGATCAACCGCCTGTATGAAAATACAGTGTGGGGTTTAAAGGGCAATTTCATCGACATGCCCACGGACTGCCCCCAGAGAAGCGAACGCCTGGGCTGGACAGGCGACGCCCAGGTCTTTGCGCCTACGGCAAGCTACCATATGGATACCAGGGCATTTTTCCACAAATTCATGAAAGATCTGCGGGATGAGCAGAGGTTTTTAGACGGCGGGATTCCCAACTATGTGCCCAACATCGGACACAAGCCGGACTGCGGGAGCGTGTGGGGGGATGTGGCCACATTTGTTCCCCATGTGCTGTATCGGTATTACGGAACCGCCGAAGAGCTGGAGTATTGCTACCCGTTGATGCGGGACTGGGTGGAGTATATCGACTGGCAGGACGCGGCCAGGGGCGGCAGGCAGTACCTGTACAACTTCGGATTTCATTTCGGGGACTGGCTGGCACTGGACGGGCCGACGCCTACCAGCTTCAAGGGCAGCACCAACGACGACTTCATTGCCTCCGTTTACTATTACCGCTCCGTGCAGATCGTCCGGGAGGCGGCCGGGCGTCTGGGAAAAACGGAGGAGGCGAAGCGGTATCAGGAGCTGGAGGAGAAGATCTATGAAGCGGTTCTGCGGGAGTTCTATACACCCAGCGGCAGGCTTGCCATTGATACCCAGGCGGCTTATGTGATCGCGCTGAAATTCCATGTATACAAGGACCGCCAGAAGCTGATCGGCCAGTTTAAGCAGCGTTTGATGCAGGACTGCCATCAGATCAAATGCGGCTTCGTGGGGGCGCCCCTTTTGTGCACCGTGCTGGCGGAAGCCGGATTGTTTGAGCTGGCCTATGATTTTCTCTTAAAGGAAGGTTTCCCAAGCTGGCTCTACAGCGTCAACCTGGGGGCTACCACCATCTGGGAGCGGTGGAACTCTGTGGGAGAGGACGGGACCATCAGCGACACCGGGATGAACTCCCTGAACCATTATTCTTACGGCTCCGTGATGGAATTTGTATACGCTTACGCAGCCGGCATCCGTCCGCTGGAGCCGGGATTTGCAAAAGCGGTGATCGCGCCCCATCCGGACATCCGCCTGAGAAAAATGGAATGCAGTTACAATTCGGTTTCTGGAAACTATGT
>Ga0137306_103142_pt1 | contig 12645 bp, 13 predicted proteins | sample Inofroosms_March_FD_97187 | JGI IMG/M metagenome (GOLD analysis project Ga0137306, IMG submission 97187) | Mouse cecal microbial communities from Vienna, Austria - N-Acetylneuraminic and N-Acetylglucosamine D2O microcosms_March | ecosystem: Host-associated > Mammals > Digestive system > Large... | reverse complement strand
GAATTTGTAGTAGATCGTGATGATTTTTTCTTTGCCTTTACGATAGCGACCCATCCCCGGCGTTTCATAAAGCGTGATGCGGTCAATCAATTCGTTGAGCATAAACCTGTCCAGTTCCTCAAAGCTGGTGTATTTCTGGATGAGTTTGGCAAAGCGATCAATATCGGCTTCTGTGTCCCGTACCTTTTCCAACGCCTTTCGGGTGTTTGCAACCGTGGCTTTAAGTGCAGCCTTTTCGGCATCATAGTCCGCAATGAACATGGAAAAGATATGATCCGGCAATTTACCGCTGATGTTATCCTCATAAGTGCGTTTCAACTTCACATCCAACTCAGCAAGCCGTTTTTCTGCCGATGCAAGCTCAGCCTGCATTTTGGACACACGCTTCTGCTCGTCTGCACATTTCAGCTCCATCAGCTTTTGTGTTGCCTGATCCGTGTCCTCGCTGAACAGGATTGCATTACGTTTGATGTCCTCCTGCACTACCTGATATAACGTGTTATAGTTGATGTAATGCGTGGAACAGGCAATACTTCCAATGGTGTTGCTTCGTGCGCATGAAAAGTAAACATACTTCCTCTTTTGTGTGTATCCCTGCCGCATAGCAGAGCCACAGGCTTCACAGAAAAAAAGCCCGGTAAACAAGTGGGGCAAATCAGAGGGGCCGGAGCAGACCTTTTTTCGTGTTTGAAGTTTTTTCTGCGCTTCATCAAATAGTTCACGGGAAATGAGGGGTTCGTGCATATTGGGAACAACGATCCAGTCCTCTTTGGGGATCGGCTCCCGCTTTTGACTTCGGTGGGAGGGGGTATACTGCCGTCCCTGGACCATGCTCCCCACATAGATTTCATTTCTAAGCATGAACTGCACATAGGTTCGCGTCCAAAAATGCTTGCGGACAAATTCACCATCCGTATCCGGGTTGTGCTTGCGAAATCTGGTATACTCCGTAGGAGATAAAATGCCTTCGTTGTTTAGAGTTGTGGCGATGCTCCTTGCACCCATTCCGGCCGCACACATTTCAAACATACGACGAACGATGGGAGCGGTTTCTTCGTTGACAATCAGCTTGTGTTTATCCTCCGGGCTTCGCAGGTAGCCGTAAGGATCAAGTGCCCCCAGGTACTCGCCGCGTTTCGCCTTGGCATGGAGCGTGGATTTGATTTTGGTGGAAATATCCCTCGCATACATATCGTTTAGGATGTGCTTGAATGGCGTGATGTCCATGCTGCTGGCCTGGTTCAGTGTATCAACGCCATCGTTCAGAGCGATATACCGGACGTGGCGCTCCGGAAAATAAATTTCTGTGTACTGCCCACACATGATGTAGTTGCGGCCCAGGCGGGAGAGGTCTTTTGTAATGACAAGGCTGATCCGGCCTTTCTCAATGTCCGCAATCATTCTCTGGAATCCAGGCCGATCAAAGTTTGTGCCCGAAAATCCATCGTCAATATAGGTATCAACGATTTCCCAGCCCTGCTTTTCCACATACTCAGTCAACAACGACCGCTGATTTCCAATGCTCATGGATTCGTGATCGGGTCCATCTTCGGAAGAAAGCCGACAGTAGATAGCGGCCCGATAGTTCTTTTGTTCTCTCATGAAACTGCCTCCTTATCAGCCAGAGAAACAACAGGGTTTATGTACGACTGTCAAGGACAGTGTAGCACACTAAAGCGCGAAAGTCAAGCTGTGATACCTGTTGTCTCATAGTATTTTCAACAAGGAACTACCCCATCGCTTTTTCAAAAAGAATCTTCTTGACCGCCGCCTCATGGATTGCTTCGCTTGCGGTTTTTGTGCCGTTGAATACGCTGACCACACGGATGATGTCGCGGCCAATTGTCAGGCGGTAACCCTGTTCGGCATCAGTTTTTGCCGGGGACGAGGGTTCTTTCAATATAGTTTCCATTTTAGTGACCTCCTTAGTGAATCAAAGACCGCCGCAGACTGGAAACAGTCTGCGGCGGTCTTATATGGGCATATCAACCCTTGAAGCGATAGGGGAGCTTCCGGCCCCCGCGCTGCTGGCTGTTGTACTTGTCCCAAATGACGCGGGCATAGCGCAGGGCGGCTTTGTTGGTGGAAAAGTCCATTTTTCCCCGCCGGATGATTTCCTCCGGTTCAACGGCGGACATCCGCTTAATAAAGATGTTATCATCCAGCTCAGTTTCATAGGTTTTGAGAAACAACGCCATGCCGGACAGGATGGAAGCGTTGAGAGAAGTAGGCGTACCACGCCACGCTTTGGCCAGCAGCTCCAGCATCCGGGAAAAAGCCGCGCCGCCCAGCAGACGATAGGCGTTAATGACTGCACGGGTGGCCTCGATCTCAAACGGTTCCTTGGTGGGCCTGTCCAGGGCCCAAACGAAGCCTGCGCCCTCCAGCAGACGTTTGATCTCAATGACCTCCGCATCACTCCCGGATTCCACCAGGGCCTTGGTCGCATGGGCAAGCCGCAGGTGGCCTTTGGCCTTGTCCAGCTTATAATACAGCTCGGCCTCCTGCTCATAGGTCATGCCCCGGTACACCCGGCAGAGCGCCATCGCATCCTTGCCGTTGTTTTTCTTCCGCATGGCGCATACCCGGTGCTGGCCATCCACCAGATTATAGCGGCCATCCCGGTAGCTGACCACCAGCGGGGTCAGCAGGCGGGGGTCCCACTCGCGCACCAGCTTGTCCACCACACGCTCCAGCACGGGCCGCTGATAGAGCTGGCCGGAGAACAATTCCCCGGTGGAGAGCAGTTCCTCCGTGCTTTCAAGGTCGGCATTCATGCCGGTAAGCATGGTCTGCCTTGAATCGCCCTGCGTTCGCCCATGGGGGCCGCTCTTTTTCTTACGGTAACTCATTTTTGCGCCGTCCTTTCCATTTTGTGAAATAAATTGTCTAATGTGGTATGTACAGATTGAATCTCATGTCGGAGCTGATTCAACTGATCCTTTGTCAACAATGGGAAAACCGCATTATATTCGGAAACATCGTAATTCGCAATTCCCGTACAGAATCTTTGTAGGAAGAATATGAAGGTCATAAGAAAGCTGTCCAGGGTGCGGGTACGGTTTTTGTCTGGGTTTTTCAGATCGTCCACCGAATCTTTAGTGGTAGCGTAGTATCCCTCTGTCGCAGGAGAAGTTGGGAGCAAGGACGGCGGCGCTGGTGGTTTCACCTCTAAAGGTATCTCCGGGGTCTGTTCCTCTGCGGCCTCTGGCTCCGCCAGGACAGGATGATATTCGTCAACCGAATGAATCTTACCTGCCACTAATTGACTGGCTGCTTCTACTTGCTGCTCCGGTTTCAACCGGGAAAGTTTCAACGCCTTTTTGAAGCCTATACTATTTTCCCGCACAATGTCTGTTGCTTCGGGTGTTAGTGCTGTAGCAACTTGAATTTTTTGCTCGACAGAGCGCCGAGAAACTCCAAGTTTCTCAGATGTGTCAGCAGAAAAAGGTTTGGACGAATCAAAACGAAACGGTTTCGTTTTGATTTTTTCACTCTTTCGATCTCCACCATGCTTTGCGTCTGGGTGTAAGGCTTCATAGATTTCCTTTCTTCGTGCCAGTTGCTTCCCTTCATCAATGTAGTCCAGTCCTCGCCGAATGAGGTTTTCATCAATCTCAGCTAACTCTGCCATCAGCCCATCCAGATCACTGACTGTACACTCAATCTCGGCCCAGCCCAGCATCTTTGCCGCCTCCAACCGATGCAGTCCGGCAATCAGGGTGTATCCCTGGTCAACGGTGATGGGATTTATCAGTCCCACCTTGGAAATGCTGTCTGCCAGCTTATGCACAGCTTCTGGATTAGCCTCCCGGCGTCCTGGATTGACTTTGATTTGAAAAATACGGATTTGCATATACTCACCTCCTTGGTCTATGGTACTGTTGTAGCCGATTTTTGCCAGATGAAACACCCAGCGCCGCAGGAACGTCCTGCGGCGGCGGGTCTTGCATCCCGCAAGCGGGCGGGAGAGCCGCGCCGGTCCTGTTTGTGCCCTCATTCTATGAGGAAAATAGACCGGCGCGGGTGTCCCTCCAATACCCTATATATGAAAGTGTGCCGTATTATCAGGCAGCATGACCGCCTTACTGCTCACCCCCGGCACGGGAGTATGCAAGCCCGCCACGGCGCGGCGGCGCGATACCAGCAGACGGTGGCGGCAGTTGACTAAGCTGCCCAGGCCGATCCCCCAGTAACTCCCTTTTACCCTGCGATACGGGTCTTTGCGGCACATCCCACTTCTTCGACGCGGCCAGCACCGGACAGCCGCCCAGGTGTCGCTCGTACCTTTGATGTGATCGCTTTGACGGGCAGGGGACGGGGGTTCATCCCCTTTCAATCCGTCCCCGGCCCGCAGGCAGTCTTGGCGATTGGATGGCTGGTGCAGGATGTGCTGCTTGCATACTGACTATGAACGGGAACTTGTCCCGTTGTTTTTCAAGGTGCGGGATTTAGGTCAGGGAGCGAGTTGGAAGATAATGCTGCTCATGGTTGCCAGCTTTTCGCCTTCAAGCTGTCCGCTTAACTCGGTAAGCAGCGCTATTTGATCTTTGTTAAGGGTTCTGCGGTAGGGGAAATAATCATCTTTGACCTTGACACCCCCGCCATACCGTCCGCAGACCGTTTCAATGGGGTATTCGCACATGAGGGCCGCAACATCATAGCGGATCGTCCGCTTACAGACATGGAACTCGCGGGCCAGATGGTCATATGTAGCGTGCCGCCTAAGACACAACACACCCAGCAATCTCAACCGCCGTTCGGCTTGGCTCATGTGCGCTCACCCCCTTCCTCTTGCGCTCTAAAACAATGGTACATCGTAACGTGGCAAGCCCCGTGCCACGTTAAAAAATTTTTTTGAAAAAATTTGGCGGAGGCATAAAAAGACATGAACAGCCGGAATTGGCCGTTCATGTCTTTATGACAATATAGGTGTGCTTACCCATGGTGACAAGGTATCTAAACACACTGTTATGGGGTGGATATGAACGGCATTTTACGGGCAGCCTGCTCATTTCCAAATTTGAATTCAGGACGGTTATGTTACTCCGTATTATGTTGTTTGAAATTTCACCATATATGACAAATTCCGCAACTTTCTCATGCCAAATAATATCATAGAATCCTATTTCATATTATCCCAAATAAGGGAAAATACACCGCACAGCAGGAATCACCCAGTCAATTTCACAAAAATCTCGGGTTAATTCGTGACGTCAATTGAATAACTGCGTTGAAAGTCAGTGACATACATTCACCGGCATCTAATATCTTTTTCTGTAGGATAGCTTGTAATGTGCAAATAAAAATCATATTGTTCTAGTTGACACCATGTGTCTGTGCCAAAATACATTCTATGGAGTCCAAATGGAAGGATAATTTGAAATTCGGTTTTGGGAGATAGGCTAATGCCATAACCTTCCGAAAGAATGGGGTTTGAAATTCGCACTAATTCCCAATCGACATCAGCGTAGTTATCTATCCCATGCAGAGTAAAGTCATTAAGCATAATCCCTGGGGCTTTGCTGTTCTCATTAAATAAAGTGGCATAGGCTACTGCAACTTTATCTGGTTTTGTATTGATTGTTTCCTCTGGTATAGAAAGCATTGACAGGAAATCTGACAACTCCATAATCACAAAATTATCCAAACGAATGCTATAGCCTTTAGTACTGATACCCATCTCTAAACGATCGTCACCAAATGGGACAACCTCACCCATTCGATATGTCAGTTTATTATTTTCATAAAGACTGTTGTAGAAAGTATTCAGTGCGTTATAACGCCAAACCCACCCAACAGCCAGCAAGAGTGCAACAAGAATAATTAGTGTTCTGTGGATTTGGGCCTTCATAACGACACCCTCTTTTCTACACGACCCTCATATACGGAAAAAATTTCGTCACACATTTGCCCTAAAATATTTGAATCATGACAGGTCATAATTACTAATGCGCCTCGGTCACGCTCACGGCAAATAAGCGAACAAATTTTCTTTATACCCTCATCGTCTAGTGCATTCGTGGGCTCGTCCAAAAGAAGTAATTCCGGCCGCTCCATAATGGCTGCAGCAATACCCAGGCGTTGCTTCATGCCCAGAGAATATTTTCGATATTTTCGTGAATCATTGGGATTCAATCCTACATCGCAGATAATTTGACGAATATCCGCATTGCTAATCTGATTCTTGATTTTAGCCAACAGTTCGAGATTTTTTAATCCCGTATGATTAGGGAGGAAACCCGGATTCTCAATTAGAAGCCCCATTGAGGGTGGGAAGTCTATTTCCTTCCCTAATTGTTTTCCATCAACCCAAACTTCCCCCAGAGATGGATAAATCAGTCCAGAAATTAGCCGCATGAGCATAGTTTTTCCGGATCCGTTCGGTCCTTGCAATCCATAAATATTTCCGCTGTGAAGTGAAATCGTGATATCATTGAGAATAAGCGATTTCCTAATATATTTTGTAACGTGCTTTATAGCGATTTCCATAACTATTCCTCCAGCCCTAAAATGTCAATGTTATTTAAAAACAAGCAGCCAGCTCCAGCACTGATTAAAATAACAGACACCGCGACTAATGTTGCCAAAACAGGTGAGACACCATCAGCAACCAGGATATTACTGCGAATCACCATTGCACCAGTTCCTAGAACCAGCGGAGAATTGCAATACACCGCTGACATCAGCAACGCCATAGAAACGAGAAAACTGAGCACCGGTTTAATCAGTAAACACAGCATCATTTGTAACATACTAATTGCCATCAGGCTGATCAGAGGCACCACTACCGCTATCAGCAATCCTTGTCCAGCAGTTAGCTTGATTGTATCCATTAGTTTCTCATAAGAAAAGGAGGCCTGTGTGATTTCTGGAGTATTAAGTAGTGATGGTTGAGCGCCAGAAGCCAGACAAGAAAACATTACAGATACCCCAGCCAGTAGAATATACTGAATACAACTGCATAGATTCCAAAAGCATTTTGCCAGATACCAGCCACAACGGCTCTTGCTACGGATAATAATTTGTTGCCCTGCTTGCGTTAGATCATGAAGCATATAGTCTAAATTGAAGAGTAGGCAACCGCCTACAATCAGGAACCAAAGAGATGGAAGTGTTAATTCCAGTCCATTTGCATCATAAATCACTGGCTTAACCCCCATGAAGCAGTACATCATGTAATCCATCCAAGTACCACAGAATCCAATTGATTCCAGCACACCATGGCAAACAGTGCAAGGCAATAGAAACAGTAAAGGGGTTAGCAGATATCTCCAACGCAGAAGGCCATAACGCAGGTCGTACCGCAACAGCTTAAACCAACTCATGTTTCACCACCTGCCAATATCCTATTCCAAAACCCGCAATGGATAAAATTACGAACGCAGAAAGTACCACCCATTCTGGGTTTGCATAGCGCGGAACCGCCGCTGCTAGTTGCAGAGGAGATAGTTCCAGATTCCAATATGTTTGATTGCGTATGGCTGTGTAGATGCCATCCAGAACCATTAGTATGGAAAAGGGTGTTAGGATGGTCATTACTTGAAAACGCAGTTTAGTTCCAACAATGCAACATAGCCCTGCTGCCGCCCCGCCTAAGAGGAACTCTACCCCACACCAAATTAAGGCATATGCCCAGGGTACAGTAAAATACAGTTCTGATAAAAAGTAACCATCAGAAATTTGGACTAGATTTAAAATATCTGGCACGACATAGGGACAGAACATAGCATTGGCCAAAAGGTTAAACAGTACAGGGATGGAGACTGCTAATCCTCCACTGACAAATATGGCCGCATACTTTGCTACAAAACACCTCCTGCGGCCTATTTGAGAAACTGTCTGGATGTACAATCCACTTTTTCGTTCCTGGCGATAAGACCAGCCAAAAGGCATTGCAGCAAGAATAGGCCATACTAAGTAAAACAGTGACTTCCCATAGCTAATTTCATTCACCGGCATCCAGAGCAAAAACAAAGAAAACCCCCACGGGGATCGATATCCCGTGTAGTTTTCGGCTAAAATAATTTCGCTTAAAGTTTCGACCGTTACGTAGTTTTCCATAATGTTGATTGCTGCAATAAGGCAGCCAATGATAAGTGCAGAATAAAACATGGGATTATGAAATGCTTTCCATAGTTCCACTTTCACCATGTTTCTCATGAATGCAAGGCCTCCTGATCGTTAAAAGTTAGGTGCATTAGCGTTTCATCTGGATTGTCAGTCATACCAACGGAAAAATATAAGTTTTCTAAATTATTCACCCCGCCTTGTTGAATGTCACCAACCAAAAAACCCAAGTCAAAGTCAATGCTTTTCCCTGGCTCCAAACGAAATGCCATCCCATGTTCTGCCCGTTGGTTCAAGCCACTATAATAGCATAGGTACACATCTCCGGCACCAATAATCCCCCCATTATTATCCATATTAATTTCAATTAAGCTAAGCAAATTATCTGCCCTAAATACGTACGGATCGTCATATTGTCCCCTGACTATGCCACTGGAATTGCTATCTCTGCGAGTAAACGCAACAGCATCTTCGCTGGTAACAGTCATATTAACAAGCAATAGATAGAAACCTGGAATCAAGTCCCCATTATCTTGTATAAAATCTGGATACCGAATTAGTCTTCCATTCGCAGGGCAACAGGTAGCATCGTTTGTGAACATCTTTGGGTCAGGCGGAGTTTTAACAAGACGGCTGTCATTTACTGTACACATTAAGCTGCCAGCCTTCAATGTTTGCACTGGGTAGTAGGCAATTGGAAACGCATTATGATTTTCATTCGGCAAAAAGGGGGATTCTTCAGTCGAGATAGTTGGTGTGTTTGGAGACATACTATGAATAGTTTGTTCTCTATAACTTTTGCTCAATTGGTCGCAGGCAGGTAGAAAAAGTAAATATGCAATTGTAATAATGGCCCCAAATACCTTACAGACCACGTTCCTTCGTACCAATATCAACACCTCACAGATTGTTACCGCTGCCCACAGTTGCTCTACACTTGAGCAACTGTGGGCAGCAAAATTTAAGTGGATACAAAGTTTAGAAGCAAGGGAAGATGAACCAATCAGGTCGCAGCTGTATAGCTATTCTCATTCACGCTGTCAGGACTCCACGTATATTCCAAGTTTCTGTTCACACTTGCTGTTGTGTTTCGTGTAAATGCGAGCCCAGCATAGCTATAACGTCCTTCATATATTTGATTATAGATTACATATTCTTGCCCAATTCGACAGGTTACATAGGTAACTTGCGTCCCATTTTTTAAAGTAGTACAATATTGGGGAGTAGAGAGCGAGCTATTTGTGACATACCCTGCTGCACGAACCCGTACATATGTCTCTCCTGGAAAAACGCGCCCCCAAAAATAAATAGGGGTATTGTTATCCTTCGCCCGCTTTTCGCCTGCTTTCCAGGAACCAGTGCTTGCTGGCACGTTCACAACAACATATGACGTATCACTACTGTTGAGCGGCATTATACCGCTTTCCTCACCAAAGTCATCAAGCAGCACAGTTTCATCACTGTCTGTGCTGCTAACTTCAGTATCAGCGGCAAAAGCTGGAGAAACCATCGCGGACATCACCAGCATCAAAACTAATGAAAGCGTAAGAATGCTTTTGTGAAGTTTCATAACATTTATCTCCTTATACCAAAAATAAATAGCTAAACTTTTTCTTTGCGTATTGATCAGAAATAAGAACTTAACTTGTGATAGACTTCCCTTTTCGAACAGTTCAACGTTCACGCCACTCGGCTGATTAGTTGTTGTGTACTTGTCCCCGTTGCATCCTCCACATAGATCATCACCACGGCACGATACTCCTTCCCAGTAAACAGCGGCGAATAGGTTAGTACGGCGCTGTGCTGGAATTTGCTTTCTGCCTGGATTGTCGGAGCATTGCTCGGTGTAAAAGTATACTCCGTAACCCAGCCAGTAATGGTACTACGCTGAATCGCCACACTGCTGGCACCGATCACGTTCATCTTCCCAGTGCCTCGGACGGAAAAGCAAATGCTGAGATCGCCATTGCTCGCTTTTGAAAGCGTAGCCGTACTGTGGTAAATTCGGTCACTTGCCCGTGCTTCTGCTGCGTAAGCTGGGATTCTGCACAGCATCACCATGCATAACACCATGAGCAAGGCACAGACAGGCCATTTTTTCCGCATGAAAATCCCTCCTACTCAAACATGGAATCCACGATTTCCCACAGAATATCGTCCCCCTCATCACCGCTGAGGTAATACTCATACTGATCCGAGTACCACGCAATCGTGCGGCCTACCGAGTTTTCAACATGATAGAACATCATGCCGTTCTTTTCCACCGATTTCACTGAACCGCTGATTTTCTGCACCTGCGAGGCAGGTTCTTCCTCATAACTCATGATGCTAATGCCCACGCTCCTCTCGCCATCTGTATAGGATGCCGAAAAGATTCGTAGGAACGGATCGTCCAAGTGCGTTACATCAAGTTCTCCTAAAACATACCCATCTGGGAGCCATGTGGGTTCATGTACCTCTGTCATGCCGTAAGCATCAAACGCCTCCTGCAAGGAGGAAAACTCTTGCCTGTCAGCTTCGCCGTTCAGGTTATCAGATACCTCACTGTCAGACGGGATTTGCCCAAAGCTAAAGACGTCCTCCGTCCACCGAGCCATTGCCCCAAACACATCAATACCTGTGGCCTGTGCCGTAACCATGATGGCAAACATACAGACAATTGCGGCGGCGGCAACCAGAGCCGTGCGCCAGACCCGGCGGAACGGAACAACACGCTTTTGGGGGACTTCAAGGGACTGCTGGTTGGTTTGTGCGGAATCGGCGTGCTCCATGCCCTCAGGTTCAAGCGCGGCTTCTTCTATCTCGGGCAGATACTGGGTTACGAACTGCTCCCATTGCTGGTCTACATCGGGGAAAAATCCTGTGGGATTTTCATTTTCTTTTTCGATGATCGCCTCCTCCAGCGCATCTACATACGCTTCGTCCTCTGGGCAGCTTGCGGGAACAGGTGCAATATTTAATAGTTCCAGAAGTTTGCCGATGGAGAGCTGGCGCAAGTAGGCGTACTGATTATTGTCGAACCCTTTTAACTCGTCCACGATTTTGTCCCCCTCATAACCTATACTCCATGAGCGGCCCGTTTTTCGACACCACTCCAGAGAAAAAATTTAAGTTCAGCATTTTCACCAATTTGAAAAGCTATATTTTGTGATAATCGTCCAATGTTTGTTGCAGCTTTTTACGAATCCGCTCAAAACGTTTATAGCAAGTTGTCAATCTTATGCCCTGTCGTTTGGCTTCTTCCTGGAATGTTGATTCATGCTTGGAAATTCTGATGAAGAAGCCAAAATCTTCTTTGGAAACAGCTCTCTGGCATAGCTCGGCCAGTTCAAAACTGCTATCCTCCAAAGTTGCTGGTTCCTGACTTGGAGAAAGTTCTTCTATCGACATAAAAAGCGCCGCAGCATACTTTTGCTCCCGCAAAATATGTAATGCTTCATTCTCCACCGCTCTTTTCAGCCAACCAATGTGGCCGGGACTGTTGATAAAATCGTCTGGCTTTTTGCAGGCTGCTAAGAATGCTTCTTGTACCGCAACTTCCGCTTCTGAGTTCCGTCCCAACATTGAACACGCATGAATATAGAGTTTGTTGTAGTTTTTCCGATAGAAACTTTCTATAAACTGTTCTGTACTTCGCTCCATAAGCATTCTGCTCCTTTCAATCACAGCAAATGCTTTATCGACCATCAGATATAGGACTTCATTCTGATGTTCTCTGCATTATATCATACAAGAGCAAAAGTTTAAAGTCTCACAATTCATAGAAGTCTACTTTCAAAATACACACACTATGTTATACCGAACTCGGTACAAATCTTTGCAAATCTTTGCAAGCAGGGTTTCGGGATATCCCTTTGGGCATCCCGAAACGCTTGTTGGGGTTCCCCCAAGCCCCGACCTGGACGCGGAGCGTCCAGGCGAACACGCCTTCGGCGTGGCTTTTTCGCTCCCGTTGGTCGCTCTGTTCCCGCACATCCGCGCAAGAAATATGCGGCGCGTTCCGCGCGGGACTACGCCGGGGACGGCGCAGATTCCCCATGGGAGATCAGGCAGGTGATGGGGTCAATCACGATGATCTCCCTGCCCATCTTTCTGGCATAGTTCACAGTAGCGCCGGTCCCGCTTCGCCGCACTCCGTTATAGACGGCCAGCAGGGCAGAGGCGTGTTCCACCATAAAGCGGTTACGGTCCAGCATACAATTTTTGTGGTAGTCCCGACTGACATAGACAACAGAATCGGCCTGTTCCAAGATGGAGCGGTATAGGTCCCGTGATGAAGCTGACCATTTCTCCGCCTGTGCCGTGCAGGGGAGAATACAATGCAGCTTTATCGCGGGATTTTTCTCCCGCAGGGAGAGGACAGCCAGGGCGGACCATGTGTCGGTGGCTTCGGCCATCCCGGACAAAAATTGGGTAAAGCCTACCTCCACCAGCGCCGCGATCTGCTCCGCCAGCACCGCTTTCAAAGCCACGCATCGGCTGTCCGTTTCGTCATAGCGCCAGGGCAGTTTATTCGGGCGGTGCCCCGTGAACGCACAGGTCCTATTCATCGCTGCCATGGTAACGTTCCTGGTA
>Ga0137306_103141_pt1 | contig 12651 bp, 9 predicted proteins | sample Inofroosms_March_FD_97187 | JGI IMG/M metagenome (GOLD analysis project Ga0137306, IMG submission 97187) | Mouse cecal microbial communities from Vienna, Austria - N-Acetylneuraminic and N-Acetylglucosamine D2O microcosms_March | ecosystem: Host-associated > Mammals > Digestive system > Large... | reverse complement strand
TTATGTGGACTCTCATAATACATTGTTAAAATAATAACCCCCCATGCTTTATATAATTTAATTTCCATTTGGCAACGCCCGGCATTTATGGCATAATAGAAACAAATTACGCAGACTTTACAGCCTGCAGATACAGTACCCGAAAAGAGGTGCATAAATAATATGAAAAAGAAAAAACTGCCAATCGGCGAAGAATTTTTTCGCAGTATCAGAACCAAAGGATTCTATTATGTAGACAAAACCGCATTGATCAGTGAGCTTTTAAAGACCAGAGGCAGCGTGAACCTTTTTACACGTCCAAGGCGTTTTGGAAAGAGCTTAAATATAGATATGCTGAAAACGTTTTTTGAAATCGGTACAGATGCCATGCTGTTTGAGGGATTGAAAATTGCGCAGGAAACAGAACTTTGCGAGCAGTATATGGGAAAATACCCTGTAATCTCCATCAGCTTAAAGGATGTCGAAGGAGAAGATTTCCAGACGGCGTACGAGGCTTTGTGTACGGTCATCAGTGAAGAAGCTGCCAGAATGGATTTCCTTATGCAGAGTAAAAGGCTGATGCAGTATGATAAGGCCAAGCTTGAACGTCTGTTGGAAAATCAATACGTAAGGCCGTCGGACCTTCACAGCAGCCTAAAGCTGCTGACAAGGCTTTTACGCAGGCACTATGGCACATCTGTTATTGTGCTGATCGATGAATATGACGTGCCTTTGGACAAAGCATATCAGAATGGGTATTATCCGCAGATGATAAGCCTGATCCGTTCTCTATTCAGCCAAGTGCTTAAAACAAATGAAAATCTTGAATTTGCAGTGATCACGGGCTGTCTTCAGATTGCAAAAGAAAGCATTTTTACCGGACTTAATAACTTTAAGGTTCGAACAGTTTCGGATACCCGGTTTGCAGGCTGCTTTGGATTTACGGATCTGGAAGTACAAGAGCTGCTCAGCTACTATGGCCTGGGGGACAAAATGGAGCTGTTTAAGGAATGGTATGATGGATATCGTTTTGGAAACACCCATATCTACTGCCCATGGGATGTACTGAATCAATGTGATAAATTCTGTGAATCAGCAAATGCCAGGATGGAGTCCCATTGGGAAAACAGCAGCTCTAACAGTATTGTAAAGGAGATTCTGGAGCATTCTAATGAGACAACAAAGGCAGAAATCGAAGCATTGATTTCTGGTGAGTATGTAGAAAAGCCATTGATTGATGGATTGACATACTCCGATTTAGACAGCGGAGAACCGCTAAAAAGGCAGACATATCTGTGGAGCCTTCTTTTTGCCTCAGGATATCTGACGGATGCCGGGGAACCGGCAGGCAGAGTCCACAAGCTGATTATCCCAAACAGGGAAATACTCGAGATCTATAAAGACCGAATCTGCACATGGTTTGAAAAGAAAACGGTGAGCAACACAAAGCGGTGGCAGAACTTTTGTGAAGCAGTAAAAAATGGCGATAGACAGACTGTCCAGATCTTATTTAACAGCTTTATGGAAGATTCCATAAGCATACGGGATACGTATATAAGGAAGGATTTGAAGGAAATTTTTTATCATGGAATGCTGCTTGGATTGATCAGGGCTGAAGACCGTTGGATTTTAAGGTCAAATGCGGAATCTGGTACAGGATATACAGATATTATGATTATAGTTCCTTTAGAAAAAACCGGCTGTATCATTGAGGTAAAGTATGCAGAAAATGGCTCTTTTGAGGCAGCAGGCCGACTGGCAGCAGAACAGATCACGGATAAGGGATATGAGACGGTTTTGAGACAGGAAGGTATGCAGACAATTCATAAATTTGCCATTGCTTGCTACAAAAAAAGCTGCAGGGTGTATACCTGAGTCATTTAAAACACACTACCGCCAGCCACATTCCATGGCTGGCGGTATTTTATACTGCATTCTGCAAAATTATACTTCAAAAATCAAATCCCCATAAGAAGGCATCGGCCACATATCTTTATCGATCATCATCTCCAGCTGGTCTACCGGCTCCCTCAGCGCCTCCATTGCCGTCTTTATTTCATCCCGGTAATACACTGCCCTGTTTCGTCCTTCTTCCATCGAAGAGCCGACCGCTTCTACTTCAACCAGTTTTTTCAAGGCCGTCTTTGCTTCTTTTAACCGGTCCGATACCTCTTTTAACAGCTCTATCTGGACGCTTACGTCTGCATCGCATGCTGCCTTTACACCGTTTATGGAGGCTGCCAGTGCTGTCGTATATTTTATGACCGCAGGGATGATCTGCTTGCCTGCGATATCGATCATTGCTTTTGCTTCTATATTAATGGTCTTTGCGTATGTCTCGTATTCGATCTCTACACGTGACTCCAGCTCCGTCTTTGTAAATACGCTGAACTTCTCAAATACTGCAACGGATGCAGGCGCTGTATAGGCCGGAATCGCATCTACCATAGACTTGATATTCGGCAGTCCCCTCCTCTGCGCTTCTTCTACCCATTCATCGGAGTAGCCGTTGCCGTTAAATACGATTTTCTGATGTTCTACCGCATATTCCTTGATCAGGTCATGGACAGCCTCGTTAAAGTCTTCGGCTTTTTCCAATACATCACACGCCTCGGAAAACGCTTCTGCAACTATTGTATTTAATACAACGTTGGACTGTGCGACGGAATCCTGTGAGCCAGCCATACGGAATTCAAATTTGTTGCCGGTAAATGCAAACGGCGACGTCCGGTTGCGGTCTGTCGCATCTTTGCGGAAATCCGGCAGCGTCTTTACGCCGGTCTCCAGCATGCCGCCTTTTAAGGAATGCGTCGCAATGCCTGTGCTGATCAGCTGTGATACAACATCCCCCAGCTGCTCGCCTAAAAATACAGAAAGAATCGCAGGCGGTGCTTCGTTTGCTCCCAGCCTGTGGTCGTTTCCGACATCTGCCGCAGAGGCACGCAGCAGCGAAGCATGCCGGTCTACTGCTTTTAAAATACAGGTCAGCACTAATAAAAACTGGATATTTTCATGCGGTGTTACGCCCGGCTCTAAAAGGTTAATGCCGTCATCTGTCGTAAGCGACCAGTTATTATGCTTGCCAGAACCATTTACGCCGGCAAATGGTTTCTCGTGCAGCAGGCACTGCAGGCCGTGGCGTCCGGCTACCTTTTTCAGCGTCTCCATAATCAGATGATTGTGGTCTACTGCAATATTGCACTGTGCATAGATCGGCGCTATTTCGTGCTGTGCCGGTGCGACCTCATTGTGCTGGGTCTTTGCGGACACGCCCAGCTTCCACAGTTCCTTATTTACATCCTTCATATACGCTGCAATGCGTTCGCGGATCGCGCCAAAATAATGGTCATCCATTTCCTGGCCTTTTGGCGGCATGGCACCAAACAATGTACGCCCGGTAAATATCAGGTCTTTTCTAAGCAGGTATTTTTTTCTATCTACAATAAAATATTCCTGTTCCGGCCCTACAGACGGCGAGACTTTTTTGGATGTCGTATTGCCGAACAGACGAAGCAGCCTCAGCGACTGCTCATTGACTGCCTCCATAGACCGCAGCAGCGGCGTTTTCTGGTCTAATGCCTCTCCGGTATAAGAACAAAACGCCGTCGGAATACACAGCGTAGCACCTGCCGCATCCTGCCTGACAAATGCCGGCGACGTGCAGTCCCATGCCGTATAGCCTCTTGCCTCAAAAGTAGCGCGCAGGCCGCCGGATGGAAATGAGGACGCGTCCGGCTCGCCTTTGATCAGCTCTTTGCCGGAAAAGCTCATCAGCACCCTGCCGTTCGGCATTGGAGAGGTGATAAATGAATCATGCTTTTCAGCAGTTACGCCGGTCAGCGGCTGGAACCAGTGCGTATAATGCGTTGCACCTTTTTCAATCGCCCATTCTTTCATCTCGTGGGCAACCACATCAGCAGTTGCCAGATCCAGGTCTCCGCCTTTTTCGATAATCTCTCTCAGCTTTTTATATACTTTTTTTGGAAGGCGCTCCTGCATGACGGAATCATTGAATACATTTTCACCAAAGATATCTGCTACGTTATAATATTCGCTCATTGTTCTGTCCTTTCTTTTCCAAACTCCTTTATGTATTATATATACTACGAAAAAAAACAAGGATGCCCCTTTTCGGAACATCCTCGTTCATCTCAATCTGCTATTAACATACCGCATATTTTATAAAAATGCAATACTATAATTCATTTTCATGATATCTGCGTATTTTTGCGCAAATTTTTTCTGCAATTTCGTCAGTTTTAACAACCGGATTATGCTTTGCCGACAGAACCAAACAGCTCCATTTTCTCTTTTACAGTAGCCCTGATTGCTTCTGCGCCCGGTGCTAAGAGCTTACGCGGGTCAAATCCCTTGCCCACCTGATCTTTGCCTTCTTCGATGTATTTACGTGTAGCTTCTTGGAATGACAGCTGGCATTCTGTATTTACATTGATCTTTGCTACGCCGAGCGAAATTGCCTTTTTAATCATGTCTTCTGGAATGCCTGTACCGCCATGAAGCACGAGCGGCATTTCACCTGTTTCTTTCTGTACCGCATCTAATGTCTCAAAGCTCAATCCTGCCCAGTTTTCTGGATATTTGCCATGGATATTGCCGATACCTGCTGCAAGCATGTCTACGCCGAGATCTGCGATAGACTTGCATTCCTGCGGATCTGCGCATTCACCTGCACCGACTACACCGTCTTCTTCGCCGCCGATCGATCCTACTTCTGCTTCAATAGACAGGCCCAGATTATGAGAAACAGCTACCAGCTCCTTTGTCTTTGCGACATTTTCTTCGATCGGATAGTGGGAACCGTCAAACATAACGGAAGTAAATCCAGCCTTGATACATTTGTAGCATCCTTCGTATGTACCATGGTCTAAGTGCAGTGCTACAGGAACGGTAATGCCTAATTCTTCATCCATAGCCTTTACCATAGCTGCTACAGTCTTAAAGCCTGTCATATATTTTCCTGCGCCTTCAGATACGCCTAAGATTACCGGGCTTTTTAACTCTTCTGCAGTCAATAAAACAGACTTTGTCCATTCCAGGTTGTTGATGTTGAACTGGCCTACGGCATAATGTCCGGCTTTTGCTTTTTTTAACATTTCTGCTGCTGATACTAACATGTGAATTCCTCCATCTTCTTAATTAGATTAATCTGTATAATCAAATCCGGCAGATCTATGATAATCATACCATTAATTACTAAAAAAATAAAGAAAAAATTAGATAATAATTTCAATTGCCCTATGGCAGTTTTTGATCTCTGCCTGCATATGCGTGCCGCCGTATTCGCCGTCCAGCGTCCACGGCACTCCCTTTCCGGCCAAAAAGCTGATCTTGTCCGCCTTAAATGAATAAATCAGATCTGAGTCATCTACCCTCGTCAGCAGAGACGTAATAATTTCATTTAATTCCAGCGGATTTTTCGGATGCTTGATCAAAGTCACCTCAAACATGCCGTCATCCAGTACTACATTTCTGCCCGCGATCTGTTTAAAGCCGCCGACTGATATGGAGTTGGACACCATACCATATATAAAATCATCTTCCAGTACTACATCCTCATACTCGACATGCATGCTGTATGCCTCGATGTCCCGCAGGCTTTTTGCACCTTCTAAAATATATGCTGCATGTCCGAGCAGATTTTTTAATTCCTGATTGGTCTGGTACGATACTTCCGTAAAAATGCCAAACGCGGCTACATATATAAAGCTGTTATCATTAAACTGCCCGACGTCACAGGCAAAGCGATGTCCATTCAGTGCAATCTCAGCGGCCTTTTGAATATTCTTTGGAAGGTTTAGAGAATTCGCAAAATCATTTGTACTGCCCATCGGAATATAACCGATCGGCTTTTTATCCTGCACACGCATCATGCCGGTCACTACCTCATCCAACGTGCCGTCTCCGCCGCTGCATACAATCAGATCATAGTCCTCACTTTCGTCTTCAATCAGCTTTACTGCATCTCCCTGTGCCTGTGTCGGATGTATCGTCACGCGATAATCATTTTTTACCATCATGTCAATCAGATCTGCCAGCTTTGCCTTAATCGTTCCTTTTCCTGAGTGAGCATTGTATACAAATAATAATTTTTTCATGACCAATCATTCCTTTTTTCTATTTCATCCGTTTTATCGTCAAAGTCCCTCAGCTGAAATCCCATCTGCTTCGCGATATCGCCCAGCCTGCGCAGCCTGTGGTTGACGCCGGATTTTCCCACCTCTGGATCACATAGCCTGCCAAGCTCCTGTATGGTGGCATCCGGGTGTTCCATGCGAAGCCCCGCAATTTCCTGCAGCTGCCACGGCAGGCCGTTTAATACGCCCTGCTGCTGTAAAAAGCGTATGGCCTCCTGCTGCCGGTATGCTGCATTTACAGTCTTGTTAATGTTTGCCGTCTCGCAGTTGACCCGGCGGTTGATATCGTTTCGCATTTCCTTTAAAATCCTGACATTTTCCAGATTCATCAATGCATTGTGCGCTCCCATGACATTTAATACATCCACGATCTGCGCGCCTTCTTTCAGATATACAATCTGATGTGTTTTGCGCTGGACGATCTTTGCTTCGAGCGCAAACCCTGCAAGCTGCTCCTGCATCTGCCGTGCTTTGTTCAAATCCGTGCATACAATCTCAAAATGATAAGACCTCTTAGGATTGCTGATGGAGCCTGCTGCCAGAAACGCACCGCGTAAAAATGCCCTCTTGCAGCAGCTTTTGCGCAGCAGCTGCCCGTCTGTCAGTGTCATCTGCCCGCGGATTCTGCCATCCCTGCCTATGATCTTTAACAATAAAAACAATTTCTGTACGGACTCATCTTCATAGAGATCTACGAGATAAGACGTCTTGTTTTTCTGCTGGATATGGTGAGCCTGTGTTACAGCTGCCGTTATGCCGCCTGCCTGCGCCAGAAGGTCTGCAAACCGCTGCGCGACATGCTCATTCTCCGTGATCAGCGTGACATGCATCCGGCTGCCTTCTTTTTGTATCCTGCCGGCACCGCCCAGCATTGCTGCCAGCTCTGCGATCTGGCAGTGCCTCGCCTGCTCCTGCACAGCCAGCAGCTCCTTTTTTACATCACTAGAAAACGACATATGACTCCCTATTTATGATTATATTAGCTCTTCGCAGTGCGCTGCTCAGCGCTGCTTTGCTGCGCCCGCATCTTTTTCGATATCACGGTGCTCAATTTTTAGTCCGTAGTTGGATACTACGCCCTGCTGCACTCTGGTTAAGCTGTCCCTCCCCTGCATAGACTCCAGCCGCTTATACAGTTCATTGGCCAGCGTCACTGACCGGTGCTTTCCTCCGGTACAGCCGATCCCGATTACAAGCTGGTTCTTCCCCTCTGTAATATAATTTGGAATTAAGAACCGAATCATATCCTCCAGTTTATTTAAGAAATCATGAGCCTCCTGATACTGCAGTACAAAATCCTGTATCTCTTTGTCATTCCCGCTTTTGGCACGCAGACCCTCTACATAGTAAGGATTCGGCAGGAACCGCACATCAAATACCAGATCCGCGTCCGCCGGTATGCCATACTTAAACCCAAAGGACAGCACAGTGACAAACATACTCTTGTAATCCGTGTTATTTACAAATATTTTTTCCAGCTCTGCCTTTAATTCACGAGTCAGAAGCCTGCTTGTATCAATAATATAATCTGCATTTTCTTTTAAGAATGCGAGGCTTTTCCGTTCCCTGCTGATTCCTTTGTCTACACGCTCGCCCACAGCCAGCGGATGGCTGCGCCTTGTCTCTTTGTAGCGCTTGACCAGCACGGTATCTTCTGCATCTAAAAACAGTATTTCACATTTCCGTCCCTCTTGATGCATTTTTTCCAATACCTCACGCATTTCGCTTAGATTCTGCCCGTTTCTGACATCTATGCCGACCGCTACTTTCTGCAGCTCTGTACTGGCAGTATCTGACAATTCATAAAACCGCTCTACAAGAGCAATTGGAAGATTATCCACGCAGTAATAGCCCATATCTTCCATCATTTTAAGCGCCGTACTCTTTCCGGCTCCTGAGATCCCTGTCAAAATCACAAAACGCATACTGTCTTCCTCTCTTCTGTAAGAAGCCGGGGGCTGTCTCATTAAGAAATTTATACCCCTTAACGCCCACAGCTCCAGCTGCTAAGTGCTACGTAAAATCTCCCATGCGCTTTACTTCCATCTCCAGCTCGACTCCCGCCTGCTGGCGCACCTTCTGCTGGACCTGACGTATCAGCTCTAAAATATCGGCTGCCTTTGCGCCTCCTTTATTGATTACGAAGCCACAGTGTTTTTCGGATACCTGCGCACCGCCGACTGAAAATCCTGCAAGTCCTGCATCCATAATCAGCTTTCCGGCAAAGTACCCCTGGGGCCTTTTAAATGTGCTGCCTGCACTCGGATATTCTAACGGCTGCTTTTCGATCCTGCGTTTTTTCAGCTCATCCATATAGGCCTTTATTTCCTCCTGCGGCTTTTTCTCCAGTACAAATTCTGCTTCCAGCACAATCATATGCCGCTGCGCTATGCAGCTGTGGCGGTAAGATAAGTCCAGCTGCTCTTTATCCAGAATCTGGATCTTCCCATCCGGGCCTAACACTCTGGCATGCGCCAGCACATCTTTTAATTCCCCGCCATATGCTCCCGCATTCATAACGACTGCACCGCCGACCGAACCTGGTATGCCTGCTGCAAACTCCAGACCGCCCAGAGAGGCCTTTAGAGCTGCTGCTGCTGCCTGTGACAAAAGCGCTCCTGCACCTGCAGTCAGCCGGCTGCCCTCTGCCTGTATACGCGCTGCATTTTTTGTAAATGCAATCACGACACCCCGGATTCCTGCATCGGATACCAGCAGATTGCTGCCGTTGCCGATGATATGATACGGCATATGCTCCCTTTGGCAGAGTGCAATCACATCTGCTGCCTGCTCGATCACAGGCAGCAGAAAATAATCTGCCGGGCCGCCTACACGGAATGACGTATGGCGCTCCATAGGTTCGTTGCATAAGATCTGCTCTTTGGAAAGTATCGTACACAGCTGCTGATAAAATCCTGATTCATTCATGTCATTTTCCTGATTTTTCTGTTTTTTATACTATCAATATATTCTATATATATGCATTTAGACCGCGAGCCCGCAAAAGTTATTCCTTGATTAAATTTTTTGTTTTCAAAATAATTATTTCTAATTATTGCTTTTATCAAATTTTTAATCAATTCTGTTTTATATTTTGCCTTGATCAATTCTGCAATTCAATCACTGTTTGCTTTCATCATAATCATTTCCTAATTATGATATTTCCTAATTTTTTCATTGACCAATTTTGTGCTCCGGCCAATTTCATACCTTGCTCAAGCCCAGTCCAGAACCATTCCTTTATCAAACTTATACTTTCATCAATTTAATTTCATAATTCTGACCTGATCCATTCTGTGCTTCGGCAATTTTATGCTTCAATCAAAAATGTCTTGTACCCGCGGTAGGCTTCATACAGATCGACCTTGCTGATAATTTCCCATGGTGCATGCATATTCAGCACGGCTACGCCGCTGTCTATTACTTCCATGCCATAGTTGGCTAGAATATAAGCGATCGTGCCGCCGCCGCCCTGATCTACCTTTCCAAGCTCGGACGTCTGGTAAGATACGTCATTGCGGTCTAAAATATCCCGCAGATGAGCCATATATTCTGCATTTGCATCATTGGAGCCGGATTTGCCCCTGGCTCCAGTATATTTGTTAAATACAAGGCCGTTTCCAAAATATGCCGCATTCTTTTTCTCTGATACTTCTGGATAATTCGGGTCAAATGCTGCGCTGACATCCGAAGAAAGCACCTTTGAATTTGCCATCGCGCGGCGCAGTGCAAGCTCGGAATACTGTCCGGCTGCATTTAATAATTCCGCGGTCATATTTTCAAAAAAGAGTGAATGCATGCCGGTAGCGCCGACACTGCCGATCTCTTCCTTATCTACTAACAGACATACGCTGGTACGCTTAGGCACGCCGTCCATATCGAGCATTGCCATAAAGGAAGGATACGCACACACTCTGTCGTCATGCCCATAACCCATGATCATGCTGCGGTCAAATCCATAATCCCTTGCCTCGCCTGCCGGTACGACTTCGATTTCTGCAGATATGAAGTCTTCTTCTTCGATCTGGTATTCTTTTGCCAGAATACTTAAAATATTAGCCTTGACGCGCTCTTTTACTTTCTCGCCGCTTTCTTCCTTTCCGTCCTCACTCTTTGGTGCCGGGATGCTGCCGATTAATACGTCCAGATTTTCACCTTCTACTGCCTTCGCAGCTTTTTTCTGCATCTGCTCATCAGCCAGATGAATCAGCAGGTCGCTGACACCAAATACCGGATCGCCCGACTTATCGCCAATGCTTACCGGGATTACGGTTCCGTCCTTTTTCACAAATACGCCGTGCAGAGCGAGCGGGATTGTCACCCACTGGTATTTCTTGACGCCGCCATAGTAATGCGTATCAAGCATAGCCATCTGTGTATCTTCATACAGGGGCACCTGCTTTAAATCCAGGCGCGGAGAGTCGATATGTGCACCGAGTATATTCATGCCCTGCTCAATCGGCTGCTCTCCGATAATATACATTGCCATCGCCTTGCCCATATTTGTCGCATATACCTTATCACCCGGCTTTAACGATTCTTTCGACTGAATGATTTCCTCAAGATCCGTATACCCCGCATTACGTGCCATATTGGCAAACTTTTCGGCACATTCACGTTCGGTCTTACAGCCTGATATGAACTGTCTGTACTTTTCTGCAAACTGAAATACACTGTCGCGTTTGTTTTCCGGGTATTTGTCCCATGCGTTTTTTCTCTCCATTTTATTACATCTCCAATTCTTTTTGATTTTCTGTCTTTCGACTTTTTTATTATTTATTTGTCTTCCGGCTTCCTTACTATAGTTCTCTGTCTTTCGACCCTTTTTACTATAATTTTCTGCCCTTCGACTTTTTTATTATTTATTTGTCTTTCGACTTTTCTTGCTATAGTTTTCTGTCTTCTGGCTTTTTATTATTTATTTGTCTTTCGGCTTTTCTTACTATAGTTTTCTGTCTTCTGGCTTTTTATTATTTATTTGTCTCTCGACCTTTTCTTACTTTAGTTTTCTGTCTTTCGACCTTTTTATTATATTTTCTGTCCCTAGACTTATTTTTTATTTAATTGTCTTTTGACAAATTCTCCTGTACGCGCCGGCACAGTTCTTTTGCCGCGTTATATCCCATCTTTTTCTGCCTGTGGTTGACTGCTGCCGCCTCACAGATCAGAGCCAGATTTCTGCCGGGCCTGATCGGCAGGGAATGGCATACGACCTTTGTGCCTAAAAACTCTGTATACTCCTGTTCCAGTCCCATCCTGTCGTATTCATTATCCTTTTTCCAGTCTTCCAGCTTGATTACTAAGTCAATGCTCTGCTTTTCTTTTACACATTCAACACCGTACAATGCCTTTACATCAATAATTCCAATGCCGCGCAGCTCAATAAAATAACGCGTAATATCCGGCGACGTACCGATCAGCGTCCGCTCATTGATCTTTCGGATTTCTACTACATCGTCCGTCACCAGCCGGTGCCCGCGGCGGATCAGCTCCAGCGCCGTCTCACTCTTTCCAATGCCGCTTTCACCCATTATTAACAGGCCCTCTCCATAGACATCGACAAGCACGCCGTGAATCGATATACATGGTGCCAGTTCTTCATTTAATACCCTGATGATCTCTGCCGTAATGCTGGATGTCTTTCGGTCAGTGCTCAATACTGCCACATTGTTTTTCTTTGCCAGATCGATAAAATCGTCTCCTGGAATCAGGCCGCGGCAGAATACGATGCACGGCATTTCGTGCGCAAGAAAATCTTCGATCGCTTTGATTCTTTTTTCCTGCTCCAATGATTCCAGATATGCATATTCCACCATCCCGACGATCTGCACGCGCTCGTTTGCAAAATGCTCAAAATAGCCGCAGAACTGTAAAGCCGGGCGGTTAATCTCTGATACCGTGATCTCCCGGATACTCAGGTCAATCTCACTCGCCAGATTTTTCATATGAAATAAATCAGCAAAACGCTGTACATTGACACCTTTCATATCTTTCTCCTTTTCTTTGTGTGTGGTTTTCCTATATTTCCCAGTTTACCACACAATTCTTAGATCGGCAATCATTGAGTCTGCTTAAAATACGCAGCTACTGCAATCGCTGCTTTCTCATTCATGCTGTCCGCCTCACACAGCTGCTCTACCGTTGCGCTGCGTATCGCCTCGATTGACTGAAAGTGCCGCATCAGTGCTTTTCTGCGTGTAGGGCCGATGCCCGGTATGTCATCCAGCACAGAATGTACCTGCTCCTTGCTGCGCAGCGACCTGTGGTATTCAATCGCAAACCGGTGCGCCTCATCCTGTATTCTTGTAATCAGCTTAAAGCCTTCCGAATCCTTGTGAATCGGCAGCTCTACATTATTAAAATACAGTCCCCTCGTCCGGTGAAAGTCATCTTTTACCATGCCGCAGACAGGAATCGAAAGGTTCAGTTCATCCAGCACCTGCAGTGCAATATTGACCTGTCCGCGCCCGCCGTCCATCATAATCAGATCAGGAAATTTGGTAAAGCTGCCATATGC
>Ga0137306_103140_pt1 | contig 12657 bp, 10 predicted proteins | sample Inofroosms_March_FD_97187 | JGI IMG/M metagenome (GOLD analysis project Ga0137306, IMG submission 97187) | Mouse cecal microbial communities from Vienna, Austria - N-Acetylneuraminic and N-Acetylglucosamine D2O microcosms_March | ecosystem: Host-associated > Mammals > Digestive system > Large... | reverse complement strand
AAAGATAAGTTCATCGTAATGGACGACAACTCAAAAGATACCGTTTGGTGGACTTCTGACGAGTACAAGAACGACAACCATCCGCTCTCCGAGGAGTCATGGGCTGTTGTAAAGGATCTTGCACTGAAAGAGCTTTCCGGCAAGAGACTTTTTGTAGTAGATGCATTTTGCGGCACCAACGCAGATACACGCATGGCTATCCGCTTTATTGTGGAGGTTGCATGGCAGGCACACTTTGTTAAGAACATGTTCATCCAGCCTACAGACGAAGAGCTTGAAAACTTTGAGCCTGATTTTGTTGTCTACAACGCTTCCAAAGCAAAGGTAGAGAACTATAAAGAGCTTGGCCTTAATTCTGAGACAGCAGCGGTATTCAACATCACAAGCCGTGAGCAGGTTATCCTTAATACATGGTACGGCGGAGAGATGAAGAAGGGTATGTTCTCTATGATGAACTACTATCTGCCGCTTAAGGGTATCGCTTCCATGCACTGCTCTGCCAACACAGATATGAACGGCGAGAATACAGCAATCTTCTTCGGCCTTTCCGGAACAGGAAAGACTACCCTCTCCACAGATCCGAAGCGTCTTCTCATCGGTGATGACGAGCACGGCTGGGATGACAACGGTGTCTTCAACTTTGAGGGCGGCTGCTACGCTAAGGTTATCAACCTTGACAAAGAATCTGAGCCGGATATCTACAACGCGATCAAGCGCAACGCTCTTCTTGAGAACGTAACACTTGATGCCGACGGCAAGATTGATTTCAACGATAAGAGCGTGACCGAGAATACACGTGTATCTTATCCGATTGACCATATTGAAAAGATCGTACGTCCGGTATCGGCAGCGCCGGCAGCTAAAGAAGTTATCTTCTTATCTGCAGACGCATTCGGCGTACTTCCTCCGGTATCCATCCTGACTCCGGAACAGACACAGTATTACTTCCTGTCAGGCTTCACTGCTAAGCTTGCAGGTACAGAGCGCGGCATCACAGAGCCTACGCCTACCTTCTCCGCTTGCTTTGGACAGGCATTCTTAGAGCTGCACCCGACAAAGTACGGCGAAGAGCTGGTTAAGAGAATGGAAGCCAACGGCGCTAAAGCATACCTGGTAAATACTGGCTGGAACGGTACTGGCAAGCGTATCACCATCAAAGATACCCGCGGCATCATCGACGCGATCTTAAACGGCGATATCCTGAACGCTCCGACCAAGAAGATCCCATACTTCAACTTTGAAGTACCGACAGAGCTTCCAGGCGTTGATTCAGGCATTCTTGATCCACGCGATACTTATGCTGATGCTGCAGAGTGGGAGACAAAGGCGAAAGACCTTGCACAGAGATTCGTTAAGAACTTTGCAAAATATGAAGGCAACGAAGCAGGAAAAGCATTAGTTTCTGCTGGTCCTCAGTTATAAGCCTGTCATTATCCGATCACAGAATAGCATAAGAGATAAAAAGCTCCGGGCAGACGCGGGATTCCCGCACCGCCCGGAGCTTTATCACGTCTATGGACAGCAACAGCTTATGGACAATGACAGCCTGTGCCATATGAACAAATCCACTATATATCGAAATATTTTTTGTTGATCTTCTTCATGCGCACAGAAAAGAAAATGATTCCGGCAAATACAAGCACGATCATCACAATCAAAAGACCTGCTGCCACTCCTTTAACATAGGTATTGTAAAGGTCAACCGCCCCGTACACCAGAACGATAATCCCCAGGAGAAGAGCCGGAACCTGCGCTTCACTGCTGTATCCTTGAAAATCCTTACATTTTTTCATATTCGTATTTTTCGGGAGAAACAGAGACTCCACAATCTCTCCCCTGAACTTTAACATATAATATCCATACAGACAGTAGAGCCCGCATCCGACGCCGATCAGTCCAAATATTCCGTCAAGACCTGACATATCTTATCACCTCGTCTATATTCCAAGTATTCCTTTTACCATTTCCTCCATCTTGTCCGCATCACACTCCGACCTGTGGATAATGTCCGCCTCCAGGATGTCTTTGATCGCCTGGGGCATCGGTGTCTTTGACACATCGCGCAGCGTCTCTAAAAGCGCGAACTCATCCTTGCCCTCATAAGACCTGTCAATGGCCGTCATCACACTATTCACGAACTTATACGGGCTCGCCGTTGATGCGATCACGCATTTTTTGCCGCCATCGCACAGCTTCCTGCATACATGGGAGGCTACAGCCGTATGAGTGTCCATCACATATCCGGTTTTTTCGTAAATCCGGCCGATCTCCTCTGCCGTTTCCTCTTCTGACGCATACCCGCCAAGGAAATCTGCAAGCCCTGCCTTCATGTCAGCGGAGATCTCATATCTGCCGCCGCTTCTAAGCTCTTCCATGAGCGCCCTTGTCCGGTCAGAATCCTCCCCAGCGATCAGATAGATCAGCCTCTCCAAGTTGCTGGATATGAGAATATCCATAGACGGGGATGTGGTGAGCACAAAATCTCTGTTCTTATCATAGACTCCCGTCCGGAAGAAATCGAACAGCACTTTATTCTCATTAGAGGCACAGATCAGCTTGTCAATCGGGATACCCATAAGCTTTGCATAGTACGCCGCAAGGATATTGCCGAAATTGCCTGTAGGGACGACGATATCCACCCTCTCATTCTCCCTGACTTCACCGTTGTCCAAAAGCTTTGCATACGCATATACATAGTAGACTACCTGGGGGACGAGACGCCCGATATTGATCGAATTGGCAGAGGAGAACTGATAGCCCCTGCCAGACAGCTCCTCTCCTAACTCCTTATCCTCAAACATGGCCTTCACTCCGCTCTGGGCATTATCAAAATTCCCGTGGATAGCCACTACATCTACATTACCGCCTTTCTGGGTGACCATCTGGAGCTCCTGGATCCTGCTGACCCCGTTCTTCGGATAGAACACGATGATCCTTGTTCCCTCCACATCTGCAAATCCGGCAAGAGCAGCCTTTCCCGTATCCCCGGAAGTCGCCGTAAGAATAACAATCTCATTCTCCACATTATTCTTTTTTGCAGATGCAGTAAGGAGATGAGGCAGGATCGAGAGCGCCATGTCCTTGAACGCAATCGTCGCACCATGAAAAAGCTCCAGATAATACGTATCATCCACTTTCACAAGAGGCGCGATCTCTTCGGTATCAAACTTGCTGTCATAAGCTTTACTGATGCACGCCTTAAGCTCATCCTCAGTAAAATCCGTTAAAAACTGCTTCATCACACAGTAAGCCGTCTCCTGATAGCTCATCCCCTTAAGCTCATCTAAGGTCACATCAAGCTTCGGAATCCGCTCCGGCACAAATAACCCTCCGTCCGGCGCAAGCCCGGTAAGGATTGCCTCTGAAGCAGTTACTTTCAGATCTGAATTTCTTGTACTCTTATAGTATAGATCCATCATCTCACCCTTCTTTATTTTTTACTGTTCGTGTAGTTCACAAGGCCGCCTGCCGCAATCAGCTTCTGCATGAATTTCGGGAACGGCTGTCCCTGGAATTCCGTTCCCTTCGTCCTGTTGTAGATCTTCCCGCTGTCAAAATCAACCTCTACCTCGTCGCCCGCGTCGATTCCCTTCGCCGCCTCCGGGCACTCGATGATCGGCAGTCCGATATTGATCGCATTCCGGTAAAAGATTCTCGCAAATGTCTCGGCGATGACACAGCTTACCCCCGCTGTCTTCAGGCAAAGCGGCGCATGCTCCCTAGAAGAGCCGCAGCCGAAATTCTTATTCGCCACGATCAAATCTCCCGGCTGTACCTTTTTCACGAAACTCGGATCGATATCTACCATCGCATGACTGGCAAGCTCCTGCGCGTCAAAAGAGTTCAGGTATCTTGCCGGGATGATCACATCTGTATCTACATTATCTCCATATTTGAATACATGTCCCAACGCTTTCATTATCTGTCACCTACTTTCTCTGGATTCGCAATGCACCCGGCAATTGCGCTTGCTGCCGCCACTTCCGGCGAAGCGAGATAGATCAGGGATTCTACATGTCCCATTCTTCCTACAAAATTGCGGTTCGTTGTGGATACGCACTTCTCTCCCGCTGCCATAACACCCATATGTCCGCCCATACACGGCCCGCAGCTTGGCGTATTCACTGCACAGCCCGCATCGATAAAGATATCGACCAGCCCCTCCGCAATGCTCTGCTTATAGATCTTCTGTGTCGCAGGCACGACCATGACACGCACATCCGGATGCACGGTATGCCCTTTAAGAATAGCAGCCGCCTTTCTCATATCCGTAATCCTTCCGTTCGTGCAGGAACCGATCACCACCTGGTCGATCTTGATGGGCTCCATCGCCTCAATCTCGTCAATAGTCTTAGCATTGCCCGGAAGATGCGGGAAAGCGACTGTCGGACGCACTTTACCAAGGTCGATCTTTACAATCTCATCATACTGCGCATCCTCGTCAGCGCAGTATATCTTATACTCTTTTTTCGTATGCTCCTTAAGATACTCCTCTGTCAATTCATCCACAGGGAATATCCCGTTCTTAGCGCCGGCTTCAATGGCCATATTCGCCATCGTGAAACGGTCGTCCATCGTAAGGTTCGCGATACCGTCCCCCACAAATTCCATAGATTTGTAGAGCGCTCCGTCAACGCCGATTCTCCCGATAATATGGATGATGATGTCCTTGCCGGTTACATACGGTCCCGGCTTCCCAGTGAGCACAAATTTTATCGCACTCGGAACCTTGAACCAAAGCTCTCCTGTAGCCATCCCTGTAGCAATATCCGTAGTTCCTACACCCGTTGAGAATGCGCCCAGCGCCCCGTATGTACAGGTGTGTGAATCTGCGCCGATGATACACTCTCCCGCAGCCACAACTCCGGCTTCAGGCAGAATCGCATGTTCTACGCCTGATTTCCCCTGCTCAAAGTACCAGGATAAGCCCTGCTCCTTCGCATATTCACGAATCGCCTTGGAGTTCTCTGCGGATTTAATATCTTTATTCGGAGTAAAATGATCCGGCACGAACACAACCTTATCCTTGTCAAATACTTTATCTGACATCTGCTTTACGATCGGCAGCGCCATAGGCCCGGTGATATCATTGGCCATAACTACATCAAGCTTTGCCTCTATCAGCTGGCCTGCCGCTACGCTTTCAAGCCCTGCATGCGCCGCCAGAATCTTCTGCGTCATTGTCATTCCCATTACAACAGCCTCCTTATTGTTCTTCTTAGGAACTGTTAAGAATTAACTTTACAGACGACGTAAGGATAAATCTTTAGTCAGATGTAAAGATAAATTCTTTAACAATTCCTTAGTCTTTACGTGCTATTCTAACACAGGTAAATATCGAGACGCAAGAAAGAATCAATAATATCACAAGATGGATCAAGGAATTATTATCAGCAGTTTTTACCGAGCCCGGTTTTTCCCGTATTTCGGGAGTCGGGGTATCCAGGACGGTTTCTGTGTATTCCTCGGATTCCTCCGGCTCTTCTGGTTTCTCTGGCTCCTCGGGTTCTTCCGGCTCCTTCGGCTCTTCCGGTTCCTCTGGTTCTTCTGGCTCCCCCGGCTCCTCTGGATCCTCCGGTTCTTCCGGCTCTTCCGGCTCCTCTGGATCCTCCGGTTCTTCCGGCTCTTCCGGCTCCTCGGGTTCTTCCGGCTCCTCGGGATCCTCCGGTTCTTCCGGCTCTTCCGGCTCCTTGGGTTCTTCCGGCTCCCGGAACATAATCGTCTGCTCTGCCGACTCCGGATCCTTATGTTCCGCCACTAAATCTCCCGGCTCTCCCCCATCCCCAAGCTCATAAAGCTCTTCATAGATAACAATATCCCTGTCTGCCAGCTCCGACGAATCAAAGGTAAATTCTATCTCCGTGCTGCCGCTCTGCCCATCTGCCACAAAGACCTTCCGGGAAGTAACCGGGGCGCCGTCTCCCCCCGTAAGCTGTTCCTTCGTATTTCTATCCATAATCCTCCCCACCAGCACATATTTTTTGCTCTCCTCAAGATTATTGTAATACACTTTATCGATGACTGCCGCCGACTCCTCCGGCACAGAACAGTTCGTTTCCGTCTTTTTATCCCGCGCTGTTGTATATATGTCCGCACCATAGTTTTCAATGTCCTTCAGATCCACCACGGTCTTATCCTCTTTGACTGTCACCGTATCCTTGTACATGATCATACCTGCATTATTCTCACCCTTTAACTCTTCCAGCTCGTAAGTATCATAGGGGAGCGCACCGGCATCATCATCCACCGGCGCACCGGCGACGTCCTTCCCCCCGCCGAACCAGATCCCGCTGCCCGCCTCTCCTTTATTGGTGTCATGGGAATGGCGGATAAAGGATGAGGATGTACTGTATTCTCCGTTTTTATCCGTGACAAATATGTGGGATTCGCCTGTGGTTTTCGATGTCAGCTTAAACGCTACTCCCGCCATCGTTTTCCCATCATCTCCTCTGATCTTCCTCAGTGACAGGTCCCCGCGGATGACCTGATCGGATATCTCGTATACATTGCCGCCTTCCAGAACGAATCCTTCCTCATTCTGGGTGATCTGTGCGGTATATATCTCATCCTCTGTTCCCTCCTCTGCCCCTGCCGCTTTCAGCCGGGCGCCCTTCAGCAGATACCCTTCCGGCGCTTTCGTCTCCCGGACAGATATCGTCCCTAGGGGAAGGACTGACTTTTCCTCAAGCATATATTGGTCATCTCCGCCTACGAAGCAGTCCCCGTCAGATAGATCTGCACAATACACCGTGCCTCCGTCCTCCTCTTTCTCCACGGTCTTTACTGTCCACTTTCTTTTTGCCTCCGATTCATAGGCATCATAATCCGGCAGATCTTCTTCTGTGAAAAAGCCGTCATAATAGCAAACGGTGAATTCAGCATCCGCCAGCGACGCACCGCCCTGCCCGGCGGCATCTAAAGTCTCAGCGTCAAGCTTTTTTAACCTCAAATTAAGCGGCACATGCCCCGGCATCTCTTTGACCGTAAGGGTCTTTTTATCCCCGAAGCCTACTGTCACCGGATATACGGTTGGATCAAGCTCATAACCCTTGGAAGCCTTTGTCTCTTTTACATAATATTTTCCGATGGGCAATGTGGCGGCGCCTGTATTCCCATTCACATCCGTTTTCAAGGTTCCCGCGGATTTCGTACAGGCTGCATCCGTATAGATTCCGTACTCTGCTCCCGAAAGGCTGTAGCACTGATTATTCTTTACCAGCTCCGGACCGGAGGAAACCTTTTTCAGCAGCAGCTCCCCGGTCTTCAAGGTAGGCGCCATCAAGACCGCCACCTCCTGCATATCCGGGACATCCACATTCCGCCACGCCGTCCCATGCCCCTCGTAGGCGGAGGCTTCATCCTTCACCTTCTTTTCCAGGTCCGAGTAGAATTTCTTCTGCTTGCTGACGGACATATCAATATCGCAGACATACTGGCGCCATCCGCCGTCCCCGATATGCTTTCTCTGGATAAACCATACCATACACTGGGTCAGCATATATTTTTCTGCTTTCGTATATTTATCCATGTCAAAAATATGCTTTCTTGCCAGGCATGCCATCACAAGCTCATTTCCCGGAAGATATTTCTTGATGCTGATTTCCTTTGCCGCGCCTGCATCTGATTGTTTTTCCATATGGACGCAGTACGCCAGCTTACCGTCCAGCATATGCATCTTCGCCCTGTATTTCATCTGCAGCTCCCCGTTATGGTACTGTTTATAATAGCCCACATATTTCTCCGTGATCTTATGGGATGCCGCACGCGCCTCAAAAGCTCCAAAAAGGGGTACAAAATCTGAAGCCATAGCAAATATAAGTACTATCGCAGCCGCCCTCCATATTAATTTTTTTCTCTTCATACACAATCTCCTTATCTTTTCATAAAAATGTTGATATCGATGGAAAAACTGGCCACTGTTCACACAGGTTTGTACATCTACTGCACAGGCCGCAGAAAAATATTCTACGCCAGACTATCTAAAACTTAATTTTCGCTGTACTAGTGAACAGCAGCGAAAAATACGCTCTGGTACCCTGAAAAAGCCTCCTTTCTATATGGACTGCTCGTTTTTGGAAATCTGGGATGAATGCTCCCATCTGAGGATATCCTCATTATTCGAAATGATGAAATTAATCTCTTAGAAAATAGAATTTCTTTAGACGAGTGCTATTATCATAAATACATTTCTTATATTTGTCAATAGCATTTTCCGAAAAATAATGCTATGATAATACGGGAATGCAAAAATCCCATTGCCAGAAGCAGGTTTTGATCGATTTTTGCATGTTACTGCTTACGGAGTGAACTGTAACAAACCGATAATGATTATCATAAACAGCACAAAAGAGGGATTATAGATGACACTGAAGCAAGGAAAGAATAACCAGACTTACCAAGTGCTTTCCATCGACATAGAGCAGAAGCTGGAACGCCGGCTAGAAGCACTTGGCCTGACCCAGGGAACCTGTATCACCATTCTGAACAACGATAAAAAAGGCGCCCTCACCGCAAAGTTCCGCGGGACAAGATTCGCCCTGGGCAGGCGGATCGCAGACCACATCGAGGTAAAGGAGGTCCCCTGCTCATGAAACATACGATCAACGTCGGATTTATCGGCAATCCGAACTGCGGAAAGACGACACTGTTCAACGCTTACACCGGAGCCAACTTAAAGGTTGCCAACTGGCCTGGGGTCACGGTTGAAAAAAAAGAGGGCCAGACTACCTATGAAGGCGAGACCTTCAAGCTCATCGACCTTCCGGGCATCTACAGCTTAAGCTCCTATACCATGGAGGAGACGGTGTCGAGGCAGTGTATTCTGAGCGATGAGGTGGATGTCATCGTGAACGTCGTGGACGCTTCCTGCCTTGAGCGCAATCTCTACCTGACCCTGCAGCTCATCGAGCTTGGAAAGCCGGTAGTCCTGGCGCTTAACATGATGGATATCGTGGAAGAACGGGGCATGGAGATCGACCTCCACCGTCTCCCGGAGATGCTTGGCATCCCCGCGATCCCCGTCTCCGCCCGGAAAAAGACCGGACTTTCCATCCTGATGCACGCCGTGGCGCACCATAAGACCAACCGCCGCCAGAGCCCGCTGATCCACCATCACCCGGGACTTCAGTCGTCCCATGTCCACAATCACCACAGCGAATATGCGATGGTCTATGAAGACGATATCGAAGACCGGATCGACAGCATCATCACTGTGTTGAATAAAAAATACCCTGAGCTTCCCAACAAGCGCTGGCACGCCATCAAGCTGCTGGAAAAGGACCCGGATATTACGAGGCGCTATCCTCTGGAAACTGATGCCATAGCAGACAGAAGCTATGAAAAGGATATCATCAACCAGAAATATAATTTCATCGAGGAGATCATCTCAGAGATTCTGGTGAACAAAGCAGAAAAAGAAGCCTCCACCGATAAGATCGACCATTACCTCACAAGCCGTTGGCTGGGACTTCCCATTTTCCTCGTCATCATGGCTCTTGTGTTCTTCCTGACCTTCACTGTCGGGGACTGGCTTAAAGGATATTTTGAAATCGGGCTGGAGAAGTTCTCTTCCTTCGTGGCAGGCGGACTCACTGCGATGCATACAGACCCGATGCTTTCCTCCCTGATCCTTGACGGTATCATCGCAGGTGTCGGCGGGATCCTTACGTTCCTGCCCAACATCTTTATCCTGTTTTTGGCCCTGGCGGTTCTGGAAGACAGCGGATATATGGCAAGAGTTGCTTTTGTCATGGACGACATCATGAGCCATCTGGGCTTATCGGGGCGAGCCTTCCTTCCCCTGCTTCTAGGGTTCGGCTGCACGGTGCCTGCCCTTATGGCATCCCGCACGCTGGAACACTCAAAGGACCGGTTTAAGACTATCCTGGTCACGCCGTTTATGTCCTGCAGCGCAAGGCTTCCCATCTACGTGCTGTTCTCGTCCATGTTCTTCGGGAGAAATGCCATGCTTGTCTGCTATTTTCTCTATCTTCTGGGCATCGCCGCCGCCATAGCAACGGCGTACATCCTGTCCAAGATAGACGGAAGCAGGGCAGAGCACGCGCTGCTTATGGAGCTTCCGGAGTACAAATCACCGAACGCCCACACTATAGCCATCTATGTCTGGGAAAAGGTAAAGGACTATTTAAGCAGAGCCGGAACAGTGATCTTTATCGCCTCCGTCATCATGTGGGTCATCTTGAATTTCGGCCCCGCCGGCTATGTGACCGATATCAGCCAAAGCTTTGGCTCCCTAATCGGGAAGTTCGCCGCTCCGCTGCTTAATCCTGCCGGACTTGGCTACTGGCAGATTGTGGTCGCCCTCATCGCCGGGATTGCGGCAAAGGAGGTTGTGGTCTCAAGCTGCAGCGTACTGTTCAGCATCCAGAATATCACTTCCCCCTCGGGCATGGACTCCATGGTAGCCGCCCTTTCTTCTCTGGGCTTCGGAGCGGCCAACGGCCTTGCGCTGATGGTCTTCTGCCTGCTCTACGTGCCGTGTACCGCTTCCATCGCAACGATGCACCGAGAGCTCGGAAGCGCGAAAAAGACCTTTTTCATCATCCTGTACCAGCTTGCAGCGGCATGGGTGATGAGCGTTATCGTGTATCACATTGCCCTGATCTTTTAGCAGGATAGTGCATTCGTACATCTTTTTCCTGCGATCTTCAATCAGCAAAAGGAAATATCTGGTAAATCAAAAAGATGTGCAGCTTCCGGTGCGGATTCTCTCAGAACCCGGCCGTAAGCCTGCACATCTTTTCTGCTATATCCTCTTCTGAAGATATTCAACTTCAATAGGATCTATGGGATCGACCGGATTCTCTACCTCGCTTTTAAGCCTCCGCTTTCTCCGCTTCAAAAGCTCCCCGCTCTTGTTGTAAAACCAGAAGGAATAAGGCAGTATCTTGCTCATCTTCCCGATTCGCTCCTTCGTCGTCTTCGTGTAGAGCGTCCCGCCCGTCTCGATAGGAACCTTCTTTCGGATCAGCGAGATCAGCTCAGTCTCGCACGTGACCCGCTCGGGCAGGATCGTATAGGCCTTCCCGACACATTCCAGTTTGTGCGAATCACTCCCCGCAATCCCCGGCTTCTTATACTTTTCCGCCAGCTTAAGAGCGCCTTCATTGGACTGATCCGGCTCGCAGGCATTGAAGGATTCGATAAAATCAAATCTCTTGATGATCTCCGGCGCACGGTAATATTTCTTCGTATGGGCAAAGCTCATATATTTCTCCCCGCAGGGATGCGCCGGTCCCAATATCCCGCCGTGGCGATGGACAAAATCAATCAGAACTGATACCGACATCCCCCGAAGCTCCAGAAGGCGCATCTTCACCCCTTCCGGCATAATGCAGAGGATATGCCCGCCGTCGCAGGTATCATACTCCATCCCCTTAAGCACGACAAAATCTTCATGGACCTTGCCTTTCATGTGATGTTTCCAGTATCTGTATCCCTTATAAGTGTCATGGTCTGTAATGAGCATCCCGTCGAAACCGTTCTCTTTTAACTTTGTAATATAGTCATCAAGGCTGACTTTACTGTCAATTGAGCCTTCCTTCACATGACAATGCATATCAAGTTTCATCAGCAGCCCTCCTTCACAGTTTATCTTCTGGTGCTAATTATTATACCACCTTTTGGCGAAAATACAAATAACATCGTCTAATCATCTGTATCTTCATCATCGTCCAACAGCATCCTTGCCTTCTCAACCTCTGATTCCATGACATCCTTTTTCTTTGTCCTTTTTGCAGTTCCTTTTTCTTTTCTGCCTTTCTTTTTCGAATACAGAATAAATTGTACGATCATCCCGACGGCTGCCAGCGCGCCTGCGATCCCAAGGCCGACAAAGGGATTGTCCGTAAGCCCCGTCACGATGCCCAAAACAACCGCCACCCCAAACGCTGCCATAACATACGTCTTTTCACCGGCGCCCACAACGGCAAAGACCGCCGAAACCGTGATACTGAATGTCATAAGAAAAATACCGGCCCTGTACAGGAAGAACAGCAGCGCTGCCAAGACCACCGCGCATCCAAAGATAATGATGACCCTCGTCATCCCTTCCATACCGGTTATACTGCTGATGGCAAAGCCTGCCCCAAATCCTATGCAAAGACCGAGCAGAGCAGATATAACCTTGATCAGCTTATGCCCCAAAAAACAAAACAGCAGGCCAATTACGATCGTCGCTATCATAATGCCCATGCTAAGCTCGCCAAGCCTGCCTGCCAGGAATATTGCTGTCGGTCCGTCCGCGCCTCCGATGATCTCAGTCGCTTCCGTTATGTTTTGTAAATTATCCATACTTCCTCTTCTCCTTTGTTTCCTGAAATCTTTTCCCCTGATAACATCTTATCTCACAATCTTTATAAAGGCAAGAAAAAAAATGTGCCGCCCCTCACTCCTGTATCATGTTCTTACGGAATACGCCGCCAGTGCGCATTCCTGACCCGCGAACAATGAGGAGCGGTCAATAACAAAATAAGGATGGGTATCAAATATATTCCATAAATGACACCCACCCTTAATGAACTTCGCTATCCATTGGATCATACCTCTTTCTTAATATTTATTCCCGATATTACTCAACTTATGCTTTTGGCGGTCCGTACCTCCTTCTCTTAAATTTGCAAACATCAGATAGGCTAA
>Ga0137306_103139_pt1 | contig 12658 bp, 12 predicted proteins | sample Inofroosms_March_FD_97187 | JGI IMG/M metagenome (GOLD analysis project Ga0137306, IMG submission 97187) | Mouse cecal microbial communities from Vienna, Austria - N-Acetylneuraminic and N-Acetylglucosamine D2O microcosms_March | ecosystem: Host-associated > Mammals > Digestive system > Large... | reverse complement strand
TCAACCACCAAACCAGAATTCCCATCACTGGCTTCCGGTTTAACCTTCGAAGAAGCTTTGAAAGATAAAAAACAGAAATACTGTCAAATAGTATATTAGAAAAGACAACGGCCAGATTAATATTTCCAAAAAATTTGAGAAATAATGACAGTAGAAAAGTATAGGGGTACAGCTGAAGAAAAATAGATTCATACCATGCATTGGCATCGCTTAAACGGCCATCATACATCAACTGCTGCGCTCCAAAAAAATGCACAGCGCAATCGTCCTGATTGTCTTGCAATATCCATTCAAAATTGCACCAGATAGGAAGTAATTTTAGAATAATGCCTAAAACAATCCCAGAAATCAAAAGAATCCTTTCCCGAGAAAAATCTAAACTATACCAAAGACTGTCTTTTTCAAGCCGTGTTCTGGATTTGACAAAGACAGCATAGGTTATTATGATTACAATCCCAATAAAGCATCGGCCTGGAAGTCTCATACCAACTTTTATGTTTGCTAACAAAATATAGCTCATTATAAGAAGAAATAAAAAGCAAATAATTTTTTCAGAAAATAATGAGAGCTTTTCTATCACTATATTTATTACCTTTCCGTTGCATTACAGAGCACCAGCCAAATGGTTCCTGTGATTGATTTCTGATTTTCTTAGATTTTCAGTTCGGTCACTAATAATAAATCTAGGTCTCCGCTTGGTCTCCAAATATATTTTTCCAATGTATTCGCCAATAACGCCAAGACATATCAGCTGAATGCCGCCTATAAAACATATTAAGGATGTCATACTGGCCCATCCTGTTACTGTCTTTCCGAAAAAACGCATCACAACAGAATATCCCACTCCTATAAAACTCAAGAATGCAATCAAAATCCCAATTTCCGTAATGAATCTGATGGGTTTAATACTTAGACTCGTAATACCATCAAATGCCAGAGAAAGCATTTTTGAAAGAGGATAATGGCTTTCTCCTGCAATTCTCTCATGGCGTTCATAAAATACATTAGTGCTTTTAAAACCGACCAGAGGAAACATACCGCGGAGAAAAATGTTTACTTCTCCAAAATTTGCAAATTCATTCAAAACGCGGCAGGAAACAAGTCTATAATCGGCGTGATTATAAACGACTTCTGCTCCCATCCAATTTAATAATTTGTAAAAGCTTTCCGCTGTATATCGTTTGAAAATTGTATCCGTATCCCGTTTGCTACGGACTCCGTAGACAACTTCATACCCAGCCAGATACTGTTCCACCATCTCATCCATTACTTCAATATCATCCTGCCCATCGCAATCAATTGAAATTGTGATATCGCACTGCTCCTTTGCTTCCATCAATCCTGCCAAGACAGCATTTTGATGTCCGCGGTTTCTGCTTTGTGAAATACCGGCATAATGAATATCTGTTTCTGATAGTTTACATATGATATCCCATGTTTCGTCAGTGCTACCGTCGTTGATGAACAAGATACGACTGTCATCACTAATTTTATTATTTGAAATTAGCTGGGTCAATTTTTCCAGGAAAAGCGTACATGTGATTGGCAACACTTTTCCCTCGTTGTAGCATGGTATAATGATAAAAAGAACAGGGCTCATATATTGTTACCTCCAAATTCAACGATTTCAAGATAGACGGGATTCTTTCTGATACATTTTTTATAAACGTTTTGTATGCCGATTGTCCCTGCTATAATAAAATAAGGCTCATAGACATATAAGTATCTGGCCCTGACCTCAAATATCATGACAAATAGCATAATACCGACTAAAGATAAAGAAATATATTGAAGAGCAAGACCGTGTGTTCCCCATTTCATTTTTGCAAACAATAACCAGAGGCTGTCAATACTCGTTATTTTATCCCCATACAATTAAAAAGTACTCTAATAACCAGTGTAATCAAATACCCTGCTGCAAGTACCAGAAAGCAGAACAGGAACGCTGACGCCATATAGTTTAGATGCCATTTTTCATGAAAAACGATCCATATTTTACAAAAAGCAGAAGACTCCATAATTCCCACATGCATCAGATATACTGTGAATACGCTCGCACCCATAGAACAGACCAGACGTTCCCAGAAATTTGGTACTACGATTTTCTGAAACCAATATTTTACACTGATAAAAATCGTGATACAATTTACCAATACAAAAGAGTTAAAAAATATTTGGAATGTCCATTCATAGATATCTCCAGTGACGATACTTTTGTAATATGTCATATAGCACGACATAGCGATACATAAAAAATTGGCTCCCCAAAGAGCAACTAATTTTTTAGAGCAATTTTGTAAATTTAATTTATGTTCTAAAAAATATCCGATGCAGGGATATAAAGTAACCATACCGGTTATGCTACTGACATTTATATCTCCGTTTAAGGCAACCGTTCCATTCCACAGTAAATATTGGAGAACCGGAAGGATTCCGTCAAAAGCGAGGGACATTCCAATCAGATAATAGTAGTGCTTTTTTGTAAGGCCCTTCACCAACACCCGCAAGAATGGAAGGCACATTAAATAGGCAAGGAATACATACAGATACCAAAAAGAATAATTCCAATTACTTTGGTAAAGCCGAATAATAAATTCATAAAAATTAATCGGATGATTTTCAGTTACACAGCTTCTTAAAAAATATAAAAATGAAAAAGCAACCAATACAACCAGAATCTTTAAAATCCGTTTTGCCCATACAGTCCGAATGGACTCCTGGTCGTTCCCCAATAACAGGGCCCCGCTTATTGCAAAAAATAATGGGACCGAGAACTTACAAAAAACAGAAAGGAAAAGGTATGTCCAATACTGAAAAGAATCAGGCGGATATCATGAAAAAAGCCAAAACCCATTCTTTGCGGTATGATTGAATATCACAAAAAAGATCGCAACGATCCGCATGATTTCCAGGTGGATTGAATCCCCCCCCCCACTGTTTTCATGAGTCCTCCTTTTCTGCTTATCTGCTCATCATAATCTTCAAATACGTCTTTAGATTATCTCTCCCAAAGTATTTTGCAATCAGCAGCACCGTACGAAATACGCTCATCTCATTCGCCCTGAGATCTTCCTTTGCCCTTTCACAGTACTCCTTTAAAAATTTTTTCTGTATCTTTTGCAGGGTAAAGCAGTGTGTCTGCACCTTTGAAAGCTGAAGAAAATCCAAAAGTTTCCTGTCCTTTAATGCGCCGATTTCCTGATTCAAATGGTCAAAGATATCAAAATGTACAAACAGGCGGTCATCATCACATGCAACATCCTGCCCTGGTCTCTCAAGTCGGTAATAATACAGGTATTCCGGCACCGCTACAACAGATTTCGCTTTAGCGAATACTTCTACCTTAAACGGCAGGTCATCAAAGCGCCGGATCTGCTCCTGAAACGTGATCTGATTCTCCATCAGGAAATCCCTCCGATAAATTCCCCGCCAGATCGCAACGCGCAGGTAAACCATCAATTTATGAATCGCAAGCTTATCTGACGTACCCTGCGAATACTCATCCCCCAATGCATCGCTCATCCGTTCCACTTTTCCGGAATTCTCATAAAATGCATTATATCCGGAGTAGCAGACATCATAGGAGCCGATCAGTGCACGACTGAATAACTTTTTAAACATGGATGGCTCCACAAAATCGTCCGGGTCCACGAATCCGATGTAGCGCCCCTTTGCCTCTTCCATTCCACGTTTTCTGGCAGAGGCACATCCGCCGTTTTCCTTATCAATCAGTTTAATTCTGGGATCTGATTTGGCATGCTCCAGGATGATCTCTCTGGAATGATCCGGCGAACCGTCATTCACGAACAGAAACTCCACATAGGGTGCTTTCCAGGCTGTGACAGATGCAATACACTGCTCCAGATATTTCGCCACATTATATACCGGGAACACAACGCTCAGCTCCACCTCATTCCTGCTGTTTCGGTTCCAGTCAATGACATCTATCTTGTTAGCTTTTCCAATACATTCCATGTGGATATGTCTGCAAACAGGGCGGAATTCCTCCCACAAATGGAAGCAAGGGACATAGTCACGCCATAGCTTTCCAATCAGATAGGCCGGTTTCAGTGACTTTGTTGAAAGGATGGCTGCCCTTTTTACATTCGAGTCAAAAAGAACTGCATCGACAGGCGTTTCAAATGAATATTCGATTGTTTTTAGGTATGGTACCAGAGTGATCTGAGGCAGATGAAACGAACTGTTCTGCTCTGCGGTACGTTTTAACACGGATACCATTTTGGCAAGCCGTTTTTTTGAGTTGCCTGCCAGGTAAAGTTTTTTCAAATCATGCTTTATTGTGCAGAGTTTCAGGAGAAGATCACACGTATTATCGTGCTCTGCAATTACCAGGATGGTTTTAATGTCTTCTTTATAATCGAAATATCCAGACAGAGAAATCATAAGGCCCTCCTTATTCTATTTACAACATTCATGGAAAGCTCAGATGGCAGGTAATCGCAAAGGAGCAGGCGAAGCCTGTTTTTTTGCATCATCCATACAAACAGTCTCTCTTTTTTATAGTTTCTTCTTGTCTTGAAGTAACGCTTTAACATCTCCGGCGGAAGCGAACGATACAGATCAGACAGTTTTTTTACCAATTCAGGCCGTGTCTGCAGATCCGACATATCCAGGCACCATTTGGCATAACGATTTAACATATTTATCATGGCCTCAACGATTTCCCAGTCACAGTTCTCTTCCTTTGCAAAACGAAATACATCTCGGAAAACTTTAACAATGTCAAGACGCCCTTTACCCGACTGCGCCGTAATCTGTCCCGATGTATTCGTCCGGTAATAAAATCCGACATCATTTACACCAATACACGCCGAAGCATGATAAGCCAGATAGAAATGTGGAAAAATATCCTCCCACTTTACACCTTCCGGAAATCGGAACTGATGTGTCCGGAGAAAATCCGTCCGATAGATCCGACGGCATGCATTCGGTTCCAGATAATAAATCTGCTTGTCCTCAACTGCTGATACGATGCGGTTTTCTGTAAAGAAAATCTGATTTAAAAGTTCCTTGTCATACCAGTCAAAAGTATTTTGTGTTACGGCATCATAGATTGTAGGAAGTGTGAAGATCAGATCAATCTGTTCAGAATCAAAGTTTTCCAGCTCCTCCGTCACTCGCTCTACATAATTGGGGGTCAGCCAGTCGTCACTGTCGAGAAAACCTACATATTCGGTATCAACAAGCGCCAGACCAGTGTTTCTGGCCGCGCCAAGCCCTTTGTTTTCCTGTCGCAGGTATGTAATCATTTCAGGATACTGTTCTGCAAATTCCCTGCAGATTCTGGATGTATGTTCATCCTTCGAACCGTCGTCTACGACGATGACCTTATGGTTATCCACTGTCTGCTTTACCAGGCTGTTTAAGCACTGTCCCACATACTTTTCCACATTATAAGCAGGTACGATAATCGTCAACAGCTTATTGTTCCCCTCCATTTTGCAGTCTCCTTTTTCTTCGTAGCTTTTTTATATAAAACATGACATAACACAGCAGAGAAAGATTTCTTCTTAGCATCCACAAGTATACCCAGGCCTTCCAGCCAATGGGCTGCCCAGGTTGGGTATAAGAGAGCATTGGGCTCAGTAAAAGCTGCCGGGCATCCTGAAAAAAGGCCTGAAAGATATGCCATTTTACAATGTTGCTCTGATGCCACAGGGCATTCGTAAGAAGATATCTAAAAAAACAGGGGAGATAGACGGTAGCATTTCCCTGACTGTTCAGAAACTCTCTAATCGCAGCTCCATTTTTTAGAAAATCAAATTTATAGGAATCATTCTGGATTTCCCGATCCGTTATGGCTGTTCCGGTATTTTTTCTGTAGTAATAGACTGCCTCCGGACAAACCGCCATGCACTTGGAAAGGACAGACGTCTGAAAGCTGAACAGAGCATCCTCATAAATGACATGTTCTGGATTCCTGAGATTATATTTTACGAGAAAATCCCGTCTGTAAATTCGGTCCCACACCCCGATCCACTCCACGATTTCCGGATGGGAACTGGAGTGAAAACTCCCACATGCCCCCAGGGCTTTATATAATTCCTGGTTCCGATAAGGTTTTTGTTCCTTGGTATGATCCTGGTAAAGAAAAATATTTCCAACTACAACATCGGCCCCGGTATCCTTTGCCCGCAGATATAGAGACCGGAACATGTCCGGGGCAACAAAATCGTCACTGTCCACAAAACCGATATAATCTCCGCAGGCCATCCCGATCCCGGAATTTCTGGCCGCACCAAGACCGTCATTTTCCTTATGCAGAATCCTGACCCGCGAATCTTTTCTGCAGAAAGCGTCCAGAATGGCAGGCGAAGAATCCGTCGAACCATCGTCAATGCAAATAACTTCCAGTTCCTGCAAAGTCTGGGAAAGGATACTGTCCAGGCACTGACGAAGGTATTTTTCTGTATTGTACACAGGCACAATAACCGAAATTTTTATGTGATCCATAGGCTTTCGTTTTCCACACAAAATATTGGCTTCCTCCACTGGTTCAATGCTTCCCGCAGTCATGAAAAGCGTTTCCATGTTTGTTTCTGCTGTATTCCCGGAAACAAGTGAAATAAAACCGGTTAAATGCACGGCCGCCGTGGTATTTCGCCCGTCCGAAAAGCGTCGTAGTCTCTGGAATGGAAACGGGGCATATGGCCGCTGTTAATTGCCGCTCCTTTATATAAGCGGTTAATAGCCGCTCGGACAGGAAGCCAAAAATTCGTTTCTGGTATGCATTTCGCTCTTTCAGCTCCGTTTCAAGGCGTTTTTCCAGCTCAAACAAGATCGGAAACAGCCACTGGCAGTAATCATTTAAAAACAGCCTTCCGGCAATAAACATGTTGTAAGGAATCAGCATGTTCTGTTTCAACACCGTATCCAGCGTTTTTGCAGTCGGAGAATCTATATCACTTAAGACATCGCGCAGCATAGCCAAATCTGAACCGATATGATACTTTTGGTATTCTTCAGTAAGATCCATACGAAAATAGTATGGAGGCGGGAGTATGACATCACATATCTGTAATCGGGAAACGATCTCTTCTGCACGAATCAGGAACCGTCTGCGGTAGTGGCTTAAGCCGGTATATGCATGGATATCATGCTTCCAGATCCAGTACAATGCGGTCAGTTCGCAGAAGGTCCGGTTCCTGGCAGAAATGTTTTCCCCTGTATCATCCCGTATTTCGCACAGGATATCCGATGACAAAGCGGCGCCTGTCTGGATTGGAAGAAGATGCGTTCCGACGGTCTCTATTTTTTGATCATGCGTGGCGATATAGATCGCAGCGGCGGGCTCAGCCCCGTATATACAATCCAGGCAGGCTCCCAAGCGCTGCCGGCCGGACATGGTTTTCATCTATCTGCACCTCATGAGTCTCTCCCTTCAAAGTCCGGCTGATATAAGGGAATGATTTCCCTGCCGCCGATCGCTTTTATACATCCACGTTCCAGCCAAAGGATACGGTTGCACATGCGTTCAATCTGTTCGATCGAATGGGAAACGAGAATTACAGTTGTCTGATCTGACATTAACTCCTGAATCCGTTTTTCACATTTTTCCTGAAATTTGTAATCCCCGACAGAAAGAATTTCATCGCAGATTAAAATATCGGGTTTTACAATGGTTGCCACGGAAAATCCGATGCGCGCCACCATGCCGGAGGAAAAGTTCTTGATGGGTACGTCTATGAATTCCTCCAGCTCCGAAAACTCAACGATTTCCTCAAATTTCTGACGCATGAAATCACGTGAGAATCCCAGAACCGAACCATTCAGGAAAATATTTTCCCGTGCAGTCAGATCTGCATCAAAGCCTGCCCCTAATTCAATGAGCGGGGCAACCGTTCCTGCAACTGTCACGCTTCCTGCTGACGGCTTTAAAATCCCGGAAATAATCTTTAATAACGTGCTCTTGCCGGAGCCGTTGAGCCCAATGATGCCAAACACATCTCCACGATTGATCGTAAAAGAAATATCCTGGAGCGCTGTGAAATCTTCAAAAAAGAGCTGACGCTTCAGAAGCTTAATGCAATATTCCTTCAGATTGTCAATCTTGTCTTTATTCATATTAAAATGCATGCTGACATTGTTTACTTCTACGGCATATGTCATGGATAAATGCTCCTTTTTATGGGCGGACCATGTTTCGGAAACGTGTAAGCGCGGCGGCTGTCGGCCAATGGTCCGGAACGTTCTTTGGGAAGCCCCCTGTGCGGCAGCCGCCACCTGGAGCTAAATGTATAAAATAAACCGGTCCTGGCTGCGTTTAAAAATAAAAAGCCCCACAAGAAGGAACAACAGAGAAAAACATATGCAGGTAAGATGCATTGCAGGATCTGGCATGCGTCCCTCAATGACAAGCTCCCTCAGAAGGGTGACAAAGTAATAAAGCGGATTATAGAAAATAAACTTCTGAATACTTTCAGGAATACTCTCTAAAGGGTAAAACAACGGTGTCAGGTACATCCAAGCTGTCGTCCATACAGAATAGAGGTGGCCTGTATCCCGAAAAAAGGTATTGCAGGAAGCGAGAATCAGGCCCAGCCCGGTACTGAACACAAATGCATAAAAAACCGGAATCGGAATCAAAAGTATTGTTGGCTGTATCGGCATCTTTGTAATCAGGATCACCAGAAGGACAGCAGCAAAGGAAAACACCACATTGACAAGGGCAAACGTTGTTTTTTCCAGGGGAAAAATATATTTAGGAATGTATACTTTTTTAATCAGATACCCTGACTGAACAATGGATGTCAGCGCGCCATTTGTAGCCTCGACAACAAAATTAAAAATCAGATAGCCGCAGAGATAATATACCGGAAAATATTGGATATCGCTTTTAAACATGTTGGAGAAAACAGCGGTTATAACAAGCATCATCAGCAACGGGTTTAAAATGCTCCATAAAAAACCAAGAATCGAACGGCGATATTTGAGCTTAAAATCTCTGGCAACCAGATCCTGAAGCAAAAAATGATACTTACGGAATACCTCAAAATATATATTCAAAATGGCAAGCCCCCGTTTCATAAAATTTAGCCAGCTTCCCTGCCTCGACAGAGATGTCCGGAATCCCTTCTGGACAGACACGGGTGTCAGAATATTGTTCTTCAGAAAACAGACGGCAGGATTCCAGACACTGTGCAGCCCATGCATGACAGGATTCCAGAGAAAGCCATTTCATCCGAGTCGTGGCCTGCACCTCCCTGGAAACCGTATCGGCAATGATGCAAGGCAGCCCGGCCGCCTGTGCCTCCAAACAGGAAACGGGAAGGCCTTCGTACAGAGATGGCAGTACAAAGAGATCCATAGTCCACAGCAACGGAGCGGTATCCTTCCGCTGGCCCAGAAAGTGGACATGTTCTGTGATGTTTAGCTGGTCTGCATACCGTTCCATGTCCCTCTTAAGGGGGCCGTCTCCAATGAGGAGAAGGTGAGCATCCAAAGTCTCCTCCAGAACATCACGAAAAACGGACAGCAGAAAGCGGTGGTTCTTCTGCGGAACAAATCGCCCGATATGGCCGATGAGGTATGCACTTTCCAATCCCAGCTGTTCGCGGTATTGGGAACGGATTGCTTCCTTATAATAAAAAGCCTGCGGCTCAATGGCATTGGGGAGAATCAGGCAGGGAATCTTTTTCCCTAAAGATCGGTGGAATAAAAACTCTCCCGCAGCCCTGGAGCATGCCATATGTTTACACGATATGAACCGAATCGGCAGGCATAGGATACGATTTCTCCATGCGGCAGGGATGCGATCAGAATATTTCGTTGCATGACTGTGGATGATAAAGTTTTTTATCCCGTAATGCTTTGAAATCGGCCGCAGGAAGAAGGACAAATATACCTCATGATTATGGAGCCAGTCGTAGTTCTTTCCATGCTCTTTAAAGAACTCGTTCACTGCTTTCAAAGCATGCAGAGACACCCCCGGCTTCGGTAAAAAAAAGACCCGCCCGCCCAGTGTCCGAATTTCCTCTTCATAAGACTCCTCGCAGGGGAGGAAACAGAGAAAATCAAACTGGATCTCCGACCGGTCCAGATGCCTGTAATAATTCATAATAACGCCCATGACACCGCTCCAGATCGCCGGAGTGGAGACAAAATGCAGGACTCTAATCATGGGGATACCTCCGAATTTTGCAGGGTTTACTTCCGATAATCGTACTTACAAGAACTGACCCAATTTCCCCATCAATTTCAGCAAAAAACTGTTAATCCCCCGATTTTTATCTAATCTTCTTTGTCCTAATTGTTTTAAACCAATCCATTTTTACATCAAAAAACAAACCGTTCCTATCCAAAATAAAGCGTTTCATGGCATCATTCTACCAGCTTCGCAGGTCGCATACAGCCACAACCATCAGCATCATATAAAGCCTGAGATTCCCTGCACAGAATACACCAAAAAAGACCAAAACCGTATTCCATTGGTGCCAAACACTCGTCCAGACCCTCTCTTCGTGCCTCTGGAACTATGTTTCCATCACTCCAGAGGAGCTGGTAAGAATTCCTAATGGAAACTATCATTTATGGGGTGTCACAGTATGAAAGCCTGTATTGAAAACAAGCTGCTCGTGAAAGAAAGCTATTAAGTGATCCTCAGATATGAGGGAATAGAAAATATTGAAATGCAACGCGGTATCACGCTGACAGAACAGGTGCCGGCGGTGTCGAACAGCAGATCAACCCATTCTGGGAGCTCAAAATCACTGGAACCAAATACCAAATTGTCGTTACATATAAGGATTGTAAAACAGCCATCCCGTTAGAGAAAATGGATGCCTTTCATTCTAAACTTTCATGTACCCACAAGCAACTTTACCGCCACGAGTAAAATTTTTCTGGCACCTTTGGCATACGGAACTTATTCCGTCTGCCAGGCAGTATAGGAATCCTCAGCACTCCCGTCATTCTCCTCCTTCCCCTCCTTTGACAGAGAAAATATCTGCAGCCGCCTCATCACCTGCGCCCGCCCAGATATTGATTCGAAGCCAGATACCATGTAACCCTAACCTGCTCATGCTTCCCCTCTATAAACCCTGTCACCACGAAGGACACTGGACAAAAAGAGGCCGCAAGGGAGCAAAACCTGTCCTGCTCTGTTCCCTTACGGCCTCTATATTCCTGAAACTATGAATCAGGCTGCCCATGCTATACACAAATCATGTCCCATGAACTTTACGCCCGGCCCGTCTCCTGCCTCCCACGGCCCTGTCTCCCCGTAGTTTCCCTATATTCCTCCGGGCTGAAATGAAGCACCCTTGTCCCACTGCTTTCAAACTGGAATGGCACATAGAGTAACTCCTCCATCGCCTTGTGCACTGCCTCCCGTTTCTCCTCTTCCACATAAAACAGCAGAAACCCGCCGCCGCCAGCGCCCAGAAGCTTTCCGCCCAGCGCTCCCGCTGCAATTCCTTTTGCATAAAAACTGTCGATCGAGTTCGACGAAATGCGGTCAGAAATGCCTCGTTTCAGTTTCCACGTGTAATCCAGCAGTCTGCCAAACTCATTCAGATCCGCTCCCGACGTAAGTACACGTTCTGCTTCATCCACCAAATCAAGCATTTCCAGAAGCTGCTGCGTCTTACTGGAACGCGCCTGTCTGGTTGCCTCCTGGATATCTGCGGAAAGGCGGGAAAATCCAGTGAAAAACAACATCAGATTACGGTTAAGCTGTCTTTTCCGTTCGCGTGAAATGATAATCGGATTCACTTCATAACCTTCGGCGCTGAAATTGATTCGATTCAGACCGCCAAAGGAGGCCGCGATCTGATCCTGGACGCCCCCGCTCTCTTTGCACAGAGTCCGTTCCAGATAAATTGCCTCATCTGCAAGACGCCTCTTATCCGCATATTTCCCCTTCAGCGCATAGAATGCGTTCAACATCCCCACTGCAAACGAACTGCTCGTACCCAGCCCGGATCGCGCCGGCAAATCTGCCTCATACGTCAGACGCAGCTCATGCATATCCAAAAATTTCATCGCCTCCCGGATCGCCGGGTGTTGGATTTCATCGACATTCCTGACCCGTTCAATCACAGAATAGGACACCTCTGTCGCATAATCAAAAAATCTTGGCAGATGGCGCACATTCACATAGCAGTATTTATCAAAGGTAGTGGAAATCACAGCTCCGCCATGTTCGGCATAAAAATCCGGAAAATCCGTACCTCCCCCGAAAAACGACATGCGAAACGGCGTTTGTGTTATAATCATAGCTTTCCTTCCATTTCCAGTATTTTTTGTACAGCGTCGAGGACATTGCCACAAATCAAATCCGGCGTTCCGCGGTATTTTCCGTCTCTGCCGCCCTCCCCCGTCAGTACAAGAGCCGTGCGCATCCCCGCATTGATTCCAGTCTGAATATCCATCGTTGTGTCCCCGATCATCCAGCTCTGGGACAGATCAATATGGTATTTCTCCGCCGCCCTCACCAGCATGCCTGTTTTGGGCTTCCGGCACTCACATTCCACCTTGTAGACCGGATTCTCTTCCGGATACCCTTTATCCGGGTGATGCGGACAATAAAAAATATCATCGAGGAAAACGCCCTCCCGCCCAAGAAGTGTTGCCATCTTTCTATGGATCATCTCCACATCTTCGATCTGGCAGAGCCCGCGGGCAACCACAGGCTGAT
>Ga0137306_103138_pt1 | contig 12659 bp, 12 predicted proteins | sample Inofroosms_March_FD_97187 | JGI IMG/M metagenome (GOLD analysis project Ga0137306, IMG submission 97187) | Mouse cecal microbial communities from Vienna, Austria - N-Acetylneuraminic and N-Acetylglucosamine D2O microcosms_March | ecosystem: Host-associated > Mammals > Digestive system > Large... | reverse complement strand
GACCCGGATATGTTCGACGTGACCACCTACAGCTACGACATCATCCACACCCGGATGCAGCAGCAGGCCTTTCTGAACGCAGGCCTGCAAATCTCCACCTATGACAGGCGGGAGGGGCGGGATGAGGCCGACTCCATGCGCTACGAGGGGGGGATCCGGGAGTACGTCACCTGGCTCAACGCCAACAAGACCCCGGTCCACGAGGACGTGATCTACATGGCCGGCCAGAAGGACGACTCCTCCGTGGAGGTGGCCCTGCAATACAACGACAGCTACAGCGAAACCATCGTCTCCTTTGCCAACGACGTGCGCACCCCGGAGGGGGGAATGCACGAGGAGGGCTTCAAGCGGGCCCTCACCACGGCCCTCAACGCCTACGGGAAAAAGACCAATATCATCAAGGGGGACGACAAGGTCTCCGGCGAGGACTGCCGGGAGGGCATCACCTGCGTCATCTCCGTCAAGCTCACGGAGGCCCAGTTCGAGGGCCAGACAAAGGCCAAGCTGGGCAACGCCTCCATCCGCACCCTGACGGCCTCTGTGGTGTCGGAGAAACTGGAGGAGTACCTGGAGGAGAATCCCAAGGTGGCCCGGCTCATCCTGGACAAGGCCATGATGGCCAACCGGGCCCGGGAGGCCGCCCGGAAGGCCAAGGAGTCCATCCGCCGCAAGACCGCCCTGGGCGGCGCGGCCATGCCGGATAAGCTGCGGGACTGCAACGAGAACAATCCGGAGCTCACCGAAATCTATATCGTCGAGGGCGACTCCGCCGGCGGCTCCGCCACCCAGGGCCGGGACAGCCGGTTCCAGGCCATTCTCCCCCTGTGGGGCAAGATGCTCAACGTGGAGAAGGCCCGGGTGGACAAGGTGTACGGCAACGACAAGCTCCAGCCGGTGATCACCGCCCTGGGGGCCGGCATTGGGGAGGACTTTGACGTCAACAAGCTGCGCTACCACAAGGTCATCATCATGGCCGATGCGGACGTGGACGGCAGCCACATCCGCACCCTGCTCCTGACCTTCTTCTTCCGGTTCATGCGGCCCCTCATCGAGCAGGGCTACGTCTACTCCGCCGTTCCCCCCCTCTTCAAGCTCAGCCGGGGCAAGACCACCCGCCTGGCCTTCTCCCCGGAGGAGCGGGACCAGATCTCCTCCCAGCTCCGGGGTGACAACCCCAACGCCAAGGTGGACATCAGCCGCTTCAAGGGCCTGGGCGAGATGAACCCCCACGAGCTCTGGGAGACCACCATGGACCCGGAGAAGCGGACCCTCCGCCGCATTGAGCTGGACGACGCGGTCCAGGCGGACGCCATCTTCACGGTCCTCATGGGGGAGAAGGTGGAGCCCAGAAAGGAATTCATTGAGAAGAACGCCAAGTACGCCGTAAACCTGGACTACTAAAGAGGGTGACGAGGAATGAAGCGCAGATTAATCATCTCCCTGCTGGCGCTGCTGCTGGCCCTGGCGGGCTGCGGCGGCGTATCCCGGGAGGCGTACGACAGGGTGTGCGCGGAGCGGGATGCGCTCCAGGCCCGGCTGGAGGAGGCGGAGGCCCTGCCGGTGACCGTCAGCGGGACCTTCGCGGCCAGGGTCCGGGACCTGATTCCGGACTATGTGCTGGACAGCGAGACGCCCCGGGTGGCGGTGGTCACCCTGTTCCAGAGCGGACCCTTCACCCTCCAGATGGGAGATCTGGCCCAGGAGTTGGAGATAGGCGGGACCTATGTCTTTGAGATAGAGACCCGGGAGGACCTGGAGATCACAGCGGAGGAGTACGAGGGAGGCGCGCCCTTTGCCGACGAGGCAATTTCCCGGTATGGGCTGAGAATAGCCGGCTTCCGGGCCGCCCGGGAGGACGAGTTCGGGCTGGATTCCAGCTGCATTGTGTTTGAAAAACGGGATTAGACGAAAAGCGAGGAAGCATCATGAGCAAAAAACCACAGTACGATCCGGAGGAGATCCGGTTCCCGGAACAGAAGATTGTGTCGTCTCCTCTGGTGCCGGAGATGACCAACTCCTATATTGAGTACGCTATGTCGGTCATCGTGGGCCGGGCCCTGCCCGACGTGCGGGACGGCCTCAAGCCGGTCCACCGCCGAATCCTCTACGCCATGTACGAGGACAATCTCACAAGCGACAAGCCCTTCAAGAAGTCGGCCACCTGCGTGGGCGACGTGCTGGGCCGGTACCACCCCCACGGGGATCAGTCGGTCTATGACGCTCTGGTCCGTCTGGCCCAGGACTTCTCCACCCGCTACCTGCTGGTGGACGGACACGGCAACTTCGGCTCCGTGGACGGGGACCCCCCGGCGGCCTACCGGTACACCGAGGCCCGGCTCTCAAAGCTCTCCAACGAGATGCTCCGGGATATTGACAAGGACACCGTGGACTGGGACCCCAACTTTGACGAGTCCCGGAAGGAGCCCAGGGTCCTGCCCAGCCGGTTCCCCAACCTGCTGGTCAACGGCTCCGCCGGCATCGCCGTGGGCATGGCCACCAACATCCCGCCCCACAACCTGCGGGAGGTGATCGGGGCCTGCGTCCACGTGCTGGACCACCCGGAGGCGGATCTCAATGACCTGATGGAGTACATCAAGGGTCCCGACTTCCCCACCCGGGGCATCATCATGGGCCGGGCGGGCATCCGCCAGGCCTACGCCACCGGCCGGGGCCACATCCGGGTCCGGGCCCGGACGGAGTTCGAGGAGTTCGGTCAGAACCGGACCCGCATTGTGGTCACGGAGATCCCCTACCAGGTCAACAAGCGGATGCTCATCAAGAACATGGCGGACCAGGTGGAGGACAAGCGGCTGGAGGGTATCTCCGACATCCGGGACGAGTCGGACCGGAACGGGATGCGCATTGTCATTGAGCTCAAGCGGGACGCCAACGCCCAGGTGGTGCTCAACCGGCTCTATGCCCAGACCCAGCTGCAAACCACCTTTGCCATCAACATGCTGGCCCTGGTGGACAACCAGTCCCAGCCCAAGATTCTCTCCCTGCGCCACATCATTGACGAGTATCTCAAGTACCAGGAGGAGGTCCTGCTCCGCAGGACCCGCTATGACCTGCGCAAGGCCCAGGAGCGGGCCCACCTGCTGGAGGGGCTGCTCATCGCCCAGGACAACATTGACGAGGTCATCCGCATCATCCGCACCAGCTACGACGACGCAAAGGAGAACCTGATGAGCCGGTTCTCCCTGGACGACGTGCAGGCCCAGGCCATTCTGGAGATGCAGCTGCGCCGCCTCCAGGGCCTGGACCGGGAGAAGCTGGAGAATGAGTACAAGGAGCTGGAGGAGCGGATCGACTATTTCCAGAAGCTTCTCTCCGACGAGGGCCTTCTGCGGGGCGTGCTCAAGGAGGAGCTGGAGGAGATCGCCGCCAAGTACGGGGATGAGCGCATGACGGAGATCGGCTTTGACGAGGACGATCTGGACGTGGAGGACCTCATTGAGGAGGAGCAGTGCGTCTACACCCTCACCAGCGGCGGCTACATCAAGCGCACCAGCGCCAGCGAGTACCGCCTCCAGGGCAAGGGGGGCAAGGGCAACCGCTCCATGTCCACCAAGGAGGAGGACTACGTCAACACGGTGTTCACCGCCTCCACCCACGACTACGTCCTCTTCTTCACCAACATGGGCCGTGCCTACCGCCGGAAGGGCTACCAGATTCCCTCCTCCGGCAAGACGGCCAAGGGGACCAATATCGTGAACATCCTGCCCGTGGAGCCGGGGGAGAGCGTCAGCGCCATGATCTCCACCCGGGACATCACCGCCGGGGACCGGTTTCTGGTGATGGTCACCCGGAACGGCACCGTGAAGCGCCTGCCGGTGGAGTCCCTGCGCAACCTCCGCAACAACGGCCTGCGGGTGCTGAAGCTGGACGAGGGGGACGAGCTGATCTCCGTCCGGGAGACGGACGGGGATATGAATATCCTTATCGCCACCCACGATGGGTCCGCGGTCTGCTTCCACGAGACGGACGTGCGCTCCATGGGCCGGGAGGCCATGGGCGTGCGGGGCATCCGCCTGCGGGAGGGCGACTACGTGGTGGACGCGGCCCGGGCTGTCCCGGGCAAGGCGGTGCTGACCATCACGGAGAAGGGCTACGGCAAGCAGACCCCGGTGGAGGAGTACCGCATCACCGCCAGAGGGGGCCTGGGAATCAAGAACTACGGTCTGACGGACAAGACCGGACGGGTGGTGGGCATCAAGGTGGTGGACGGCAGCGAGGATCTCATGGTGCTCACCGAGAAGGGGATCCTGCTGCGCACGGCCGTGGACACCATCAAGACCTGCGGCCGGTCCACCCAGGGGGTGATCGTCATGCGCTTCAAGGAGGAGGACGACAAGGTCATCTCCATTGCCCTGGCGGACCGGGAGCCGGAGACGGCGGAGACAGAGGAAGAGCCGGTATGAAGCAGGTGACCATCTATACGGACGGGGCCTGCTCCGGCAACCCCGGCCCCGGCGGCTGGGGGGCGATCCTGCAATACGGGGAGCACCGGAAGGAGCTCTCCGGCGGGGAGCGGAACACCACCAACAACCGCATGGAGCTGACAGGGGTGATCCGCGCCCTGCAAACGCTGACGGAGCCCTGCATTGTGGAGCTGTATTCGGACAGCAAGTATGTCATTGACGCCCTGGAGAAGGGCTGGGCTAAGAGCTGGCGGGCCAAGGGCTGGGTCAAGGGGGACAAGAAGCCCGCCCTGAACCCGGACCTCTGGGAGACGCTGCTGGAGCTGTGCGAGGTCCACCAGGTGCGCACCCACTGGGTCAAGGGCCACAGCACCAACCCCTTCAACAACCGCTGTGACCAGCTGGCGGTCAGCGAGTGGCAGAAGCTGAAATAGCAAGGAAATCCATTTTGCGAGAACGCCGCCTTCTGTAGGGGCGAGCATCGCTCGCCCGCTCTGACGACGCCCTCCAGCGGCCCGAAAGAAGCGGGCGAGCGATGCTCGCCCCTACACAAATCCCGCAAGGAGCCATCTGCCGATGTAAAAATGGATTTCCCTGCTGAAATAGAAAAAGCCCCCGGAGAATTTTCTCTCCGGGGGCTCAGGTTTTGCCGCCTTACTCGCTTACTCCATAGAGAACCCTTGGAGCCGCAAGGCTTTAAGGGGTTTTCTCTATGTATTTTGTAATAGGATTTTGAAAGTGTAGGTTCAAAAATACCCCCGTCCTGCCGGGCGGGGGTATCACATTATTTGACAAAATGCGCGTCGGCATGTATAATAAATCTGCCGTCCAGCCGGGACGGTCAAAAGGAGCGTTGCTACACAGGCGGTTAGCCACCAACCCCCATGTAAATCTCAACGGGGGGAGGTGAAGCGAATGTGGAAAAGAAAGCTGTTAAAAGCTATGCTTACCGCGATTTTGGCGGTGATAACAGCAATTTTACTTACCACAAAAGTGTGTTGACCGCCCGGCTAGGCCCCGGACGGTCAACGTTTTTTTGTTGACTTGTAGGGTGAGCTAACCGCCGTAGCAACGCCCTTCTGCTTTTATTATAGTTGCCCGACGCTGGTTTGTCAACGGAAAATTTCAAGAGTTCAAGACACGCGCCCCTGCCCGGCAGGGGGGCTTCTCCTATCCAGGAGAATTTTTATTCCGTTTCGGAGGGGAGGGGGTAGCGGGTGTAGATGGCGAGAAGATCGTGTTCGAAGGAAAGGGGGGAATCTTGATTTCCCCATCCAATAGATCCTGCTTTCCCGCCACCAGCGGTCAAGATGCAGGGATATTCATAATGAGGACTTGAATAGGCACCTTTTACCGCGATTGCCCAATGTCCATCCCAGTGAATCAGATCCCCAGGCTTTACCTGCCATGGATCCGTTACCTTACGATAGGGTGCATCTCCGAAAATATCGTCCCAAAAGGCGAACGCAAATTTGGCACACTCGGTTCCATAGGTTCCAAGGGCCCCGTAATACTTCGGATTGTACGGATCGTATTCAGAATAATCCGTATACGAGGTAAACCCAGCCTCCTTCGCCTTCTCCCCGGGCTCTTTCCCATTCCTGTACTCCTCAATCAGAGCCAGCACATTCTCCTCGGTAACGGGCATCCCGTTGGTCAGGGCAGCGGAGGGGGCGGCCTGGGGATTTTGTGTATCGCCGGGATGATCTGTTGTGCCGGGAGCTGTCGTGTCCGGGGTTGTGGTTCCAGGATTTTCGGGTGTCCCCGTACTCTGCACACCGACAGCCTTTTTCAGCCGGGTATAGATGACCGCTGTTTGTGCGCGGTTCAGCACCCCCTTGGGGGCAAAAGTTCCCTGCGCGTCAACACCGGCCAGCAGCTCCCAATGGTAGCACACGGCTACCGCCGTCCTGTAATTGCCGTCCACAGCGGCAATATCCGGAATTTTGTTTATCGTTGCCTGGATTTCGGTGTCGTTCGGAAGAACAACACTCTTGTCAACCATGACGTTGTACATCATCTGCGCCATGACCTCCCGGGTGACCTCAACGTCGCCGCCCCAGCGGGTAAGTCCAGCGAACAGATTATGCTTCTCAGCAGCGTCGTAGTTCTGGTTCGGCCAAGCGCCCTCGCGGGTGCTGTTCACAACATCGTTGTTATAAAATGCCCGGGTCAGCACTGTAACAAACTGAGCCATATTGAGCTTGCCGGACGGACTGAACACACCGGAGGCCGTGCCGGTCATGACCCCGTCGTTGTAGGTCTCCAAGATGGCGTCATAGGCCCAGAAGCCGGGTACAGCATCGTCGAATGGGTTGTTGCCGGCATAGGCACAGGGCGTCAGACCCAGGCAGAACACAAACGCCAACAAAAGGGACAGTCTCTTTTTCATGGGATTTCCCGCCTTTCGTTTTTGTATTCCCATTATAGAGTAATATTCGGTGATGCACAAGGAGAATGCCAGGGAAATCAATTTTTATACTCTCCCAAGATAGATCAGCTGTCCGCCGTCCCACTGGCACCAGAGACCCTCGCCGCAGCCCACCTGCCAGCGGTAAAACTCCCGGCTGTCCTCCAGAGCCTCCATCAGGGTCATGATGGTCCCGCCGTGGACCACCAGGGCGGCGGATCCCCCGGTCTCCATCAGGGGCAGAAAGGCCCCCAGGACCCTCGCCCGGCTCTCCGCCTTCCCCTCGCCGCCGGGGGGCGGGATCTCCCCGGCGCTGTCCAGCCACCGGCGGTAGGCGGGATCGTCCCTCAGCTCCTCGTAGGTGCGGCCCTCAAAGACGCCGAAGGCGCACTCCCGCAGGTCCTCCACCACCTGCTGCTCCATGCCGGGATACAGCATGGCCGCCGTCTCCCGGCACCGGCGCAGGGGGGAGACCCAGAGCCGGTCCACAGGGGGTCCGGTCCTGCCCGCCAGGGCCGCCCGGCCCTCCGGGGACAGGGACTGGTCCGTGGAGCCGATGTAGCGGCGCTGGGCGTTCCACAGGGTCTGGCCGTGGCGGAAGAGATAGATTGTCCTCATTTCAGCCTCTCCCCCAGTCCGCACCGCACCCGGTACACCGCCTGGGCTCCCTCCGCCAGCTCGCAGCAGATCCGGCCCACCAGCTCCCGCCATTCCCGCTCCCCCCGGTCCAGGGGCGTGACGCCGCAGCCCACCTCGTCGCAGATGAGCACCCCCTCCGGGTGCTCCCTGAGCCACGCGGCCAGGGCCTCCCGGGGGTCAGGCAGGTCCCGGAGGGCCCGGTGGAGGCTGCGGACGCAGCTCTCCGGTCCCAGCACGCCGTCGCTCCAGGCGGTCACGCCCAGCTTTTCCCGGGCAAAGTCCAGCTTGCCTTGGGCCGCGCCCCCCACAATCAGAACCATATGGCACACACCCTTTCCGTCAACACCACCGCCGCCAGAATCACCAGCTCGCACACCTGGAGAAACCAGCCCGCCAGATCCCCGGTGAACCCGCCAAACTGGCCCAGGGCCACAGACCGGTAGACACAGTAGAACACCGCCGCCGCTGTCAGGGCCGCCAGCCCGGCAGCCGGATCTCCCCACAGCAGAACCGCCAGCGCACAGAGGACCAGATAGCCCGCCGCGGTCCACCAGGGAAAGCGGCTTCTGGCCTTGAGGGCTGCGCCCATGCCCGCCTGGGGACCGGCGGCGGGACGGGCGGAGGGGAGATGCTCAATGGCCAGGGCGCTGAGGCTCCGGCTGAGCACAAAGCCCGCCGCCGCAGTGGGGACGCTCTCCAGCTCCGTCAGCAGGGCAAAATTGAGGACGAACCACACCCCGCACCAGATGACCGCAAAGGCCCCGGCGCTGGAGTCCTTCAGAATGGCCAGCTTCCGCTCCCGGGAGGCGTGGGAGGCCAGAGCGTCCACGGTGTCGCAGTAGCCGTCCAGGTGGATGCCGCCGGTGACGGCAATGGGCACGGCGGTGAGCAGGGCGGCCCGGAGAAGGGGACCCAGCTCCAGCAGGCCGCACAGCCGGTCCGCGGCCCAGAAGGCCGCCCCCACCGCCGCCCCCACCAGAGGGAAAAAGAACAGGGTAAAGCGCATGTTTTTTTCATTCCACTCCACCTGGGGCATGGGGATCCGGGAGTAGGTGGAGAACGCGATGGCGCAGGAGGCAAGAAGCTGCTTCATAGGCGGTCATGTTCCTTTTTGCTTTTTTCTCTTCTTTTCTTTTTGAAAAAAGAAAAGAAGCAAAAGAAAAACTTCAGATGTGTTCTATCGTCAGAAGATGCTCGAAGAGCGTCTGAAAGTTCTTTTTGATTCTTTTTCTTGAAAGAAAAAGAATGACAGCAAAAACGGCAGGGGAGCCGCCCACAGGGCGGCTCCCTTCGTCTATGCCTTGCAGGCCGTGATGCCCTTCTCGGTAATCAGGTAGTCCATGAACACGTCGTGGTCCTCCATGGGGATATCCTCCCGCATGACATGGGTGCGGCACAGCAGCACCGCCGGACACCGTGTGCGGGGCAGATAGCGGTCATAGTACCCGCCGCCGTAGCCCAGACGGCGGCCCTGGGCGTCGCCGGTGGCGCAGGGGACCACCACAAGGTCAATGTCCTCCGGAGCCACCAGGGGGCACTGGAGCTTGGGCGCCAGAATGCCGAACCGGCCGCTGACCAGATCCCCCAGCCCCGCAATCTGCCGGGCCTCCATGACCCCCTTCTCCTCGCTGCACAGGGGCAGAGCCAGGATCTTGCCGTCCCGGAGAGCGGCGTGGAGCAGGGACATGGTGTTGATCTCCGCAGCCGTGCCCACGTAGCACAGGATGGTCCGGGCCTTCTGATACAGCTCGGACTGGAGCAGGCACCGGCAGATGGCCTCGTCCGCCTCCCGGCAGTAGACCGGGGACAGGTTCTTGATCCGTGCGGCCACCTCGGACCGGATGGCCTCTTTTGTCATACGCTATCTCTCCTTACCGCTTGTGATCTTTTTTTCCGCCAGCCGCTGCTCCTTGGTCTTGCAGAAGGTCTCCAGCTGGGGAACCAGGATGACGGCCACCACCAAAGCGGTGAAACCGCCGTTATAGAGGCTGAAGCCGCCGTGGATGGCCGGGATGGAGGTCACCAGCATGTAGTGGCACCCGCCGGCCAGAATCCCCGCCCACCAGCCGAAGTCCCCGGCAATGGGCGCAAGGCCGCTGGCAAAGCACAGCCCCACCAGAATGGCCTGGGCGTTGACCGGGAACACGCCGCCCAGCAGCTGGGTGAAGACCAGGGAGAACGCCACGTACCCCACCATAATAGGCCAGATGTTGCCCGGGTGGCTGCCCGCCGCCCCAAAGCACACCATACAGAAGATAATGCCCAGGGTCACGCCGTTGAAGGACGCGCCCACGGCGATGTAGTAGGCCACGATCATCAGACCGTATACGCCCACGTTCATAATGGCCAGGCCGGGCCCGTACTTGCTCACAAAGTCCGCCTTCCGGCCCGTGTCCCGGAGGAGGTCCCTATAGCCCTGGAAGCTCCTGCCGTTGAGCCAGAACCCGCCCAGGATGCACAGCGCAAAGAATATGCCGCAGAAGGTCCACACCACCGCCGGGAAGCTCTCCCCCAGGGTGGCGGTGATGGCGGGCACGTCGCGGCCCAGGCTCTTATACAGCACCGCCACCGCCATCAGTCCCAGCAGCACGCCGGGCAGAGCGGCGGAGTAGAGGTCATAGCCCTTGTGGACGTTGGGGGAGTGGGCGGCCATGGCCGGGGTGAGAAAGCCGATGAGCATCCCGACGATCAGCATCAGCGCCGCACCGGCGAGAGTCACGCCCCGGGCCTCCTCGCTGCCCGGATAGCGCAGCAGCAGCTCGCTGGCCAGAGGGCACAGGGCCGTGGAGAACATGGCCAGATTAACGTACTTGGCAAAGCTCTCCCCCCGCACCAGGGCGTGGACCATGACCCCCAGGAAGAAGGGCCAGATGTTCAGGAAGTTGATGCCCCAGAAGGAGAACCCCGTGGTGAGGAAATAGGCGGCGATGGTGGCGCCGTTGACCGCCGCGCCGGGCAGACAGGCCATGGCCGCGCACACAAAGCCCACCAGGGATACGTTGAGGAATGCGCCGGATACGCTGCCCACGGCAAAGTAGTCCTTTGTCAGCTGGGCGGGGGACATGAGGATCCGGGCAAGACCAGTCACCATCTCCCCCCGGTCCGGGGCAAGCCCCGCAGCGATGAGAAAGGCCGCGGAGGAGGCCATCAGGAAGAACCGGACCGCCTTCACCGGATCACTTTTTTGGTTAGCCAATCAAACCGCCCCCGATCATCCAAGGGTGCGCTTGGCCGCCTCCACCACATGGCCGATGGACAGGCTGGTGGTGACAGTGCCCACGCCGCCCGGCACCGGGGTGATGGCCTCCACGATGGGCTCCACCTCGTCGTACTTGGCGTCGCCGGCAATGCCCCCCTTGGCCTCGTCCCAGTTGATGGACACGTCCACCACGATCTGGCCCGGGCGCACATAGTCCTTGGTCAGGCTGCCCAGCACGCCGGCGGCGGAGATGAGGATATCCGCCTCCCGGGCCACCGCGGGCACGTCCTTGGTGCGGGTGTGGCACACCGTCACCGTGGCGTTCTTGCCCATGAGCATCATAGCCGCGGGCTTGCCCACCACCAGGCTGCGGCCGATGACCACCGCCTTCTTGCCGGTGCAGTCGATGCCGTAGTGGTCCAGAATGGCCATGCAGGCCTCGGGGGTGCAGGGGGCGAAGCCCAGATCCTTGCCCATGAATACGCCGGCGTTGCTCAGATCGGTCATGCCGTCGATGTCCTTGCGGGGGTCCAGGCGGTTGCAGATCATGTCCTGGTCCGCCTTCAGGTGCTTGGGCAGGGGGCGGAACATGAGAACGCCGTGGATCTTGTCGTTGGCGTTGATGTCGTCGATGACCTTGAGAAGCTCCTCCTTGCTCACGTCCTCCGGCAGCACGAACTTCTCCACCGCCACGCCCAGGGTCTCCGCCCGCTTGACGGCGGTGCGCTCATAGCTGAGATCGTCGGGCCGCTCGCCGCAGCGGACAATAGCCATGGTGGGGTTGACGCCCTTGGCCTTGCAGGCCTCGCAGTCAGCGATGATGCGGGCGTTGAGGGAGGCGTTGACTTCTTTTCCTAAAAGCTGTTTAGCCATGTTAGCAATATCCTCTTTTCTTTTTGATTGTTACTGGAAGAACCCGTCCTTGACCGTGTTGAACACCTCGTCCGCCAGGGCGCAGTACTTATCCAGCATACCCAGGCACTTCTTGTTCATCTCCTCGGCCAGCTCCCGGTTTTTCAGGGTCTTGGTGTTGATGAACACGTTGAGGGACGCGGCCTGGAGCGCGGCCTTGACGCACACAGCGCCGCAGCCCGCGTCGCTCACCGCCAGACGGCTCCCCTTGGCGGCGAACACGGCGATTGCGTCCAGAGCCTCGCAGCACAGCTCCATGATCTTTACCGGCACCTGGCAGGCCACCACGGTGGCGTCCTCCAGGATCCTGTCCCGGTCCGGGTTGTCCTTGGGGATGCCGTAGGCCTTGGAAAGGGGCTCAAAGCCCTTGGCGTCCAGCTCGATCTGGGCCAGGAGGTCCGCCTGGAGCTTGTCGCACTTGGCCTTGAGGGCAATGATCTCCTCCTCCACATCGGCGTATTTCTTCTTGCCAACGGTGAGGGAGCCCACCATGTTGCCCAGGGCGGTGCCGATGGCGGCCACCAGGGCGGAGGCCCCGCCGCCGCCGGGTACGGGGGCGTTGGAGGCGAGGACGGTTACAAATTCCGTGCAGGATGCTTGTGCGAAATCCATAGGATATGATTCCTTTCTTTTTGTTTTGGATGACGGTCCCGATTTTGATAACGGCCTCAATTTTGCGGTTAACAGAAATTATTCTTCGTCGGTCCAGCGGTCTGTGCCGCCCTGCATGTCGTCAGAGAGGCCCAGGAGGTAATCAGCGGAGACGTGGTAGTGGCGGCAGATCTTAGCGATCTTTTCGGAGGTGGTTGTTTTCTTTCCTCCCTCCATCTCGCTTACATTATTGCTGCTCATTCCAATGGTGTTTCCCAGCTTTTTTTGCGTCTCGCCATGCTGTTTTCGAATTTCCGAAACCCTTTCACCAAACAATTCTTTTGAAAACATAAAAACCTCTTGACAAAATCGTAATTTACGATTAAAATAGAATTAAATCGTATATTACGAGCAAAGGAAGGGATAATACGAATGAGTATTCTAAAAGATATCTACACTGACCAGTATTCTCCCCTCGAAACGCAGC
>Ga0137306_103134_pt1 | contig 12675 bp, 10 predicted proteins | sample Inofroosms_March_FD_97187 | JGI IMG/M metagenome (GOLD analysis project Ga0137306, IMG submission 97187) | Mouse cecal microbial communities from Vienna, Austria - N-Acetylneuraminic and N-Acetylglucosamine D2O microcosms_March | ecosystem: Host-associated > Mammals > Digestive system > Large... | reverse complement strand
TGTACTCTGCCAGAGTTGAGCGACCACAGATCGGTTGTTCGTTCGATTTCATAATACTGATGCAGGCCCTCTCTCACGCCTGGGATTTCAGGAAAGTCTTTATCGACATCCAGATTGTCTGTTGCTCCGGTGCTGATTTTCCCATCAACTGACATCAGCATAAACAGTGTTGTAATTGGTCTATCCATTTGATCCCTCCAAGTCCTGCTTTGACAAACTGTTTCCTCATCCGCGATGTCCTCATGAACTTCTTACAAAAATACGCCGTCACGCATATCCTTTCCACGCAACGACGTATCCGCGCTCCGAGACACCCCGGCAGTTATGATTCCTCAGTCTCTCCTGTCATCAATCATATACAGCAGCGCATTACAGATACACGCCGCGATATTGCTGCCGCCCTTCCGGCCTCTGGCTACGATATAAGGCGCCTCTGTCTCCATAATCAGCTCTTTTGACTGCACCACGTTCACAAAGCCCACCGGCACGCCGATGATCAGCTCCGGTTTCAGTTTCCCTTCCCGTACCAGCTCATAAATCCGCACCAGCGCCGTGGGAGCGTTGCCAATGGCAAAAATCAGCGGTCTGTCCAGTGCCGCCGCCTTGTCAATATTGGCGGTGGAGCGGGTGGTGCCGTTCTCCTTCGCGGCCCGGACCACATCCTCGTCAGCCACAAAGCAGAAAACCTCTCCGCCGTATCTGGCCAGCGCCCGCTTGTTGATTCCGGATTTTACCATCTGGGTATCGGTCACGATGCAGGCGCCTTTTTTTATCGCCTCCGTCGCCTTTTTCACCACATCCGGAGAAAAACAGAGGGAATCCGCATACTCAAAATCAGCGCTGGTATGGATACACCGCTTGATAATCAGCTCCTTATCCGCGTCCAGCTTCCTGTCCCCCAGCTCCTGGGTGATAATTTCAAAACTTCTCTTTTCTATTTCCATCGGCAGTACGTTTTCTAATTCTACTTTCATATATCATACCTCCAATTTAGTTCCGCAACTCCCCTCCCAAGCCCCTTTATTCTGGAAGAATTTCTGGCCGCAAGCGTCCATAAATCCTTCCGGGGCTTGTCCGGTCCGTTGCTGTTATTTCAGTTCCGCAACTCCCCTCCCAAGCCCCCTTATTCTGGAAGAATTTCTGGCCGCAAGCGTCCATAAATCCTTCCGGGGCTTGTCCGGTCCGTTGCTGTTATTTTAGTTCCGCAGCTCCCCTTCTTATCTACTCCGGCATCCCTTCCTCCAGAATCCGGTAAATCTGCTCCATATCAAAATGCTCCCGCAGCGAAGCCGCCAGAATATCATACTGGGTTTCCTTAAAGGCCTGGAAATCCACTCCCGTAATCTCCGAGGCGTCAATGCCTTTTTCTCTGGCAATGGCCGTGATCACCGCTTTTGCCACGCCCTCTTTATCAAAGACGCCGTGGACATAAGTACCGTACACATTGGCCGCCTGGGCGCCGTCTGCCGTCTGCCCGGAATTGGCCACAAAATCCTTGATGGAGGTCATTGGTTTTGCGCCCTCTTTCAGCGTGGTGGTCCCCATATGGATTTCATACCCCTCCAGGTATTCGCCGGAAAGCTCCCTTAAAGGGCCGCCCACCTGCCCGAAGGTTCCCGTTATCCGGGTACGGGTCTTTCCTTCCTCAAACACGGTATCCATGGGAATCAGCCCCATGCCGCTGATGGTGCCGCCGGCCTCCACGCCCAGAGGATCGCTCAACGTATCTCCCAGCATCTGATAACCGCCGCAGACGCCGAAAATAATCTTCCCCTGTGCCGCCGCTTTCAGAACCGCCGTCTCCATGCCGTTCTGCCGCATCCAGAGCAGGTCCTCCATGGTATTCTTCGTGCCGGGCAGGATAATCATATCCGGATTTTTCAGCTCCGACACATGGCGCACATACCGGAGGGACACCCCTTCCATACTCTCAAACGGATTAAAATCCGTGAAATTGGAAATCCTCGGAATCCGGATCACCGCGATGTCGATCATTCCCACTTCCTGGCTGCCGGAAAACCGCTCTGTCAGGCTGTCCTCATCCTCCACTTCGATATTCAGATAAGGGGCCACGCCCACCACCGGAACGCCGCTTCTTTCCTCCAGCATGGGAATACCGGGGTCCAGTATGGTTTTATCCCCCCGGAATTTATTGATAATCAGCCCTTTCAGATAAGGCTTCTCATCCTCGTCCAGCAGCATGGCCGTGCCGATCAACTGGGCAAAGACGCCGCCCCGGTCGATGTCTCCCACCAGAAGCACCGGCGCCTTGGCCAGCTTCGCCATGCCCATATTTACAAAGCCGTCCTCCGCTTTCAGATTGATTTCCACCGGACTGCCGGCCCCCTCGATGACGATAATATCATTTTCCTCGGCAAGCTGATTGTAGGCTTTCATCACGTCCTCTACCAGCCTGGGCTTATAGGCAAAATACTCCCGTGCGCTCATATTGCCCCGCACCTCTCCGTTTACAATCACCTGGGAGCCGGTGTCATTGGTGGGCTTTAACAGGATGGGGTTCATCAGAACCGACGGTTTGATTCCCGCCGCTTCGGCCTGCATCACCTGTGCCCGGCCCATTTCCAGCCCTTCCTCGGTGATAAAAGAGTTCAGCGCCATATTCTGGGCTTTGAACGGAGCCACCCGGTAGCCGTCCTGTCTGAAAATCCGGCACAGTCCGGCACACAGAAGACTCTTTCCGGCGTTTGACATCGTTCCCTGAATCATGATTGCCTTTGCCATTTTTTCACAACCTCCTCCATGGTATGAATCAGCTCTGTATTTTCTTCACGGGTCTTAACCGCTATGCGGAAATACCCTTCCGAAAGTCCCACATAATTGCCGCAGTCCCGGATCAGAATGCCCTGCTCTGCCATCGCCTGATGCAGCCCCGGCCATGCCCGGAAAAAGATATAATTAGCCTGAGAATCATAGACGGTAAAGCCCATTTTCCGAAGTCCGGCTTTCAGAGCGTCCCGCTCTCCCGCCAGCATGGCCTTACACCGGCTGACATAATCCGTCTCGTCAAGGGCCGCCACGCCCGCATACTGGGCCGGAATGGACACACTCCAGGGCTGGCGCATCTCTCCCATCCGGGCAAGCAGCGCCTGATCGGAGGAAAATCCGTAGCCCAGCCGCAGCCCGGCCATGGCGTAAACTTTGGTAAACGCTTTCAAAATAAACAGCCCCGGATACCGGTCTATATATTCTTTCACGGAATACGCCTCCGGCACATCCAGAAATTCGTTAAAACATTCGTCCACCACCAGCATCGTGCCGCAGGCGGCGCACCGCTCCAGTATCCGGAATACCAGTTCCTTTTTCAGCGGCAGGCCCGTAGGGTTGTTGGGATTGCACAGAAACAGCATGTCCACATCCGGGGAAATATGTTCGATTATCCGCTCATCCAGCAGAAACCCTTCCTCCTCTGGCAGCTCATAATAGATAACCTGCCCTCCGGCCATCCGCACGGCCTGTTCATATTCCGCGAAGGTGGGGGCGGGAAGCAGTACATTCTTCGGATGCTTCGCCAGGGCCAGGGCAAAGATCAGGTCCGCCGCCCCGTTGCCAAAGACAATCCGTTCGCCGCAGACCCCTTCCGCCTGCGCCAGCTTTGCTCGAAGCTTCCTGCATTCCACATCCGGATACCGGTCACTGTGGCGGATGCCCTCGCAGGCCGCCTCTATCACCCGGCCGGGCGTTCCCAGCGGATTCACATTTACGCTGAAATCCAGACGGTATTCCCTCTGGTAGATATCTCCTCCATGCTTTTGCATCGTCATATTCCTTTCAGGTCTTCGGCCATTCGGGCAGTTCTGCCGTTCAAAACCCCAAACCCTTTTATTTTATTTTCAAATCAACAGCAACAGCAGCCCTTTCACGCTTCCGAAAATCAGAAGAGAAATCACTGCCGTCATATATAACAGACGGTTCGCCAGAGGGATGTCTTCGCAGACCACCGCCCGGTCCGGGTCACCGATTGTTTTCTTCTCATGTAAAACGCCGAAATACCATGCGTCGCCGGCCAACTGCACATGCAGCGCTCCGGCCATCACCGCTTCCGTATGAGCGGAGTTGGGACTGGCATGGTTGTACCGGTCTCTTTTATAAATCTCATAGGCCTTTTTTCCGTCCAGATCACAGAGATAGGATGCCAGAATCATCATATAAGCGGATACCCTGGCGGGTATATAATTCAGCACGTCGTCAAACAGCGCCGCCGCCCGGCCGAAATACAGATATTTGTCATTTTTGTAGCCTACCATGGAATCCATGGTATTCACGGCTTTATAGAAAAATCCCAGGGCGGCGCCGCCGATCAGCATATACAGCATGGGGGCAATGATGCCGTCGGAGGTATTTTCCGCCACCGTCTCCACCGCCGCCTTTGTGACGCCCTCCGCATCCAGCCGGTCCGTATCCCGGCCCACAATCATGGACACGGCATACCGGCCCGCGCTTATATCGCCGGTTTTCAGAGCGTCATACACCTTCATGCTCTCATCTTTCAGCGCCCTGGTGGCCAGAATCTGATAGCACATCATGGTTTCCACCACCAGACGAAGCCACCAGCCCACCCACTGCACCGCAGCCAGGATGCCGATGGCCGCGGCCGTGGTCATTCCCGTTACCATAACCACCAGAATCACGCCGCCCGCCTGTTCTCCTGCTTTTGTCCTGGGAAATATTTTCCGCAGAATATTCTCCCACCACTGAATCAGTCCTCCTATGGCCCTGATCGGATGCCACATCCAATGGGGGTCCCCCACCGCCAGGTCAAGGAGAAATCCCAGCAATAACGCCAATAGTGATACTTTCATATCCTTCTTTTACCTCTGTCCCTGTCCTTGCTTCCCGTTTCCACTCCGCCCCTGCTTCCCTTCTTACCTCCGTAAGAAATCCGCACCCGTTTTTTACCTGCCAGTCAAAATAGTCTCTTCTGGGTCTGGCAAACTGTTCCATAATCGTCATAATCGTGCCGCCGTGAGCCACCAGCGCCGCCTGTTCCACCTGGCGCGCCCGGCAAACCTCCAGCATCTTCCGGAAAGCCCTGACGGTCCGCTCCGCCACCTGGTCCCTGCTCTCACCCCGGGGAAAAGCCAGCGTCCCGCCGCTGTCAATCCAGGCCTGATATGCCGGATTCCCTGACAGTTCCTGATAATTTTTATTCTCAAACTCGCCGAAATCGCATTCCCGGAAATCCGGCAGTCTATAAGGCTCCATCCCCGGATACAGCACCTCCGCAGTCTGGATACACCGCTTCATGGGACTGGCAAACACCAGCTCTGCCGCCGGATATTCCGCCGCCTTTTCCCGCAGGGCGTCGATCCCCTCCTGACACAGCGGCTCATCCGTCGTTCCGATATAGCGTCCCTGTGTATTCCCGAAGGTCTTTCCATGGCGGATCAGCGCCAGCTTTAACATCATGAATTTCCTCCGGCCTTGATTACCTGTCCCAGCCCGCACACTACCCGGTGAACCTCCGCGGCCCGGGCCGCCAGCTCACAGCAGACCCTTCCCGCCGCCTCCCGGTAAGCCCGGTCGAAAGGCGTCACCGGCACCACGCCGCAGCCCAGCTCATTGCTGATAATAATCAGATCCGGATTGATTTCCAGCATTTTCCTCGCCGCCTCATGGGGGTCCTCCCCCTGCTCCACCAGCCGTTTCACCAGCAGATGAAAATGGTTCACCACTGACGCCTGCCGGACCTCCTCCGGCGTACAGCTCTCTCCCTCCGCCACGGGGCCTGTGCCCCCTTTGAAGGTTTTTCTTACATATTCCAGTTTGCCCTGAAAAGCACCGCCGATTACCAATATCATATGTTTCCACCTTTAATTTAGTTCCGCAGCTCCCCTGCTGTTTTTCATACGCCACTTGACACTACTTTTTTATCCCAGAATCAGCCCCACGGCCGCCACCGCCAACGCCATTCCCAGCTCACACACCTGCAAAAAAAAGCCTGCCAGATCCCCGGTAATGCCGCCGAAATGGGTGTAGGACATATAACGGTAATATCCGAACACACAGGCCGCCGCCGCCAGAGCCGCCGCCGCCAGCGGCACGGAAATCAGACACATCAGCAGGGCCACCGCCGCGATATGAACCGCCATCACCGCCTGTACCGTCTTTTTCTGTGCCGGCTCCGCAAAAGCCACCGCAAGTCCCGTATTTCTGGCGCACCGGAAGCTTACCACGGAGAGGCCGCTTAAAGAACGGGAAAGCACAAATCCCAGAGAAAGCACCAGAAGCGCCTCGCCCTTCACTTCCGTCCACACGCCGTAATCCAGAATAAAATAGCAGACGCAGGTGATCACGGCGAAAGCGCCGGAATTGGAATCTTTCAGAATCTCCAGCCGCCGCTCCCTGGACTGATAAGAACTCATGGCGTCGGCCGTATCCAGAAGACCGTCCAGATGCAGTCCGCCGGTAACGAATACCGGTATCAGTATCATAACGGCCGTATAAAAAGCCGGGGACATCACCGCCCGGGCGCCAACCAGCCCCCAGGCCGTCACCAGCGCGCCGATCACCATACCCACGGCGGGGAAAAAACACATGGAGTATTTCATGTTCTCTTTGCTCCACTCCACCCTGGGCATGGGAATCTTAGAATACATGGCAAAAGAAATCACCATCGCGTTCAGTAAAGTTTTCATATATTCCTTTTCCCCATAAAACATCTTTCTTATTTTTTATGAAATACGGGTATCCCGTATACCACCTCACACACCACGTCGGCGGCCCGTCCCAGACGGCGGTTGATCTCACCCAGATATTCCAGATAGCAGGTAGTTTCCGGGCTGTATTCGATGCCGTCGGAAAACAGCTCGTTGGTTACGACCACCAGGTTTTCCGCCTGCTTTGCAAGCCGGTCTATTCCTTCCATAATGGCTTCCACCGTCCGCTCCCCGGCGCCGCCCTCCTGGAACATTTCGTTTGTCACCAGATTGGACATGCATTCAAGCAGCACCGTGGTTTTCTCCGGCAGTTCCGCATTTTTCAGCCCGGTGAAGCACTCCACCGTATCAAAATTTTTATTTTTCCGCATCTTGCGGTGTCTCGCAATCCGCCGGTAGCTTTCCTCGTCAAAAGGATACATGGTGGCAATATAAATCATGGGCCGGCTGCTTTTATGCCAGGATACGCAAAGCTCCTCCGCATAAGCCGACTTGCCGCTGCCGCTTCCTCCGGTAATTAATGCAATCATCGTAAACCGCCTTTAAATTTTATTTTTCTTGTGATACAAAAAAGCATGCCACAATCAACATGCTTTCAAACCGGCGGATCACCTGTGAATCCACCCCGCACTGCCCGGGCCATGGCGCGTAACCCTCATGGGCATTTTCAGGTCTTCTGGCTTAAGCGTCACCGCCTGATACGCCTTCCCGGCACAAATGCGCCAGTGGCCTCTGATATCAGACTCTTCTATATACAGCAGCGGCACTGCACAGGATTCTCACCTGTTTCCCTGTCAATGATTCTTTTCTCCTGTGTATTATACCTATTCTGGCGGCAAAAGTCAATTCCGGTCGGATTTTTTCCGGGAAAAGCTGAGGCTCCCGGCTGCTGCTCATTTCCTTTCACCGGAGCCTATTCTTCAAGAGGCATATTGAAATCCTGCCCTTCCTGTGATACACTTGAATATGCACAAATGAGGAGGTTTTTTTCAGTTATGGTATGTATGAATTGTAAGAATGAAATCATAGAGGGGGCCGCGTTCTGTCCGTTTTGCGGCGAAAAGATTGCACGGCAGGATTCCGGACCGGAGACGCCGATCTACCAGACCGATGTCAAACGGGCGCTTCGGCCGTCGGGAAAGCTTTTTGTCTACCGGGACAGAACGGAATTTGTCACCAGCAGTGTCCAGAAAGCCGTTTTCAACTACGCCGGCCTGGTGTCGGTAAAAAAGGGGAGACTGGATTCCATCGACTTCATTACCGAGGATGGGCACACGGAAACCTGCCCTGCGGACAGAAAGTGCGTCCACGAGGCGTTTTTGTACATCGAACAGGCCGTCCGGCCCTATCTTGCCAGCAGACAGGAACGTCTTTTGTCCGAAGGGGTGCGCTACTCTTTTCCCAGCAGTCAGGGACTTTTGAATGACGGGGTGCTGAACCTGTCCTGCAATCAGGCGGAGTTTCGGGCCAAATCCGGAAAAAACGAGATGATCTCCTACGAGAATGTCAAATCGGTAAGCGCGTCTGCGGGAACGCTGGATTTTACGCTGTTCGGCAACACCGTTAAATCCTTTGCCGTCAGCAAAGAGCTGCGGAATGAAGTGCTCACTTTCGTCACCGAATCCGTCGCACCTTATCTCGCCCGGCGGAAAGAGGCGCTTCTGTCCCAGGGTATCTATTTTTCTTCCGACAGTTCGGATGGCGGGACCGTCGACATCCTGGCGGACCGGGTGGAATATAAGAACCGGGGGGGACAGACGGTGTTTACGGTCTTTTTTGAGACGGTCCGGGCCGCCGGCCTGTCCGGCGTAAACCTGGAGCTTGCTCTCGTTGACGGAACAACAAAACTATTTTTAATTGATGAAGCAATCGCGAGGGAAGTTCTGGCCTTTGTCAACAACGCCATTGAGCCCTATGTCTCAGCCAGAACCGTTGGCTTTGACATCGCTTTCGGAACTGATGAGCGGATTGAATTCAACGACCAGCGGGGCGTTTTCCACATTCTCCGGCAGAACGGCTGTGAGATCACCGATGAATGGCCCACAGACACCCTGATCCGGTGCGCGTGGACCGAAAACACGGAGCTGACCACTCTGGGCAGCATGGTATCCGGCGGCATCACCCTGTTTAAAAGCGCGGCAAAAGCGGCAGGACGCCAGACCGCTGCCGAGGCAGAGGAACGGATCAGCAGCGCCGGCGTGGTTCTGACCCTCCGGGGAGAGACGGACGTTCTGACGCAAAACGTCTGGTTCGGAATCTTCCCCATGGGCATGAACCGGTCAAACAAGAAGTTCCCCCAGTACCTGGCGGACTGGACTGACCTTTCCGATTATTTGGGGAGCCACTGTCCGGAATGTGAATTGATCGCGCCTGTCCCGCCGGCCATTCCGGAGGCAGAAGTTCCTGTTCCGGAGTCCGCACTGCCTGTCCCGGAGCTGGCGTTATCTTCTCCGGAGACAGAAATCCTCTCCGAAAGAACAGAAGAAACCCTTGCCTCCTTTCAGCAGGACGATTTGGGAATTGCCAAATATATCGAAGGGATTTCCCGGTTTATCAGCAACTGCACCACCCCCATGACCATCGCCTTTCAGGGGAACCGGGTCAGCGGAGGAAACAGTATGCTGAAAATGCTGTTCGACCGGCTGCGGACAAGCTATGGAAATAATCTGCTGTGGCTCAACGCCCGGCAGTTGCCCCAGGGAGGCTCTGTTGAAGATCAGACGGTTCTGATCGGGAAAAAGCTGCTGAGTCTGCTCGCCAACGAGAACGGTTCCGCAAAGCAGACCGAAGCCCTGCTCACCAATCTGGCCGCTTTTGTCAGCGGAACCGTCGCCGGGGACAGCTCCATCGGCAAGGATGTGGTGGGAGGCTTCCTCAACCGAAATTCGGCGGATTCCCCGGAGGAGCTGGTAAAATGCTTCTCCAAACAGCTTGAGGAGCGGGGCGAAAAGGTAGTGCTGTTCGTCGACGGCCTGAACCAGCTGCCTTCCCGGCGGGCAGTGGAGCTTTTGGACGCCGCCAGGGACTTCTTTGGCTGCAGAGGCTGCGTATTCATCATCGCCGCCGACTACGCCGATATTTTAAGCGGAGCCAGGGAGCTTTACGGCGAAAGCAAAGCAAAGAGCTTTTTTGACCAGCTCTTCCAAATGACCTTCCGCTTCTCGGCATCCGGCTACGATATGCAAAATTACATAAATAACAAGATAGAGAACCTTGGCATCCGGACCGAAGACGAGGAGGAACCGGAGCTTTATGCAGCCCTGATCCAGTGCTCCGTGGGCAAGGATACCGAAGCCATCGACCGGCTTTTTGTCTCCTTCCAACTGCTGCAGGATCTGACCGGGGAGGATGTGTACGCCAGCCGGTACAAGCGGCTTGCTCTCTTTGCTCTTTTGTGTATGCAGACCAGATTCCGGAACGCCTACGATTACGCCATGGACCGGAAGGACAACGTGACCCCGGAATTTTTAACAGGACTCTGCGGTGAATCGGCCCAGCCCTGGAACCCGGAGCAGACGGAGGAGGAAATGGCCGCGTACCGGGATTTCGGCCGCGTATTCTCTCAGATTGTCAACCTGGACAATGATAGAGCCATCTCCGAAACGGAGTGCCGGGCTTTTGCCGATGTCCTGGAGCTTTCCGGCGTCACCTCCCGGTAAATCTAATCAAACCATTTAGGAGGAAACCCAAGCTATGAGCAAAATAACCGATCTCATCGAGCTGTGTCAAGGCCATTCCGTTTACATCCAAACCCACAATTTTCCGGATCCGGACGCCATCGCCACCGCCTTTGGCCTGCAGAAACTGTTGGAGGAATACGGCATAACATCCATCCTCTGTTATGACGGACGAATTGACAAGCTGAGCTCGTCCAAAATGCTGGACACCTTTCAGATTCAACTGTTTCCTTATGAGAGCCTTATCGCGGATATGAAGGAGACTGATCCGATTATCTGTGTGGATACCCAAAAGCACGCGGGAAACGTAACAGATTTTGTGGGGGACGAGGTCGCCTGTATCGACCATCACCCTACCTTTGTTCCCATCGAATACCGGTATCAGGATGTCCGCATTACCGGAGCCTGCGCCACTCTCATTGCAGAGTATTACGCCCTGCTGGGAAAGACGCCGGGGAAAGATGTGGCCACCGCCCTGCTTTACGGGCTGAAAATGGACACACTGCAATTTACCCGGGGGGTCACGGAGCTGGACATTCGAATGTTCGGGTTTTTGTTCCCTTACTGCGATCAGGAAAAGCTGGCCGTTTTGGAACGGAACAACATAGAATTTGCCGACCTGAAAGCTTACGGGGAAGCCATTGAAAGTATCCAGATTTATGATAAAGTCGGCTTTTCCTGTATTTCCTTTTCCTGTCCGGACGCCCTGATCGCGATCCTGTCGGATTTCATTCTGTCTCTTATCGAAGTTGAGGTAGCTATCGTCTTCTCCTTCCGGGAAGACGGGGTAAAGCTGTCAGTCCGCTCCGAGGACCCGAAGGTCAACGCCGGGGAGATTCTTCACCGGACATTGCAGGACATCGGCAATGGAGGCGGCCACGCCACGATGGGCGGAGGTTTCATCCCCAGATCCCGGCTCGGAGAGCTGGGACGGTTCCCGGAAGACGCAATCCGGAATATGTTCCTGGACACCCTGTCGAAGATGTAAGAAGCCGGACGGGCGCCGGCAAAAGACCCGCCGGACAGTATGAAGCAGGCAAGATGCAGGACAGGTTCTGAGCCACAGACATATAGAAAAGAGGAAAGGCCCTGCGGTCTGTACGGATCGCAGGGCCTTTTGCGACAAGAGCCTCTTTTCTTTATTCGGGCAAGGTAACCAGCTTGCCTTTGGAGTAGTCGATCTCAAAGGCGGGGGTACCATCGGTTTTCAGGAACTGTTTCTCCTTGTCGAGGATGATCCCGTCCTCATACCAGTTTCGGGAAGTATCCGCAGAGATTTCCGCCAGCTTCTTTCCTTTCAGGTCATAGCAGTAGATAACGGAGCTATTATCCGGATCCCCCAGATACAGCACGCCGTCCTCCATGGCAACGGGATAGCCGAAAATGGGCGAATCCAGGACATCCTTCATATTCTCATCCAGAATCATGGTGTAAGCCTTGTTATCCGCACCCTTCAAACGGATAGCGGCGGTTTTTCCGTCCACTCCAGGAAAAGGATAAGAAGATGGTCTTTCCATATTTTCGACATACTCTCCTTCGTAACCGGTCCATTTGTCATCCGCCACATCATAGCGGTAAATGCTTTTGAAGTTATTGTCGGTGTCAGCAAAAAGCATAGCGCCGTTCTTATGACTGATAAAATAAGGCCTCTGGCCGATCTCTTCCGGCACAGTAAAAGTTTTGACCTCGCCTTTGGCATCCGCATAGGTAAACTCGCCCTTGTGGGTGTTGTTGCTGCCCTCCTGTGAGGATCCCCGGAACATAAACACGCCGTCCTTGCAGGAATATTTTTCGAACGCATAGCCGCCGTTTGTAATAAGCTGATCTTTCAGCCAGGTATCGGACTGGGCAAAATAAACATCCCAGTACTCCTGGGAATATCCATAGGACGCCTGTTCGGTTTTCTGCTCCTCGGTTAATTCGCGGCTACTGGGCCTAAAGAGGAATATCCCCTCTCCCGCATAGAATATTGAAGAAATCTCCCGTTCTCCGGCGGAATAGGAAGTCAACTCCTTACCGGAGCCGTCATAGATATGGTAGATCCACTCCACTTCACTGAAACCGGCCTTGTGCTCCTGGAGGATCACATAGCTGTCATAAACTTCATAAACTTTGCTGTCCTCCGTTGTCTCATAGGTGGTAACATTCCCGTCCGGAGCGATCACATAGTAATTCTTGTCCTTCCGGATGCTCAAATAGCCGTTATTGCTTTGGTCATTATAGTTAGCGCTGCCCTCAAAGTAGGCCTGAAGCGTTCCCTTGGTGTCGATGACTCCGCAGTAGTTCTTCTGGGCGGTTTCGTCATAAAAGGCGACATAGGC